>RCNI01001901.1_pt1 | contig 10656 bp, 10 predicted proteins | sample 2041151 | NCBI WGS metagenome assembly RCNI01 (sample SAMN09708214, study PRJNA481090) | feces metagenome | isolation source: feces | place: Antarctica: Albino Rookery
TTAATTCTATAATATCTGCAAATATTTTTTCATCTATATATTTATCATTAGTATTTAATATTTTAAAAGATATTATTTGTTTTTCTCCTCTTTTTGATGTATCTCCCATTATAGATGCCCCATAAAGATCATCCAATCTATCAGAAAGTTCTCTCATAGAAGGGTATCTTTCACACCCACTTAAAAGAACTTGAGGTAATAACGAATTTTTTGCTGCCTCTTCTTTTTCCAGCATTCTCTGTATATTTATACTAATCAGATTTGATTTAAATTTTTCAGTTTTTATAAGAGTAAGCCCCATACCCTTAGCTATTTCTTTTTTTATTATAGATTCCATTCTATTCCTCCTATTTTGAATTTTTCTATTACATTTAATTATAACCTTTTTAACGATAAAGATACACATAAAATATTCGCATTTGTACAAAATATATTTTACAGAAATACTTATTCTGTTGTATAATGAATCTATATGTCAATAGATAAATTATATAAGTTTGCATAAATTTTATAAATTTATTAAAAATAAAAAGAGAGAGGACGATTAAATTATGAAATTAGGTATAGTTGGTTTACCAAATGTTGGTAAAAGTACTCTATTTAATGCTATAACTCAAGCTGGAGCTGAGTCAGCAAATTATCCATTCTGTACAATAGACCCTAATATAGGTGTTGTTTCTGTACCAGATGTAAGATTAAATAAACTTAAAGAACTTTATAATTCTAAAAAAATAGTTCAAACTGCTATAGAGTTTTACGATATAGCTGGTCTTGTTAAAGGTGCTTCTAAAGGTGAAGGACTTGGTAATAAATTCTTATCTAATATAAGAGAAGTTGATGCCATAGTTCATGTTGTTAGATGCTTTGAAGATCCTAATGTTGTTCATGTTGATGGTTCTGTAGATCCTTTAAGAGATATTGAAACTATAAACTTAGAACTTATATTCTCTGATATAGAAGTTCTTGAAAGAAGATTAGTTAAAACTAGAAAAGCTCTTAAAGCTGATAAAACTCTTCAAGGAGAAATTGATATACTTGAGAGTTTAATGGCTACTCTTGAAGATAATAAGTGCATAAGAACAATGGAATTTGATGATGATACAGAAGCTTTTGTAAAATCTTTAAATCTTTTAACTTCTAAACCTGTTATATATGTTTCTAATGTATGTGAAGATGATTTAGCAGACGATGGTGCTAATAATCCTATGGTTGCAAAAGTTAGAGAATTTGCTGATACAGAAGGTTCTGACACTGTTGTTGTATGTGCTCAGATAGAAGCTGAAATATCTGAACTTGAAACAGATGAAGAAAAAATGGAATTCCTTCAAACTTTAGGTCTTGAACAATCTGGTCTTGATAAACTTATAAGAGCTTCTTATCATCTTTTAGGATTAATATCTTTCCTTACTGCTGGTGAAATGGAAGTTAGAGCTTGGACTATAAAAAATGGAACAAAAGCTCCACAAGCTGGTGGAAAAATACACTCTGATATAGAAAGAGGATTTATAAAAGCTGAAACTATAGCTTATGAAGACCTTATACAGTATGGAAATATGACTGCAGCTAAAGAAAAAGGTGCTGTTAGACTTGAAGGTAAAGAATATATAGTAAAAGATGGAGATGTTATATTATTTAAATTCAATGTTTAAAATAAATAAAAAAATAAAACCAAATTTACTTGGTTTTATTTTTTTATCTTAATACTATTAATTAATATATCAAATTTATTTTTTTCTTTTGAATTGTATTGCATTTTGACTGCATTTTTTCATACAATCTCCACACTGTATGCATTCCATATCTCCAACATTTTTTACATCTAATTTACAAGTTATTGTACATGCATTACAACCATTGCATTTTTTACTATCTATTTCAAATCCAAATACTGATATTCTATTAAATAAAGCATAAAAAGCTCCTAATGGACAAATAAATCTACAAAATATCCTGAATATAAATACAGATGATACTAATATACTCATCATCAAAACAATTTTCCAATTAAATAAAAATCCTATCAGAGCTTTAAGACTATCATTTTTTGAAACTAAAATTATACCTGCTTCTGCTGTACCGGCTGGACATATATATTTACAAAATCCAGGTGCAGCCATAAAAATAGGTATTAAAATTACAAATATAATTAATACAATATATTTTATTGATGATAATTTTTTACTCCAATTTCCTTTTTTTATTTTTTTAGAAGGAATTTTATAAAGTAATTCTTGTATTAATCCAAAAGGACATAAAAAACCACAAATTACTCTCCCAAGTAAAATCCCAAACAATAACATTAATCCTATTATATAGTAAGGAAATTTATATCTTGCAGATACTAAAGCTGTTTGTAAACTTCCAATTGGACAGGAAGCTATTGCTCCAGGACAAGAGTAGCAATTAAGCCCAGGTACACACACACTTTTTATTTCTCCTTTATATATATTGCCTTTTGCAAATCCTGATATATTACAATTATACAAAATAGCACACAAAAGCTGTATCAATTTTCTTTTTTTATCTTTTATCCAATTTTTCATTATCCTATACCTATACATTCATAACAAATTCTTGTGGCTTTATTAACTATATCTCTAATATCTCCATTATGTATTCCAATAATTATAAATAAAATTGCCACTAAAATTATTGTCTTTCTTAAAATTATTTTTAATTTCATCTATTTATTTAAAATCTCCTCTATCTTCTCAGAAATCAACATATATTGAGCTTCTGCTCCACTAGATCCAGTATATACTTCATATACTTTTCCATCTTTATCAATTATTAATGTATATGGAATACCGTCAGTTGGATATTTTCTAGATATATCTAAGTTTTCATCATATGCTATAGGTAATGTATATTTATTTGCTTTTAGAAATTTTCCTATCAAATCTTTGCTATCACCACTATTTATAGCCATAACTTCTATTTTATCACCATAATCTTTTTGTAATTTCTCCATAGCTGGCAATTCTTCTACGCAAGGTCCACACCAAGTTGCCCAAAAATTTAAAATTGTTATTTTCTTACCTTTATTGTTTGCTAATTCAAATGTTTTTCCATTATTTAATTCTGCTGTAAAATTAGGTGCTTCATCACCTTTTTGTAAAATTTTCACTTCAGAAGTGTTTTGTCCACATCCTACAAGCAAAATACTGCTAATAATTGTTACTACAAATACAATAAATAAATTTTTCTTTTTCATACACACCATCCTTTCAAAATAAAAAAGTACCTTTTATGATATATTACCATAAAAGATACTTTTTATAAATAAATCAATTCTCTATTTCATAATTATTTCTCTTTGAACATTATACTATTTATTCTATCAACTATAACTGCTATTGCATTATCACCTGATACATTACAAGCAGTTCCAAAACTATCTTGAGTTAAATAAAGTGCTATCATTAGTGATGCAAGCCCTCCTTCAGAAGGTATTCCTACCATAGGAAGAAATGGTAAAGCTGACATTATAGCTCCTCCAGGTGCTCCTGGTGCAGCTACCATAGCAACTCCTAACATTGCTATGTAAGGGAATAATACATTTATCCCGTGTGGCATATTATTCATCATTAATACTGCTGTTGTAAAGCAAGTTATAGAAATCATAGAGCCTGATAAATGTATTGTTGCACATAATGGAACTACAAATTCTCTTATTTGTTTTGAAACTCCATTTTTTTCAGCACATTCTACATTTACTGGTATAGTTGCTGCTGAAGATTGTGTTCCTATTGCTGTTAGATATCCTGGTATTTGATTTTTTAACATTGTAAATGGATTTTTCTTTCCTATAGTACCTGCAACTCCAAATTGTACTAGTAAGTATATTAAATGTAATGGAATTACTGTTACAAATACTTTCCAGAAAACACTCAATATATTCCAAACTTGTCCAGCATAAGCTATATTAGAAAATGTTCCTGCTATGTATATTGGTAATAATGGAATTATTATTGTTGAAAGAGTTGCCTTTACTATCTCTTGAAATTCATTAAAGAATTTATAAAGTACCTCTCCCTTTCCTTTATTTCTTAATGCTGATATTCCAAGTCCCATCATAAATGCAAATACGATTGCTGCTGTCACATCTACCATAGGCTCTAAAGGTATTGAAAATATTGGAGACAATTGTCCTGCATTTGGATCTCCTATTTTATCTATTACTGAAGATGTTATAAATCTTGGAAATAATGTTGATGCTATTATAAATGCTATTGAACCTGCTACTAAAGTTGAACCATATGCTATTGCTGTTGTTATTCCAAGTAATTTTCCAGCTCCAGTTGCTAAATCAGCTATTCCTGCTGTTACAAATCCTATAATTATAAAAGGTATCACAAATGATAAAAATGCAGAAAATACATTGATAATTGTTACTAAAATTTCAACAAATTTTGATGGGAAATATGTTCCTATTATAATACCTACTACAATCCCTATAATTAATTTCGGGACTAAACCAATTTTTTTGACTTTCTTTTCTTTTTTCATATCTCTTCCTCCTTTTAAATTACTTAATTTTAAATATTTTCTATAATAAAAAAGAGCTTATTTTGTTTTATTTTAAAAACAAAGTAGCTCTTTTATATTTCTATAAAGATTTATTTATAATCTATTTACTATAAATTTTCTAGTATTTTGCATTTATAATAATTTTATACCAACTTTTTCACATTCTTTAATCATATCTTCAGGCCAAATTCCAACTTGTACCTCTCCAATATGTGCTTTTTCTAAGTAGTACATACATATTCTAGATTGTCCGATACCTCCACCTATAGTATAAGGCAATTCACCATTTAAAAGCATTCTATGATAGTCTAATTCTCTTCTATCATCACATCCAGCTAAAGTTAACTGTCTATCTAAACTTTCTTCATCAACTCTTATTCCCATAGATGATAATTCTATAGCTTCATCTAAAATAGGATTATAGAAAAGTATATCTCCATTTAAATCCCAATCGTCATAATCAGGACTTCTACCATCATGCTTTTCTCCATTTGAAAGTATCTTTCCAATCTGCATTATAAATACAGCACCATATTCCTTTACCGCTTTATTTTCTCTTTCTTTAGCCGAAAATTCAGGATATTTATCCAATAATTCCTGAGATGTAAAAAATGTTATTTTTTCGGGAAGAATTTCTGAAATATGTGGATAAAGAGAACATACAAATACCTCTGTATCTTTAAATACTCTATAAAGTTTTTCTACTATATCTTTAAGTGTTTCTATATTTCTTTCTTCTTTATTTATAACTAATTCCCAGTCCCACTGGTCTACATATAAGGAGTGTAAATTATCTAATTCTTCATCTTTTCTTATTGCATTCATATCAGTATATAATCCAGAACCTGACGTGAAGCCATATCTTTTTAATGCCATTCTTTTCCATTTTGCAAGAGATTGTACTATCTCTGCATTTTTATCTAAAAATGGCACATTAAAATTAACAGCTTTTTCTACACCATTTAGGTTATCATTCATACCGGTTTCTGGTAAAACAAAAAGTGGTGAGGAAACTCTGCTTAAATTAAGTTCTCTACTAAGTCTTAATTCAAAGTAATCTTTTAATTTTTTTATTGCTATTTGGGTTTCCATTATATCTAATTTATCTTTATAATCTTTTGGTAATTTTAATGCCATAACTTATACTCCTCTAAACTTTCTTTTTGAATTTTTCGATTTTTAATATAATAAACTTTAATTTTTCATTTGTCAAGAAATCATTTAATTTTCTGATTTTTAATCATTCTTTTGTTATATCTTTTTGTTATTAATTAAAGTAAAACTGCTTTTTCTCATTTATTTTGATATATATATTTAAAAATCATTTTTCATTTTTCATTTTTTATTTCTTTATTTTTTTGATAAAAAAAAAGGACTTTTACATTAATATAAAAGTCCTTTTTATTACAATATTTATTCTATTTTAATATATAAGTTGATCTATTGTTACAACCTTTACAGATGGATATTTTTTATTTATACTTTCAAAAGAAGCTGTAATTCCTTCTTTTTCATCTATATTTTTTTCTAAAAATACCGGTTTGTATGCTTTTTTTATATCCATATCATTTTCAACTATAGCTATAGCTGTATCAACAGCTACATATACAGTAAATCTTTTATTTGGCATTGTAATTCCGCCTAATCTACCTCTCATTTCATACTTTGAACTTCTATCACTTATACTTCTAGAATAACTTTTATAATCTCCTAAATATACTGTATTTCTTATTACTCTAAATAAATCTTTTAAATCTTCAGTCATACAGATATCACTAGATTCAGCTACTATAAATTTACTTTTTATTGCTCTTTTTAAAATAACATCATCTATAATATTATTTGTTCCAAATAAATTTATTTCTTTTCCATATTTATATATTTGATTATTTATATTTTCACTTATAAATTTTTTAACTTCATATTCATCTTTTTTAGTATTAATATCTTTAACTTTAATTTTTTCTAATTTAATATCTTGAACCTTACATTCACTCTCTATCTCAGATATTTTTTTTCTAAAATTAGGTTTATCTTTTAAATCTTTTTCTGAATAGTATATTATAAATGATTCTGCACCCATTTCTTTTGCAAGTTCTACAGTATTTTTCCCATTTAAATTTGTATTAGAAATATAACTAAGATCTAGATTTTTTGCTAATTCTTTTTCTGTAGCATTTAAATCCGCTCCTATAACAACCATATCTTTTCTAGATTTTTTAATTTTTTTTGTATAATCAACTATTCCTTTTTTATCCGATGCAAATACAACTCCATTTAAATCTTTATTGTTTATTATTTTTTTGATAAATTTTTCTGATTCTTTTGTATTATTTACAAATTCATTAGGCATTATCATGTGTATAATTTCATCATTCACTATATTGCTTTTATTTTTTTGTTTGTATATATTCTTAATATAATTTGCAGACATATAATTATTATAATCTTCATTTTTATTTTCAGTTACAATAGCTATTTTTGTACTTTTATCTTCTTTTGTTTCACATCCAACCAAAGATAACGATACTATTGATAACAATAAAATAAGCGAAACTACTTTCTTCACCATTCTACACCCCCTAATATAGTATAGGATACATTTCAACTACTTTAAAGAAATTCTTATCATATCTTACCTTTTTATATTCAGCTAATATTCCTGTTTTTTCTTTTATATTTTTTTGCATTTCTCCAAAAACAATAGCTTCATCTGTTTTTTCACTAAATAGTCTTGTCATAGTATCTACTGCTACTTCAACACAAAAAGTTTTTTCAGGAATCTCTGTTCCTGCCAATCTAGCTTCCATATTTAATGATTTTAACTTTTTAGAAATTTCATCATTTATTTTTTTGTAATCATCACTTTCACTTGATTTTATATTTATATCCAATATATCACTATAAAGTTTTGTGCTATCTATAGAATGTATGTTAGGTACCATTAATCTATTTTCTAAAGCCGCCTCAATACACCCTCTATCCATAATATCTCTACTTCCATATAAACTTACATCTTCACCATAAGTTTTTTTCTTTTCAATTGCATCTTTTTTTATAAATTCTAAAGCAGTTTTATAATCGTCTTCATTCTTCATATTAGGTATTTTTACTTCTATATATTTTAAATTATTTCTATTACATTCACTTTGCATATCTTTATTTTTATTCTGTAATTCTATATCATTTTCAGAAAAACTATCTAAATAATTTACAAAAACTTTAGAACCCATAATTTTTGCCATTCTTATAGCATTAATATTATTATCTGTGTCTGTCGGATTAAAACCCATTGTTACAAATTCATCTGTTTCTACTTCATTTCTCTTTTCTTTATTCTGCATTTCCTCTATTCCAGCTGCAACAGTCATAATAGAATCATTCTTTTTATTTATTTTTGAAAAAACTGGTAATAAACCATCTTTATCAGAACATATAATTATACTTTTAACTTTATCATTATCAGCAAATGATGCTATTTCTTCAATAGTTTTCTCTATATTTTTATCATAATTTTTAGGTAAAATAACTTCTTTTACTTTAGAGTTTCCTTCCAAGAAGTTTTTTTCAAGTTTTACAGATTCAGGTCTAACTAACATTATTTGAGCATAACTATCTGTAAGATTAGCAGTATTTTTTTTATCATTTTTTGAACAACCCGCCATTCCAACTATCATACAAAAAGAAATGTTTATGGATATGGGAAAATCTATAGGATTTGTTCTAAATGAGATTCCATATAGTTATGAACGCAATAAATACGATGATGACTTTAATGTTATTGGGAGAGAAATTGTAAATACAACTATGAGGATAAATGGAGAGTTTTTTAGTTATATAGGAGATAAGGAATTACTCATATGTATATATAAAGGCACTATTGTTTTTATATCAAACAATAAAATCGTTAAAATACAAAATGACCTTTGGTTTGATTATAGTTTACCTTATAGATTGCAGAAACTTGATTTCTCTGTTAACGGCATTGATTTTAAGATTAAAAGACTTTCTGCACGGCGCAGCCCTGTTTCGTCATCGCTGCTGTCTGTGGCCAGACATTGCCGGATGATCTTGCCGATCATCTTGGTATCGGAAATATTCACAGACAGTACATCGCCGATCAGCTTCCGGTAAAAGGCTATCTTATCCTCTTTTCCCGTGGGGACCACCGACCCGTATTTGCTACTGAAACGGGAGAATAACTCCCTGTATCCCTCTTTCTTGCTTTTGTTTTTACCGTACTGGATCTTTGTGCGCAGTCCTTCAGCTCCCATCATATCCCAGCCGCAACAACCGTCGGTGGCATTCCAGAACTCTTTGAGGACCATGAATGCTTCATGTTTCAGATCTCCGGCTTCATCAATGATGACAAGGGGCTTGGGCATGGCCTTAAGCATGTACTTGATAGTTTCTTTGGTATCGTACAGTGTACCTCCGCCTTCGGCACCTATGCAACGGGCAAGTGCACGTATGAACTCATTCTGGTTCTTACATTGGCTGGCATCAATGTAAAAGCAGTTTTTCAATGTACGCGCCAGATAACGTGCCGAATAGGTTTTACCGATGGCACATTCATCCACGAACATACGGGCCTTACTGAACTCTTTGCAGAAAAGGACCTCCTCTTCAATGGTGTCAAAGACATCGGTACGTGCCATATTCCATTTGCGCTCATTGGACGATACATCCAGAGCACGCCCCAGTTCCAACCACTTGGGAGCGGATAGCTTCTTCTCCGTGATACCCTGCTTGAGTTCTGCATAAACGGCTTTATTGATTCCATATTTTTTTGCGAATGCGGCATCGCTTCCGCTATAGTTCTCACGTGCCACACTCAGGGCACTGAGTACGTTGGCTTTGAAATTTTCTGTTATCTCAATCATGATATGTATTTTTTAAATGTTTCCACCAGTTCTTTTTTAAACGAGGGTTGAACAGTGTTCGGATTGTATTCAAACGCTTCGTTCTGTTCCATGTCATCCAGTTCCTCCGGTGATGGAGGTAAGATTTCTGTTTGATAATTGGAGTCAGGCTCAAAAGTACGTGGAGTATCAAGTCCTCGTATTTTAAAGCCGTTGTTGAGTGTCAATGGGCGATTATCTATTACTGTCACCTTATCAATCGAATTTTTGCGGCGGTTTGCATATCCGTCTACCGTATTGCGATAGTGCTCCATTACGCCACGATTCTCTTTCTGCTGCGGTGTTTCTTCCAATTCAGATCGGGATGTGGTAGGTTTGAGTATGGCTTCGCAGATACAGCGGTTTCCATCGTGTAGATAAACCAATGCTTTGAGTACACCTCCATCATTGTCATCCAGCCAATAGATATCCACCTTTTTCCCCTCAACCTGTCTTAGTTTCTCTAACAACTGCTCTCCTGTAGAGATCTTTCCTTCATCCCCCAGAAGGTAATAACCATTATTCAAACGGATCTGGCCCTTCTTACAACTGCTTTCGGTCTTATATCCCAGATGTGGCAGAATGGCCTGATAGTTGATCGTATTGGTATTGTCTGGATTTTGATTTTCAAGGAACACCTCCCAGCGGGTTTTATTTTTATGAATACTGTGTGGCATGTTGTTCCATGTCTGTATGTCTTCCAAACAGTTTCTGACCAGTTGGTCATAGGGTACGAGCGTTTTCTGTCCGGCTGATACCTGGTTGGACTCTCTCCTTGCATTCGGACGGGCGATCCAGCCTTCACGTTTCTTTTCAAGTCCATAGCGAATATCCTGCCAATACCTTTCACATCGTTTTAACCGGGCATTATTGGCTTCTATCCTTACTTTTTTAAACATGACACCATCTCGCAGGAATGTATTTTTAAAACTACTGTTCAAACTACTTTCACATTCCAGTTCATAGGGTAGCGGTAAGTTCCATTCTGCATAATTGCGTATCATTTGGCGATAAAACTCTATGATAATGCCATCTTTGGATTTTCCATATACCCATGTTGTCAGACATTCACTTCCCAGATCCACACCATTGTAAAACCAAATACGTTTATTAGGCTCATAGTTGAATGGAGGCTGGCGGTCATCATTAGACATGATAGTTCCGGAATACCGGACATGTTCCATTTGCTCGTGTGGTGTAAACTGATCCATATATTTCTGACGGT
>RCNI01001902.1_pt1 | contig 10656 bp, 5 predicted proteins | sample 2041151 | NCBI WGS metagenome assembly RCNI01 (sample SAMN09708214, study PRJNA481090) | feces metagenome | isolation source: feces | place: Antarctica: Albino Rookery
AAAGGTAAATATGGCTTGTAAGTAAGGGCTGTGGGGGCTACCTGCTTAACAGTTGGAATTAAAATAAGACCTGTAGATTGTATATCTACAGGTCTTTGTTGTTTTGGGCTTTAGTATTACATTAAAGATTATTAAATAATAGGGGATAAGCATTAAACTCTTTCGCATAGTAATGCAAAATTGTAGTATATGGAAGATGTTCCAGAGTATTTAAATGAATTGGTGTGTTTTTTGCTTTAATAATCAGTTTCTCAATAAAGAAAATGTCTTTGCTTTATCAAAAATAATCTCTATAAACTCGGAGTGTTAGTACATATTTTTTGACAAAATGCTATAATTGTATTATAAGTTTTTTACATCCTCATAGGTATGCAGTGTCATGATGGAAGTAAACTACAAGAAGCTTTAGGCGATTCTTATTGATTGCGAAATGACCAAAACAGATTCGAAAGAGCAGGGTAAGATGAGCGCAAGTACCTTGGTTAAATTAGACAAGAATGAATATGCGACGATGGATATTTTAGTACATACTTGTGCTATTTTCCATCGCCAATTAAGCGATATAGTAGAGATTATTTATCAAGAAAACGGTGAGGTGTAGATATGGTAGATTATGCTCCGGGAATGAGAGTTATCATCCGTGATGAAGAATGGATGATGCGCAAGGTTGATGTTAATACTATGCACAATAAGGTCCTTTATTGTGTAGGTGTATCCACCTTAGTAAAGGATAGAGAGGCTATTTTTTTAACTGATTTAGAGAAGATAGATGTTGTTGACCCTGCTAAGGTAAAGTTGGTTGCAGATAGTTCTTCTCATTTTGTTAAATCTAAGCTTTATATAGAAAGCCAATGGCGTCAAAAAATACCTACTGATAGTTGCATTTGTATTGGTGATCAGGCAGCTATGGATCTACTGCCCTTCCAGCTGGAGCCTGCTCAAATGGCCTTAAACCATACTCGTCAGAGAATCCTAATAGCTGATACTGTAGGCCTGGGTAAAACCCTGGAGGCTGGTATTTTGATGTCCGAGCTGATTGCACGTGGTAAAGGTAAGCGTATTTTAGTAGTTACTGCTAAGAGTATGATGAGTCAATTTCAAAAGGAAATGTGGAACCGCTTTACCATTCCCTTGGTGCGTTTGGATTCTAAAAAAATCCAGAAAATCAGAGCAACCCTGCCCTCCAATTACAATCCCTTTTCCTACTATGATAAAACTATCGTTTCCATAGATACCCTAAAAAGGGATATTGAATATAGAACTCACTTAGAAAATGCTTATTGGGATATTATCGTCATTGATGAGGCTCAGAATGTTGCTGAACGTGGTGACCATCAAGCACAGCGTTCTCGCTTAGCTAATTTACTGGCACAACGTTCTGATACCATGATTATGCTTTCGGCAACGCCCCATGATGGTCGTGCGAAGAGCTTTGCTTCCCTAATGAATATGCTGGACCCTACTGCTATTGCTAACCCAGAGGATTATAAGGCAGAGGATATTAAGGGACTATGTATTCGTCGCTTTAAAAACGATGTCAAAAACCAATTAGGTGGTAACTTTCTGGAAAGAACCATTAACATAGAAAAATGCAGTGCGTCTGCCCTAGAAGAGTACGCCTTTGAACATTTTGCTAATATGCAATTGGCCATGGATAGCAATGGTCGCCGTGGGGCAGGCATGCTCTTTAAGACTAGCTTGGAAAAGGCTATGTTCTCCAGTCCTGCAGCCTGCATTAAGAGCATTAAGGAAAGAGTACGTAAATTATATAAAAAATATCCGGACGGCAATTTTGTCGATATTCAAGCCTTGGAGGGCTTACAGGCTGCTTTAGAGCAGATTACCCCTAAGGATTTTTCGCGTTACCAGAAGCTGTTGGAGCTATTACAGAGCAAGTCCTACGGCTGGAATGTAAAGGCTAAGGATGACCGTATTGTTATCTTTACAGAACGCATTGAAACCATGAAGTTCCTAGCTGCTCAGCTACGCAAGGACTTAGGCTTGAGTGCTGAGGTTGTACAGGAAATTAGCGGTAGCATGACTGATGAGGAGCAGCAGAAAATTGTTGAGAACTTTGGCCGTTCTGAAGCTAAGGTGCGTATTCTAGTAGCCAGTGATGTAGCTTCTGAAGGCTTGAATCTGCACTATTTAAGCCATCGCCTTATTCACTTTGATATTCCCTGGTCCCTTATGGTTTTCCAACAGAGAAATGGCCGTATTGATCGTTATGGTCAAAATGCAAGGCCCGATATCCGCTATATGTTCATTGAAAGCGATAATAAGCGTATTAAGGGCGATATGCGCATTATGCATATCCTGATTGAAAAGGAAGAGCAGGCGGTTAAGAATATAGGTGACCCCGCTATGCTCATGGGCAAATTTAACGTTGATGAGGAAGAGCATACGGTTGCTGAAGTAATTGAAAATGGTGCCCATGAGGACGATTTGGACGCATCCATGGATAATGCAGAGGATGAGTTGGATGAGTTTGAAAAGCTGATGATGGGTGCAGCAGAGGATGAACCAAAGCCGGAAACCAAACATTACGAAACTATCTACAGTGATAGAGATTATTTGCTACATGCCATGGCCTATCTTAATAGAACGGAGGAGCATCCCATCCAACCATTGGAGACAGTTCCTGGTGTGGAGATTAAAATCACCGATGATTTAAGACGCAGATTAACTGCACTTTTACCGGAAGGTGCCTTAACCGATGTTGATACCCTACGCCTTAGTAGTGATAAGAGCTTCTGTATGGAGGCAGTAAGGGAAAGTCAGCAGAACGATATGGATAAAGAGGTTTGGCCCTCTACTCAATATTTATGGAAGATGCATCCTATTTTTAACTGGGTTAACGATAAAGGAAATTTACTCTTTAAAAGGGGCGAGGTTCCTGCTTTAGAGGTTAGCGCCCTAGGTAAGGACACTGTGCTTTATTTAGTTGCAGGTAGCATTCCTAATCAAAAATCCATTCCGCTAGTCGACGAATGGTTTGGCATCGTATATAAAAATGGCAGGTTCGAAAAGGTCCTGGATATGAACCAGGTAATGCAGCTGACTGGTTTAAGAAAGGCAGAGTTGCCTAATAGAAACATTCTGACTGAGGAGACTTTAAATAGGGCAGCTGTTAATTTACCTGAGGTTATCGAACAGGCAAAAATTTATCTAACTGGTTTTTACGAGCAATATAAGGAAACCATGGGACCGAAGCTGGATGAAGAACTGGCAAAATTGGCTTCTTTGGAAACCAGACATATGAACTACCAGATGTCTTTGTTTGAGGACGTCAAGAATAGCCGTAAAAAGGAAGAAAAGCAGAAAAATATAATTAAACTGTTTGATGCTTTTGAAGCATGGGTAACAGCTTCTTTGACTATTCAGGATAATCCCTATATTAGGGTAATAGCAGTAATGATGGGGGAATAAGCAGATGGCTATGGATTTAACTGGCATTACCAATGTCAATGAATATTATACTAATCACTATTTGGCCTCCGTTTTTGAGGAAAACGCCAAGGATACTATTAAGGCTTGGACTGATCAGGCCAAGGATAATGATGACAGAACGCCCTGGTCTAAATTACGTAGTATTGCTCAGCAGTACTATGCTTTACATGAGCGTTATTTGCGCTCCCGTTATGATAACCAGACCTTAGCAGGTATCAAGGAGGTTGCAGATGCTTATTTGGCGGCCTTGGACTATCCGGAGGCCAGGCCTGAGCTGATTCAGGTTGCCGAGGATTTACAGGTACCTGTTTATTTGGAGCTGCGCAAAAATGCTACTACTCCCTGGGTATGGGTAATTTTAACTGCTTCTCAGAATAAAGAAGCGGATGATATTATGAGTAAGTTTGCCTTTGACGGTAGTCGTGTTGATGAGCTAGAGGGCTTCTTAAGTGATGACCGTTCTTTGAAAATAGAGAACGAAGCTTTGGCAACTAAAATTTTCTTTGGTGAGGCAGAACCTCCTCGTTTCATTCTCTTTGTCGGCATGCAACAGATTGCCCTATTGGATAGAAATAAATGGAATGAGAAGCGTTATTTGCAATTTGAGATGGATGAGGTTTTTAGACGCTGCGAGGAAAGTACCTTTAAAGCAATGTCCATCCTCTTACATAAGGAAAGCCTTTGCCCTGAGGAGGGACAAAGTCTGTTGGATCAATTAGACGAAAATTCCCATCGTCATGCAGCAGGTGTATCCGGTGACTTGAAATATGCGCTACGTGAAAGCATTGAGCTTCTAGGTAATGAGGTACTCTATGACCTGGAGCACCGTCAGGGTCGTGATTTGCAGGCTAGTCCAGTAGATGCAGGCCAATTAACTCTGGAATGCTTACGCTATATGTATAGAATGCTGTTTGTGCTTTTTATTGAATCCAAGCTGGATTTAGGTTATGCGCCGATTAAAACAGATACCTACCTGAAGGCTTATTCCTTGGAAAGCCTGCGAGATATTGCTGATAGCATCCGTGAAGATATGGATGAGGTGGGGGACGGCTATTATATGCATGAAACCCTGGCGAAATTGTATGAGCTGATTTACACTGGTTATCCTGCAAATGAGAATGAATGGCAGGAATATCATGGCAAAGAGGGCATGCATGATACCTTTGTCATTACTCCCTTGAAGGCGCATATCTTTGATCCTCAATATACTGAATTAATTAACCAGGCTAAAATCCGAAACAGAGTTATGCTACGTATAGTGGAATTAATGAGCTTAACCCGTCCCACTGGCAGAAGGAATGAACGTCGTGGGCGTATTTCCTATGCCAATTTGGGGATTAACCAGATGGGCGCTGTATATGAAGCTCTGCTTTCATACCGCGGTTTTATTGCTGAAGAGGACCTGTACGAGGTGAAGAAAGCAGGGGATAAATTTGACCCCTTAACCGTTGGTTATTTCGTTAAGGCAGAGGAGCTGGAACAATATACAGAGGATGAACGTGTTCGCTATGAAAGTAGTGCTAACCAGGGCAAGCTACGCATGTATCCCAAGGGGACCTTTATCTATCGTTTAGCAGGTAGGGAAAGGGAAAAATCTGCTTCCTACTATACTCCTGAGGTTTTGACTAAATGCCTGGTTAAATATGCTCTCAAGGAGCTTTTAGAGGGTAAAACTGCTGATGAGATTTTGCAATTAACAGTTTGCGAGCCTGCTATGGGTAGTGCAGCCTTCTTGAATGAAGCGATTAGCCAATTGGCAGAGGCCTATTTGAATAAAAAACAGCAGGAATTAGGGGAACTTATTCCTGCCAATGAACGTTTGCAAGAATTGCAAAAGGTAAAAATGTACATCGCTGACCGTAATGTATACGGCATTGACTTGAACCCTATTGCCGTAGAGCTGGCCGAGGTGTCCTTATGGCTGAACACTATCTTTGAAGGTGGTTATGTACCTTGGTTTGGTACCCAGCTAGTTAATGGTAACTCCTTAATCGGTGCTCGCCGCCAATGCTATAATGTGGACCAACTGACTACTACCAGTAGAGGTATGCGCTGGTATGAGAATGCTCCGGAAAGAGTATTGATGAATGATAAACGTAAGCCTAAAAAGCAGATTTACCACTTCCTGCTAGGCGATACAGGTATGTGTAACTATACGGATAGAGTTATCAAGAGCTTGGAACCGGATAATATTAAGTACATGAAGGATTGGAATAAGAAGTTTACCAAACCTTATACCGAGGAAGAAGTAACGACCTTACAAAGACTATCTTCTGTTATAGATACTTTATGGGAAAAACAGGTAGAATTACGTAATGACTTAGAAAAGCAGACTCAGGACGAACTTTCCGTGTATGGTCATAATGAAAGCGATAAAAAGTTTGCACACAATAGTATTAGACAAAAGGATAAAATCTATAAAGAACTTTATAAAAGCGAAGAACAAATGAATGCAGGTCCTTATGCTAGGTTAAAATTTGCTATGGACTATTGGTGTGCTTTGTGGTTCTGGCCTATCGAAGAAGCTGAGTTGTTACCTACGAGAAGTGAGTTTTTATTCGATATGTCGTTGATATTAGAAGGTACAGTTGCTTCTGTTAATGTATCTGATGAGGTAAAAAAAGGTCAGGGAGTTCTTTGGGCTACAGAAGAGGAACAAAGAACAATAGATTTATATGATGCCTATGGTATTGATGGTATAGTAGATATTCCTGCTCTTCTAAAAAATAACAAACGATTAGTGATAGCACATAGCATTGCCGAACAGAATAAATTTATGCATTGGGAATTAGAATTTGCTGATTTATTTGCTGAACGTGGTGGCTTTGACTTGTTTGTTGGTAATCCACCTTGGATTAAGATGGAGTGGAATGAACAAAGTATCTTAGCTGACCAAAATCCTATGTTTGCAGTTAAAAGATTGACAGCAACACAGACAGCTGAACACCGTAAAGAAGCATTAACTAATTCTAGGACACATTCTTTATACTTTACTGAGTATGAAACTATGGCGGCACAGCAAAGCTTTTTAAATGCTATTTCCAATTATCCGGACTTAAAAGGACAGCAAACAAATTTGTATAAGTGCTTTTTGCCCCAGGCCTGGATGTATGGAGATAAAGAAGGAGTAAGTGCTTTCGTACATCCTGAAGGAATTTATGATGATCCTAATGGAGGAATATTGAGGGAAAAGGTATATCCTAGGTTAAGGTATCATTTTCAGTTTACAAATGAGCTAAAGCTTTTTGCAGAAGTACACCATAATACTGTATTTGGATTAAGTGTTTATTCTAATAAAAAATCAGATTCCTTTGATAGTGTCGCTAATCTATTCGCTGTTAAGACCATTGAAGATTGTTATAGTCAAGACATTAATGGTCCAGTTACAGGTATTAAAGATAAGAACGGCAATTGGAATACTCAAGGACATCCGGAACGTATTTTAAAAGTTGGAAAAAGAGAATTAGCTATATTTGCTAAGTTTTTTGATGATAGCAATGAGTGGAAGAAGGCCAAATTACCTGTTTTACATGCAAGAGCACTAGTTGAAGTATTAAATATATTTGCCCAACAAGAAAAAACACTTCATAATACTGAAAATGTTACTACTGCTGTTTTATGGGATGAAACAAATAATCAAGTTGATGGTACCGTTGAACGAAATGTTGAATTTCCTAAGAACAGTAAAGAAGTTATTTATTCTGGTCCGCATATTGCTGTAGGAAATCCACTTTTTAAAACATCAAGAAGAATATGTAGACTAAATAGTGATTATGATAGTTTGGACTTATTAAATATTCCTGAAGATTATATGCAGAGATGTAATTACCGTATTGCATGTGACTATGAAAAATATAAAGAAAAAATTCCGAATACTTCGGTTGGAACAAAGTATGATGATGATTATAGAATTTGTATGAGGAAAATGTTAAATTTAAGCGGTGAAAGAACTTTAATGTCTACTATTATTCCACCATTGACTAATCACATTAATGGAATTTTTGGCATCAATATGGCTAAAGGATTAGTATCTTTTGCAGTAAATACATTTTCTATTCCATACGATTTTTATGCTAAATCTACTGGAAAGGCTAATATTAACTATTCTGCAGCAGGAGGTCTTCCAATTTTGAAAAATTGGAAATGCCAGTATAAAACTATTTGCAGAGGCTTAATTTTAAATTGCTTAACTGTGTATTACGATAAGCTGTGGAAACGAGAATACGACGAAAGGTTTAATGCTGAGGTATGGAGCAAAAAAGATTCACGTTTATCCAATACTAAATTCTCTTCTCTAACCTCAGAATGGAATTGGGATACTCCTTTGCGTACTGATTACGAACGCCGCCAGGCTTTAGTGGAAATCGATGTCCTGACAGCTATGGCTTTAGGTATGACCTTGGAGCAATTAAGGACCATTTATCGTATCCAATTCCCAGTTCTGCAAAGCTATGAAGCAGATACCTGGTATGATGCTAAGGGTCGTATCGTATTCACTAATAATCGTAGCTTGACCGGTGTTGGTTTCACTCGTCCTGAGTTTGAAAAGGAAAGAGCAGTTGCGCCTGTAGAACGTGGGGAGGATCCTGGCTGGGATGGTATTATGAAGGATGCTCCTGCTGGCTATGTCTTTGAACGCACTATTTCCGATGATACTATGCCCGGTGGTCCTATCGAACGTACCATTCGTTATTATGCGCCCTTTGATCGTTGTGACCGTGAGCAGGATTATGAAACTGCATGGAAGTTCTTTGAAGAGAAATATAAGGAGGAAACAAAATGAGTATTTTAGATAATTTATTCCATAAAAAAGGAGAGCAGCACCACGAATGTGGTTGCTCTGTAGCCATGAATCAACAGTTGTTCAAAGATATAACCCAAAATGTAGCGATCTTTATGTATAAGGTTGGTATTACCAGCCAACCTGCTTTGGCTTATTTATATGACGACAAGGGCTTTTTCGAGGGCTATGTCCATCAGCATTTGCATAACGCTCAGCTGGAGGCTTTAAAGCAACAAAACTCTACCACTTATTTAAAAATTTTAGGCATGCACGCTTTTGGTGCAGGTGTTTATTTAACTGGTAGTCAAATTGTTTATGAGCATCCTGTTGATAAATTTACTAGTGCTGAATGGCAGGATATTCGCGATGCCTTTAGCAGTACGGATGCCTACGAATTAGCTATACATATGCTTCACATTGACCCTCAGTCCAACAACAAGCTTATTTTGGACGGTATTATTATGACTGCCCTTGATACTGGTAAAGAACAGGTAGGAAATGGTCTGCTGGATGTAGCTAACCTGAAAGCCTATATGCAGGTACTCTATAACGCAGGTATCAGTATGTACATGTTAAGCAAAATTTAGTTTTAGTTGCTTTAAGCTATTTGTAATGATGTGTTTGAGTGCAATAGAGAGGATAATAAAATTTATATGATTAAAAAATTTAAATTGATAAAAGACATGGGTGTTTTTAAAGATTTTAAATGGGATGATTGTGTAAAGGATAAACAAGGATGTATTGTACCTTTTAAACAAGTAAATGTTATATATGGCCGTAATTATTCTGGTAAAACTACTCTTTCTAGAATAATGAGAGCGTTAGAAGTAGGTGTTTTATCTGATAAGTATTGTAATCCTAAATTTATTATAGAAACTGCAAATGAATGTTTTACAGAAAAAAATTATATAGATAATCAACTATTAGTACGTGTCTTTAATGATGATTTTATTAAAGACAACTTGATGTTTATATCTGATTCAGATAAAAATATACGTCCATTTACAGTATTAGGAAAAGAAAATAAAGAAAAAAATAGCTTAATAAATAATATAAAAAAAGCAATAGGAGAAAATAGTGGTGAAAATAGTACTGGTTTGTACTTGAAAAAATTTGAAGCTAACAATGATTATATTGAAAAGGGAAAAATATATAATTCGTTTAAAGATGAATTTGAAAAACAATTATCAAAAAAAGCTACAGATAAGAATATTGGAATAAAATATAAACCAAATCGGTTTGGCAACCAAAATTATAATATAAAGAATCTTAGAGATGATTTGGAATGTGTTATTTCTGATAAGTATGTGCCAATTGATGAGAAGGAAAAGAGCATATACGAAAATCAGTTATCAGAAAAAACTATTATACTTCCTTCTAAATTACCAAGAATAAATTTATCTATAGTTAAGATTTTTGAAGAAGTAAAATTATTATGTTCAAGAAAAATAATTAATACAAAAAAAATTCAAGAATTAGTGAATAACACAGTAGTTGAAGAGTGGGTTCATAGCGGAATAGCTATAAATAATAAACGTAGAACTTGTGCTTTTTGTGGCCAACCGATTAATTCAGAACGTTGGCAAAGACTTTATGATCACTTTAATGAGGATATGGAAAAATTACAAGAAGAAATAGGTAAATTACTTGAAAAGATTGACATAGAGTTGGAAATGGTTTCAAATGGATTTTTAATTGATGAATCTAAGTTTTATCTAGTGTTTAAAAATAAAATTATAGGATTTTTTAATTTTATAAAGCGAGAGCAGTCAATAGAAAATACTTTAGAATCATCTTTTAATAAAAATACTTATACAGAAAAAAGAGCTCACAAAATGTCTAATCTACTTACAAATTTAATTGTTGATAAATCATTTGAACTTCATTGTTCTGAAATTATAAGAGGAGATATTCCATATATAATATTGGATAAAGAAGATAGAATAAATACAATAAAAAAAGTTTTGAGAGTTGTAGAGAAATACAATTTACCCATTTTTACTATATATTGTAATAAAGAAGATTTTTCATCAAAATACGGTAAAAATAATAACTCTGAAGATTTATTAAATAAAAATATGACAAAAATTTTTATTGATACATTATTAGATTATTTGACAGAAATAGATGAACAAGCTTGTTTAATTGCTGATGAAGGAAATTATACAATATCTAATTATATTATTCCATATATTCGTGAAATAGATAATGAGCGAATTAGCTGTGAAGTGATGCAGAAAAAAAGTTTTGAAAGCGTAAATATTCAATTGGCAGATATTTGTGCATATACAACAAATATGAGTTTAATGTATAAAATAAAAAAAGATAATTATAAGCACAAAAATATAGCAATAGATTTATTTAGTTTAATTTCAGATTATAGCATAGTAAAAAAGGTCTACTAAGGACACTTATTTTGACGT
>RCNI01001904.1_pt1 | contig 10633 bp, 8 predicted proteins | sample 2041151 | NCBI WGS metagenome assembly RCNI01 (sample SAMN09708214, study PRJNA481090) | feces metagenome | isolation source: feces | place: Antarctica: Albino Rookery
ATTCACCATCTTTTAAAGCCATAATGGTATCTTGATCAATACTTTTTAGCCCATCTATAACAAATCGTTCATAATCATAATCATCTAAAGTTGCATAATTTATTGTAGAAGGGATTAATACTACTGCATTTAAAAAAATAAAGATAAAAATGATTTTCCACCAAGATAATTCCTTTCTAAATTTGAATATCTTTTTCGGTAAAAATATGTGTTGAAAATATGATAATGGAAACGGCATATCACGAAACTCCTTCATACAACAAAATCTGTTTTGTTGTTTCATTATTTTATCCTTTTGTTCCACCTTTTGTTAAACCTGACACAAAATTCTTTTGTAAGAAGAAGAATAATGTACAAATTGGAACAGCTATTAAAATCGCACCTGCTGCAAATAATGTTACACGTTGATTTTTAGCATCAGCGATAAATGTCTGTAACCCAACGGCTACAGTATAAGATTCTTTTGTACGTAATAAGAATTTAGCTAACATAAAATCTCCAAATGGTCCCATAAATGCCCATAAAGCTTGAACAGCAATCATTGGACGAACTAATGGTAATACAATTTGATAGAAAATACGGAAGTGACCTGCACCATCTAATTTAGCTGATTCATCTAATGTATAAGGAACAGTATCAAAGTATCCCTTCATTAACCAAGCATTCATTGGAATACCTCCACCAACATAAATCATAATTAAGAACCAATAATGATTTAATGCTCCAAATAACCAAGCCATTACAAAGAAGGCTGTTAAAGCGGCTGTAGTTGGTACCATTTGAATAATTAAGAAAAACATAAGGCTCTTCTTACGTCCAATAAAATCATAACGACTATAAGCATAACCAGTCAATGTAATAATAAATACTTGAATAATAGTTGTTAATACAGCAACAATTAAGGTATTCATATACCAAGTACCATACAATGTATCGTTAAACAATGTTTTAAAATTATCAAGTGTCCATACACCGCCTAATTCAAAGGTAAATGAAGTTAAATTCCCTGGTCTAAATGCTGAACTAATAGTTACTAATAACGGGAAAATGATAATAATTGATAATATAATTAAATAAAGATACGTAAAAAAGCGAGATAAGAAGCGTTTACGTTTAATTGAATTATTAACTTTTTTTGATTTTGTATTAGTCATTTTACTCATCCTCCATATTAAACGCATTTAGTTTCTTGAATACAATTAATGATACCGTAATAACAATCAACGAAATGATTAAAGTTACTGCAGCTGCCATTGAAAATTGCGGTGATGTTTGAGTGGTTAATTTAAAAATCCATGAGATTAAAATATCTGTTGATCCTGCACCACCACCAACACTACCAGGACCACCATTATTAAATAGATAAATAATTGAAAAATTATTAAAGTTAAATGTATATTGCGTAATTAATGTTGGTGCAGCAACAGCTAAAATCATTGGTAAAGTAATTTTCCAGAATTTTTGCCAAGCTGTTGCTCCATCAACTGTTGCAGCTTCATATAAATCTGCTGGAATGGATTGTAAAATACCAGATACTAACACATAAATATATGGAAATCCTAACCATCCTTGAATCATAATTAAAGCTACTTTCGTCCATGTAGGATCTGTCTTCCACGGAACTAAACCAATATCTACAGGTAAAATATGATTAATAAATGGAATAACCTGAATATTCATAGCCCCAATGGAATCATTAAAGAAGTTACTAAAACTTAAAATAGTAATAAATGCTGGAACTGCCCATGGTAATAAGAAAATTACCCCAAAGATACGTTTAAATTTAATGAATGATTGATTAGCAATAACGGCTGTTGCTATACCAATAACAATTTGTAATGATGAAGCGCATAATGTCCAAATTAATGTCCATGATAATACTGAAGTGAATGCATCTCTAAATGTACTTAATTGAGCCATATTGGTAAAATTTTTAAAGCCAACCCAATCTAATAATGCATTTGGTGGAATGTGTTTAAAATCATAGTTAGTAAAAGCAATTAATAATGTTACTAATACTGGGAAAACAATTGCAAAAGTCATCGCTAAATATGCTGGAATAATTAATAAATACGGGAATCCAAATTCATAAATAGCATGAATCGTTTCAGTAAATGTATAAGGAACTTTAACTCCTGCGTTAATATTTTCCGCTACTTTTTTAGCATCACGCATAGTTGCAATATGGAATCCAATCATAATCACTGTAATAATAACTTGCATTGCACCTTCAATTAACATAAATAATGAATGATCTTGCATCGGTGTTGAACCCAGTGTGACTAATCCAACTAACGCTGGAATTCCAAATGAGACAAATTCAATTATTTCTAATATAAATACTAGTAAAAAAGCTAAGCCTTTTACCTTTTGTTTGTTATAAAACTGTCCTAAACCAGGAATAATTGATAGCAACATTGCCTTGTTCGGATTTTTTTTGCTTTCTAGCATACTAATCCATCCTCTCGTTTTTTAATACAATTTTAAAAAATAGGTAAGGCCAAGCAACCATAACAGCGCTTTGCCTTACCCTATTAATTGCTAATTATCATTGATTATTCAGCATGTTTTTGTGCAATTGAATCATTAATTAATTGCACAGCTTCTTGAGCTGCTTCTGCAGCATTTTTTCCTGAAGCTGCATCAAAGAACATTGTAGCTCCTGGTTCCCATACTTCTGCCATTTCTGGAATATTTGGCATTGGTTGAGCATTTGCGAATTGAGCAATTACTGCTGCTGATAATTCTGTACCATTTTCAGACACTTCTTTACGAGCTTCTAAGTTTGCTGGAATTTCTTGTGTTGCTTTATAAAATTCTTTTTGATTTTCATCATTTGTTACATAGTCAATCCATTTTTGTGCTTCTTCTTTAACAGTTGAATAGTTAGAAACAACCCATGCTTTACCGCCACCGAATGCTTCATAACCTTTTCCATTATCTAATAATGGAATTTGAGCTGCGCCAAAGTTCACACCTGCTTCAGTTAAGCTTTGTGCTTGCCATGGTCCTTCAATAATTGCTGCTGTTTTACCATCTTTGAATTGTTGTAACGCGAAATCGCCTGATTTAGAAACATCTTTCATACCTTGAGGCCACATTGCATACCATTTATGAGCATATTCTAAACCTTCAATAGCTCCTGGAGTTGCTAAACCAACATCTTTTGGATTAGTACCATGATCGCCAAATACATATGCACCATATCCACCAATCAATCCATATGCATAGTAGAAATTAGTCCAATTAGCTAAGAATGCTACGTTTTTACCTTCTTCATTTTCAAATGCATATTTTGGATCATTAGCCAAAGCTTCTAATTCAGCAAATGTTTTTGGAGCTTCTGATAAAAGATCTTTATTGTAATATAAAATTAATGATTCGATTACAGCTGGTTCCCCAAATACTGTACCATTAATAGTAACTAAGTTTTTAACAGTATCATCAAAGTTAGCTTTATTTCCTAATTCAACTGGAGCAATTTGACCTTCAGTTCCTAAGCTACCTACACGGTCATAAGGAGACATCATAACGTCTGCTGCTGTTCCTGTTGGCCCATCTGTTGCTAACTTATCTAAATTCTCTGTCATTGAATCAATACTAAGTTCAATTTTAACATTATTTTCTTTTTCAAATTTTTCTTTAATGCTATTGATATAATTTTCATATCCTTCATCGACAGAAATTTTTAATGTTTTACTACCATCTGCATTTTCAACTGGTTTATCACCATTATTCCCGCAAGCAGCTAATGTTAATGCTGATGCTACTGTTAAAGTACCAATTGATAATTTTTTTAAGTTCCATTCCATGAGTAATTCCTCCTTGTTTGTTTAGCTTTTTTGTAAACGCTATACTTTATATTTTTATTATGCATGATGTTATACCATAATGCAAGCGTTCACAGGATTGTTACCGATAACAAATCAACATATTCATTTTATCTTGGTAACATTACCGCTTCATCTTAGTAATATCTTGTATTTATTTAATGATTTCCTATCATTTTAAAGCACTTGATGAATGATAGTTGCTCCATAAGCTCCTAATGTAATCACGTTATCGTAATGACGAATATGTTCATTTTCTAATAAAATATTATAAGATTTTCTAACAAATTCTTGTGGTAACACAAACTCTTGCTCTTTTTCTGTCAAATTACAAATAACTAATGCTGTGTTCTCTTCCATTTGTCGTTTATAAACATACAATGAATCACTTGTAGGTACTAATTTCCACAAACCATCTTTAAACAAAGTAGATTTTTTTATTTTAATAAGCTGTTTATAGAAATTAAATACTGAATCTTCTCGTGAAATTTGTTCTAAAACATTATATTTACTTTCTTGATTCACTCCACCCCATGGTGTTATCGTTGAAAAACCGGCATATTCAGTATCATCCCATTGCATTGCGCCTCGACTGGCATCCTTAACTGTAGCTGCTAAATTAGCTAAAATTTCTTCATCTTTATAACCGACTACACGAGATTTTTGAATAAATTCTTTTGTTTCTGGTGCAACAAAATCATCTAATGAATGAAATTCCAGATTCTTCATCGCAATCTCTTCACCATTCATAATAATAGGTATCCCTTTTTGCAAATACATTAAAGCGGCTAACATTTTAGCACTTTGTTCACGATATTCCTCACTATCATTACCAAAACGACTTACAACACGTGCCATATCATGATTATTCCAATACAATGTTGGTCCCCCCATATCAGCAAACGATTCTTGCCACTCGCTCATTACTTGCTTAAAATCAACTATTTTTAACTGTCCTGGTTGTAAATTTCCAGGAATACGACTATCTTTTGCATCCCAATCTTCCGTAAAATATCGGAACGTAATAACTGAATTGCAACCACCTTTTTCAGGATCAGAATACTCTACTCCTAATTCTGGAGATGATGACGCTGCTTCACCTACTATAAAAATATCTGGATAGTCTTTACGTAATGTATCCGCCCATTCTTTCATATATGGATTAACATTCGGTTGATGTGCATAAAATTCTTCCGCAATAGCAATATCCCCTTCCAAAACTCCACTAACGTCTGGATATCCTGGTTCTTTTCCAATATGAATAAAGGCATCTACACGAAATCCATCAATTCCTTTTTCCAACCAAAATAAAGCAATATTTGTAATTTCCTCACGAACTATTGGATTTTCCCAATTTAAATCTGGCATCTCTTTTGCAAATAAATGGAAATAATATTGTCCATTTACTGATTCACGCTCCCAAACAGAACCACCAAAAAACGATTGCCAGTTATTAGGTAAATCATTTCCATTCTCACCCTTACCATCAGCCCATAAATAATAATCACGGTACGGATTATCTTTCCCTTTTAATGCTTCTTTAAACCAGGGATGTTGATTCGATGTGTGATTTGCTACAAAGTCAAAAATAATTTTAATATCACGTTTATGTGCTTCTTTAATCAATTCTTCCACATCTTCCATTGTCCCAAAATTAGGATCAATCGTATGATAATTTGAAACATCATACCCATTATCTACTTGTGGTGATTCAAAAATCGGATTTAACCATAACATATTAACTCCTAAATCTTTTAAATAATCTAAGCGTTTGATAATTCCTCTAATATCACCAATTCCATCATGATTAGTATCTTGAAAACTCTTTGGATAAACTTGATATAACACAATTTCGTGCCACCAATTGTTATTAATCATAAGATAAACTCCTTTTTATATTCTATATCTCATACTTTATCTTAGTCATTACTGAATTACAACACAGGAGAAATAGTTACCGGTATCAAATTCAAAACGGTTACACTAAATAAAACTTCTCAACATTTATTTTTATCGTTTTTATTAACAATAAAAATCTGTCTTCTTTATTTTTTTAATTCAACGTCTGTACTATAAAAAAAGATTGTAGGAAAATCCTACAATCTAAAAATATTATACATCTAATAATTCTTTTTCTTTTGTTTTAGCAATTTGATCAATATTTTTCACACTATCATCTGTTAATTTTTGAACATCTTTTTCAAATGTATGTAATTCATCTTCCGTAATCTCTTTAGCTTTTTCTAATTTTTTAAGCCCATCAATTGCATCACGACGAATATTACGTACACTAATTTTAGCACTTTCCGCTTCTTTCCCCACTTGTTTTGCTAAATCTTTACGTCGTTCTTCTGTTAATTGAGGAATAACTAAACGAATTGTACTACCATCATTAGATGGTGTAATCCCAATATCTGACATTAATAATGCTTTTTCGATATCTTGTAATGAAGATTTATCATATGGTGAAACCAACAACATTCTAGCTTCTGGAACTGTTACTGAAGCTACTTGATTAACCGGCGTCATTACACCATAATATTCTACTTGTACGCGATCTAATAAACTAGCATTAGCACGTCCAGCACGAATTGAAGCTAATTCACGAACCAATGCTTCTTCAGTTTTGTGCATACGCATTTTTGTATTTGAAAGAATTTCTTTTGCAGTCATTTTATTTCCCCCTTACGGTTGTTCCAATATTTTCACCTAATACTGCTCGGCGAATATTTCCTGATTCATTTAAATTAAATACTACTAACGGAATATCATTATCCATACTTAATGAACTTGCCGTTGTATCCATAACATTTAATCCTTTTTGAATAACATCTAAATGAGTTAATTCATCAAACTTACGTGCATCAGCTTCAACACGTGGATCCGCATCATAAACACCATCTACATTATTTTTAGCCATTAAAATAACATCCGCTTCAATTTCAGCAGCACGTAATGCAGCGGTTGTATCAGTTGTAAAATACGGATTTCCTGTTCCAGCCGCAAAAATAACAACACGTTCTTTTTCTAAGTGACGTACTGCACGACGACGAATATATGGTTCAGCAATTTGTCTCATATCCACAGAAGTTTGGACGCGAGTTGGAACACCGATATTTTCTAAAGTATCTTGTAATGCTAATGCATTCATGACAGTAGCCAACATTCCCATATAATCAGCCTGTGCACGCTCCATACCCATTTCTGCTCCAATTGTACCACGCCAAATATTTCCGCCACCAACTACAATCGCAATTTCCACACCTAAATCATGAACTGCTTTGATTTCTTTCACCATTTCTTTAATAGTAGGTGGGTTAATCCCAAAACCAGTCTGACCTGCTAACGCTTCACCACTTAATTTTAAAACAACTCGTTTATATTTTGGTTGAACCATTGTTATTTCCTCCTTAAATTCTTTTAGAAAACATGTTTCTATCTACAGAAAAGGAGAACAGTAACAATAGCTACCTATTCTCCTTTATTAGTCATTAGTAATGATTATTTATTCACTTGGCTCATAACTTCTTCTGCAAAGTTATCAACACGTTTTTCTAACCCTTCACCAACTTCATAACGGTAGAATTCTCTAACTTTACCATTTTGTGAAGAAACAAATCCTCCAACAGTTACATCTGGATTTTTAACGAATGGTTGGTCATTTAAGCTGATTTCAGCTAAGAATTTATTTAAACGTCCATTAATCATTTTTTCAACGATATTAGCTGGTTTACCTTCGTTTAATGCTTGTTCAGTTAAAACTTTTTTCTCATGTTCTAATTCTTCTTCAGAAACTTGTGAACGGTCAACATATTTAGGGTTGATTGCAGCAACGTGCATTGAAACATCTTTAGCAACAGATTCATCAGTTGTTCCTTCAACTACAGTGATAACACCGATACGTCCTCCCATATGTAAGTAAGCACCGAATGAGTCTTCATCTGTTTTAGTGATAATTTCAAAACGACGTAAAGTAATTTTTTCACCGATTACAGTAGTAGCTTCTGCGATAACATCAGATAATTTCCCTTCTGGTGTTTCAACTTCTAAAGCTTCTTCAACAGTAGATGGTTTATTATCTAAAATAGCTTTAGAAATTAACGCTACTAATGCTTGGAATTTATCATTTTTAGCAACAAAGTCAGTTTCAGCATTTACTTCAACCATTACTGCTGTATTTCCTTCTACTAAAACGCTTGTAGTACCTTCTGAAGCAATACGGTCAGCTTTTTTAGCAGCTTTAGCAAGTCCATTTTCACGTAAGAAATCTACTGCTTTTTCCATGTCACCTTCAACTTTAACTAATGCTTTTTTAGCATCCATCATCCCTACGCCAGTCATGTCGCGTAATTCTTTTACTAATTTTGCTGAAATTTTTACAGTCATTTCATTTCCTCCTAAGTAATATTTATTCATTTTTATTATAATCAATTGCTTGATTTTGATTGTTTGCGTTATTTTTATGAACTACACACAAAGTAAAACTTCGGTGCTTACCGCTTCAACCTCTACTGTATTTCTTATTTATCCATCTTACACAGAGGTTACAAGCTTATATTCGGCTAGTCCCTAACCTAAAACCATTACCATTCCTTAAATATCCAGAATTATTGGTAATCTGTTTAAAAAAAAGCTGTTTGAAACACTGAAAGTTTATCATAACAATAGCTTTCTTATTCCAAACAGCATAAGTTTAGTGATTATTCAGCGTTGTTGCCTTCAACTAATTTTTCGATATCTTCTAATGAAGTATCTTTGTCTAAGTCTTCTTCAACTGCTACGTCTTCACCTTGGTTACCTTCGATGAAAGCATCAGCCATACGACCTACGATTAATTTAACCGCACGAATAGCGTCATCATTTGATGGGATAACAACATCGATTTCATCTGGATCACAGTTTGTATCAACCATAGCAACGATAGGAATGTTTAATTTGTGAGCTTCTTGAACTGCAATACGTTCTTTACGAGGGTCAACAATAAACATAACATCAGGAATACGAGGCATATCTTTAATACCACCTAAGAATTTTTCTAAGCGGTCTAATTCTTTTAATAAGATACCAACTTCTTTTTTAGGTAATACTTCGAAAGTTCCGTCTTCTTGCATTGTTTGAATTTGTTTTAAGCGTTTGATACGTTTTTGAATAGTGTTCCAGTTAGTTAATGTTCCACCTAACCAACGGTGGTTGATGTAATATTGACCTGAACGGATAGCTTCTTCTTTAACAGCATCTTGTGCTTGTTTTTTAGTACCTACGAATAATGCAATACCACCATCTTCTGCAATTTCACGCATGTAGTCATATGCTTCTTCTACTAACTTATCCCCGTTTTTATATGAATACATACCCTCTTGTGGGAATGCTATTATTTGTATATCAACTAAATCCTTAACTTCTTCTTTTAACTCCATAATTGCCTTAAAACATTTTAAACTAGGATCTGTAACATCAACATGAGTTCTAAGATATTGAGTTCCGTATAGTATTTCTTTTTTTAATGCTATTCTTGCTCTTTCTTTTATTTCATCAATTGTCATATTTGCTTTTGTTTCAGACCATCTTTGAATACCTTCAAAAAGGGTTCCTGTTCCATTATTAGCACCTTCTAAACGTGCTGTATATACATAATCTAAATGTATATGTGGATCAACATATGGTGGAACAACTAAATTCCCTTGTAAATCATAAGTTTCTACATCTTTATATTTTTTTGAAAGATTTTGACCTATCTCTTTATATTTACCATCTTCAACAAATAAATCTACTATTGTTTCATTGCCTTTTAATCTTGCATTTTTAAATAGTATTGTTTTCATTCCTATTTATCCCCCTTAAATAATTTAGCTATTTTTATAATAGCGATACTCAAAGTTTAGCATTAAAAAGATTTGTAATCATTGTGCCAACATCACAAATCTTTTTTTAATAAATGTGCACACAAATAACATAATTTTATAATTTTATTTGTACATTTTGCACATTGTGATTTAAGATTTTATGAGTATATACTTATATTACAATGAAATTTTCTTGAGAATAAAATCTTCATTGTGTAAAATACTTAAAGGAATATTTTTCTTATTTAAAAGGGGGATTTTTTATGTACGAAAAGTTTAAAATGAGTCACATGACATGGCAAGAATTTGCTAAGAAAAAAGATGATGTAATTATATTACCAATAGGTGCAACAGAACAACATGGTCCACATCTTCCAACTTGTGTAGATGCTGTATTAGCAGAAAATTTTGCATGTCGTATAGCAGAAAAAATAAATGGAGTGGTTGCTCCAACTCTTTCATATGGATATAAGTCTAAACCATTAAGTGGTGGAGGTCCATTATTTCCAGGAACAATAGACTTAAACGGTGCAACATTACAAACATTAGTAATGGATATAATAGATGAGTTTGTTCGTGATGGATTCACTAAGATATTTATTATGAGTGCTCACTTTGAAAATGAAGCATTTGTTGTAGAAGCTATGGACTTATGTTCAGCAAAATATGGTGATAAAGTAAAAATGGTTCTTACTAACTGGTGGGATCCAATGTCACCTGATATAATAGACAAAGTATTTGATGAAGTTCCATTCCCAGGTTGGGCTTTAGAACATGCAGCAGTTACAGAAACATCTCTAATGATGTATTTTGCCCCAGAACTTGTTAGAGAAGATCAAATATTAGATACCGAAAATGCTACTCCAGGAACTTATTTTAAATATCCTATAGAAAAAGGATTAGTACCTGAAACAGGAGTGCTTGCTTCAGCTAAATCATCTTCAGCTGAAAGAGGAAAAA
>RCNI01001905.1_pt1 | contig 10627 bp, 9 predicted proteins | sample 2041151 | NCBI WGS metagenome assembly RCNI01 (sample SAMN09708214, study PRJNA481090) | feces metagenome | isolation source: feces | place: Antarctica: Albino Rookery
AGATTCTTTTCGTCCATAATGGCAGACTGCGGGATACCGGCACGTTTCAGTTCCGCATCAAACATGGAGCTGCCACGCATGATGTTCTCATCACGCTTTTCACGCTTGAACCACTGTTTAATCTTGGTTCTTGTGGAGGCACTCTTACACAGGGTCAGCCAGTCACGGCTTGGGCCGGGAGCAGACTTAGAAGTACGCACTTCAACGACATCGCCATTTTTCAGCTTATAGTCAAAGGTGACGATTCTGCCGTTGACGGAAGCACCGACCATGCTGTTGCCGACACCGGAGTGAATGGCATAAGCAAAGTCAATGGGGGTAGCTCCTGCGGGCAGGGTGATTACGTCGCCCTTAGGCGAAAAGACATAGACTTCATCGTCGAACATATCGACTTTCAGGTTGTGGAAAAAGTCCTGGTCATCGGATTCCTGCTGGGTTTCCAACAGAGAACGAATCCATGCAAACTTTTGTTCATCACCGACTTTAACGCCCTTTTCACCGGATTTATACTTCCAGTGCGCAGCAATACCATATTCTGCGACTTGGTGCATTTCCTGCGTACGAATTTGCACTTCGAAGGGGATACCTTCGGAACCGATCACGGTTGTATGCAGGGACTGGTACATATTGGGCTTAGGGGTTGCGATATAGTCCTTGAATCGGCCGGGCAGAGGTTTGAAAATTTCATGGATGATGCCCAGTACATTATAGCAGTCGCCAATGTTATCCACGATGGCACGGAATGCGCACAGGTCAAAAATACCGGCTAAGTCCGTGTGTCGGGAGTACATTTTGCGATAAATGCTGTATGTGTGCTTAATGCGTCCATAAACGGTGGCATGAATGCCTTCCTGCTCCAGACGAGTTTGAATTTTTTCCTGCATTGCGGCCATGAATGTCTGCAATTCGGGCATACGCTCGCTAATGCTATCGTTAATTTCCTTGTAGCCTACGGGGTCAAGGTACTGCAAAGACAAGTCTTCCAGTTCCCACTTGACCTTCTGCATGCCTAAACGATGGGCAATAGGTGCATAGATTTCCATGGTTTCCAGAGATTTACTGCGCTGCTTGTCCTCTCTCTGGTACTGCATGGTGCGCATATTGTGCAGGCGGTCAGCCATTTTGATGAGGATAACACGAATATCCTTACTCATCGCAATAAGCATCTTGCGCAGACTTTCCATCTGTGCTTCTTCTTTGCTGACCAGCTGTACACGGGTTAGTTTTGTAACGCCTTCTACGAGGTTAGCCACGGTATCCCCAAACTTTTTGGCGACTTCTTCGTGGGTGACGGGGGTGTCCTCAATGACATCGTGCAGCAGTGCAGCTACTACGGAATCTTCGTCCAGGCCCATATCCACAGAAATATCTGCGGCTGCAATGCAGTGGGTCACATAAGCGGAACCGTCTTTTCGGCGCTGACCGGCATGTGCTTTTGCGGCAAATTCGTATGCGTCACGAACGCGATATACATCGGCATTGGGATGCACCTTCTTGAGTTTTTCCTCCAGAGCAAAGTACTGGGGCGCAGACTCACGCACAGCGTCTTCGGGCATTAATTCAATTTTATTGGCAGCAAGACCTGCTTCTGTCATAGTGCATACCTTCTATCTGTTTCAATTTAGATGATGCAAATACTGCATTAGGGGTGTGCGGTTCAAATCCGCTTTGTCCTGTCTGGGAATGATGGTTGCGGTAAAGGTATTCTGTTCAAATTGTCCGCGAAGCAGACCGGCTTCACAAAATACCTCCAAGCAAATGCAGAATTTGCTGGGGGAGATGCCTTGCAAGTGTTCCGATAGAATATCTTCTATCGTCAGCTGAATATCCCCGGGCGTAGCTTGGAGAGATCTCCAGACCGTAGCAAGCTGTTTGCGGTCAGGGGTCAGACCGGCAATTTCCAGAGGAGCGGGACGCTCTCCGGACAAAATACGGCGGCACAATGGCTCGGCATCATGTGTGCGTACATCCGTGACCAATAGCTGCACAGTGTGCTGATCGCGGAAATGGTTAATTTGAGGGGTGAACGCCACATCAACGGTGTCACCTTGTTTTAGTCCTAGCTGCTCAGCGGTGTGGCCGAAGAAAACGCCGTCAAACATGCGGTTTCCGGCGGAGAAGCGCAGTCGTAAGTGCTTGCCGCCACCGATGGAATTGATGCTATCCAGCGTAAGCCCGGTCATGCACATGAGGGGCTTTGGGTTTGCATTACCGTAAGGTTCCATATCCGACAGAGACGCTACGGATTCCAATGTCAGCAATTTTTCATCACCAATCAGCAGTTCGCACTGCAAATCGGGCTGTCTGCTGGGCGGTTTCAGGCGGTAGTATTCCTGCAATGCGGTGCGGAATGCGGCCAAATCCTGACGATGGATAGATAGACCGGCAGCCAGAGCGTGACCACCGAAACTTTCCAGATATTCTGAACAGGCGGATAGGGCAGCGAACAGGTCGAAGTTGCCGTAGCTGCGGCAAGACCCTTTGCCCTCATCGCCGTCGAGACAAATCATAACGGACGGAACATTGAACTGCTCACTGAGTCTGGAGGCAGTAATTCCCACGATGCCTTTGTGCCAGTGCTCGCTGGCAAGGACCAGGGGGGTGCCTGCGGGGTGAAGTTTGACCATTTCCACCGCTTCGTTCCAGATGTCCTGTTCCATTTGCTGACGCTGCGTATTTAAGCAGCACAGGTTTTGCGCCAAGCGCATAGCGTCTTCCTGATTCTCGGTCAGCATGAGCTGTACAGCGACGGTTGTCTGCCCAAGTCGGCCTGCGGCATTGATGCGGGGGGCCAAGGAGAAACTGATGGTGGACGCAGTGATTTCCTTTCCCGGAGACAGGCAAGTTGTAATGAGTGCCGAAAGTCCCGGTCTGGGGTGGTTAATGAGCTTTTTCAGACCTTGCTGAACCAGATAACGGTTCTCGCCGATAAGCGGCATAACATCGGCAACAGTGCCGACGGCCACAAGGTCAGCATAACGGTCCAATATGGTTTTTGTGTCACCTTCAATGGCACATATGAGCTTAAATGCTACACCGCAACCGGCAAAGCAATCGTATCCATAAGTGCAGTCTTCCCGCTTGGGGTCGATTACCGCCACAGCATTAGGCAGGGTGAACCCACGGCACTCATGGTGGTCGGTGATAATCATATCCACACCACAGGAGGCGGCATATTCCGCTTCAGCGGTTGCAGTGATACCACAGTCAACCGTAATAATCAAATTTACGCCTTGGTTGGCAAACAGTTCCACAGCGTGCTGATTTACCCCATAGCCTTCGTCGATACGGTCAGGAATATAGGGGATGCACTCTACGCCCTTGGAAGTAAGGTAACTGTACAGTAAGCTGAGGGAGGTAATGCCGTCAACATCGTAGTCACCATAAATAGCAACTTTTTCATGTTCTGCAATTGCCTTGCGAATGCGGTCAACTGCTTTGGGCATATCCTTCATGTTCATGGGGTCTCCAAGGCTATCCATGGTGGGATATAAGAAGCTGTCTGCGTGCTCCGAATCAATTTCGCGCAACGCAAGTACCGCCTCCAGCAAAGGCGGTCGCTTCCCCTGCGGCAAATCATCCGCAGTGATGGGACGATATGGAATTTCCCAATACTTTTCAGCCATAGCAATATCCCTTCTTTATAAATAATAATTATAGCAAAGGCCCTGTACTTTCGCAACATATATATTATATTGTGGCTTGTGGCGGGTGCCCCATAATGCTATACTCAGGTCAAATATGACTGGAAAGAACGTGGTAAAAATGTGGCTAATTTTGGCGTTAGGTTCGTCTGTGTTTGCGGCACTGACTTCGATTTTGGCTAAGGTTGGTATTGATGGGGTAAATTCCAATTTGGCGACAGCGATTCGTACGAGCGTAGTGTTAGTGATGAGCTGGGGTATGGTCTTTATTACCAATACGCAGCATGGATTAGGCGCAATCAGTGAGAAAAGTTGGCTGTTTCTAATCTTGTCCGGCCTGGCTACCGGCGCATCGTGGTTGTGCTATTATAAGGCTTTGCAACTAGGTGATGTTTCTAAGGTTGTACCCATTGATAAACTGAGTGTTGTTATTACGCTGGTACTGGCGTTTGTGTTCCTTCATGAGAACTTTACGACGAAAAGCGCCATTGGTGCGGCACTCATTACGGCAGGGACACTAATTATGGTGCTGTGACATACTTCGGCTTGACACGCCATATGATATAGTGGTAAGATAAAACCCCCTGCCGGGGTGGTGGAATGGTAGACACCGGAGACTTAAAATCTCCTGGAGCTTAGCTCCGTGCCGGTTCGAGTCCGGTCCCCGGCACCAGAAAAAGGTTCGCTGAAATAAGCGAACCTTTTTTGCTAGCAAATACTGAATGTACATAAGGAGCGATTGTTATGGTAAGACCCATTAACCGCAATATCCTCATTTTATCCAAGCCATCGGAACCTGCAACGGAAAAAGATTTGTCCGTTGGCGATGATCTGATGGATACCCTCAAGGCAAATGCGAATGCCTGCGTTGGCATGGCAGCGAACATGATTGGTGTGAATAAGCGCATCATCGTGTTCCACAACGGCCTGTTCCCCGAACTGATGTTCAATCCGGAAATTGTTGCCCAGTCCGGACAGTATGAAACGCAGGAAGGCTGCTTGTCTCTGCTTGGTGAGCGTCCCTGTACCAGATATGAGGAAATCACCGTAAAGTATCAGGACAGAGCCTTTAACTGGCACACTCGTTCGTTTAGTGGCTACACGGCAGAAATTATTCAGCACGAGATTGACCACTGCAACGGCATTGTCATCTAAACATACGAAAATACCCCCTAATGCATCGCATTAGGGGGTATTTTTTATTTCAGCAGGGTGACGAGAATGACGATTGCACCCAGAATAATGCGGTACCAACCGAAGACCTTGAAGTCGTGGTTGCGCACATAGTTCATCAGGAAACGGATTGCCCAGACGCTGACAATGAATGCCACAACCATGCCGATGATCAGAGTCATCAGCTCAGTACCGGTGAACACAAAGCCGAACTTCAGCATCTTCAGCAGGCTTGCACCCAGCATGGTGGGGACGGCCAGGAAGAAAGTGAATTCAGAAGCCGTTGTGCGGGATACGCCAATGAGCAGAGCACCTACGATGGTTGCACCGGAGCGGGAAGTGCCGGGAATCATGGCCAGGGCTTGGAAGAAACCGATAATCAGTGCAGTTTTGTAAGTGAGGTGATCGATGTCGGTTACTTTTGGGGTACGGTTCTTGTTCCAGTTTTCAATGACGATGAAGGCAATACCGTAGACAATCAGCATGATGGAAATACTGATGGGACCGCCAAAATGTTCTTCCAAAAAGTCGTCCAGCAGAAGGCCGAGAACACCGGCGGGGATACAGCCGACAATGACTTTGAACCACATAGAGAAGATGTCTTTCTGAATGACAGGCTTTTCCTTAAAGCGGAACGGCCAGAGCTTATTCCAAAAGACGACAACAACGGCGAGAATTGCGCCTAGCTGAATGACCACGAAGAACATTTCCTTGAAGCTTTCGGTCATGTTCAGCGTGAAAAATTCATCGACAAGAAGCATATGTCCGGTACTGCTGATGGGCAGCCATTCGGTGATGCCTTCAACAATGCCAATAAATATGACTTTTAAGATTTCTATAATATCCATGGTATGTTTACCCTTTCTGTTCGAAAATTGCAGACCATTATAGCAAATGTACTCTTAGAATACAAGGCAGCTCACTAGATAGGGTATGCCGAGTCAGTGCCAGAAAGTACAAATCGAGCCTAAAATGACATGATTTAAGCAAAATCCCGTCCGAATACTTTCGGACGGGATAATTTTTATTTTAGACGCTTATCGGATTTTACGGCCAGACGAGTACCGGCAGACTGGAAAATCTGTACGATGATAATCAGCAAAATGACAGCAACATACATGACCAGATACTTGTAACGGTAGTAGCCGTAGTTGATGGCGATTTTACCCAGACCGCCACCGCCAATAATGCCGCTCATTGCGGTGTAACCCAGAATGGTGGTGATGGCAATGGTGAAGTTGGAAATCAGAGAGGGAACACTTTCCGGGAGCATAACCTTCCAGACAATCTGGAACGGGGTAGCGCCCATGGACTGTGCAGCTTCGATGATATTGGGGTTTACTTCACGCAGACTCCCTTCCACCAGTCGGGCAACAAAGGGAAATGCAGCCACAACCAGAGGAACGATGCTTGCCATAGTACCAACGGTGGTGCCCACAATTGCACGAGACAGGGGGAATACCATAATCATCAAAATCAGGAAAGGGATGGAGCGGAGCAGGTTAATAATGACATTCAGCAGACCCATCAGCCACTTGGGCAAGGGTTTCACGCCGTTTGTGTCACCGGCGACCAGAAGTACGCCCAGAGGCAGACCAATCAGAATGGCAAAGAAGGTAGACAAAACGGTTGCATAGATGGTTTCCCAGATGGCAAAGGGAATTTCATTTTTAATGACTTGCATAGCAAGTGCGATGGATTCGGGATTAAACAGTTTATCAAACATTCCCTTATACCTCCTCTACAAATACGTTGGGTACGCTGCGCAGATAATCGGTGGCCTGTTTGAGTGCATCGGGACCACCGGGAATACCCAGCAGCATGCTGCCGTAAACTTTGTCTTCAATGCTGCGGGTAGAAGCGGCAAGAATGTTTGCCAGAATACCCTTTTCTACGGCCATGGTAGCAATCAGAGGTGTGCCGGTTGCAGCAAAGCCATTAAAGACAACACGCAGACGCTTTTCTCTGGTGGGGTCGGAAACGAGTTCGTCTACGCCGTTGGGGAATACCAGACGGCGAGCTGCAGCGGACTTGGGACTGGAGAAGACCGTACCAACGGCACCGACTTCAGCGACTTCACCGCCGTCCAGAATGGCAACATGGGAGCAAACTTCTTCCACAACACTCATCTGGTGGGTGATGATGACTACGGTAATGCCCAGCTTCTGATTGATGTCACGAATCAGCTGCAAAATGGACAAGGTGGTGTTGGGGTCCAGTGCACTGGTCGCTTCGTCGCACAGCAGTACTTTGGGATTGGTAGCCAAAGCTCTGGCGATAGCGATGCGCTGCTGCTGACCACCGGACAGCTGAGAAGGGTAAGCATTTGCTTTATCGGGCAGACCGACCAGTTCCAGCAATTCCTTAGCACGCTTTTGTGCGTCTGCGGGCTTTACACCGGCCAGCTCCATTGGGAAGCAGATGTTTTTCAGACAGGTGCGCTGCTGCAACAGGTTGAAGCCCTGGAAAATCATGGTGATTTCTCGGCGTGCTTCACGCAGCTGTTTGTCATTCATGGCGCCGATATCTTCACCGTCAATGATGACCTGGCCCTCAGTGGGGCGTTCCAGCATATTGATGCAGCGGACAAGGGTAGATTTACCCGCACCGCTCATGCCGATGATGCCAAAGATATCGCCGTCATCAATGGTGAGGTTAATGTCTTTCAGCGCTGCGACCTCACCTACGGAGGTGTTGAATGTTTTGGATAGATGTTTGATTTCAATCATGTTGTGGTTGCTCCTTTTATTCAGCAGAAACGCCGGGGTCTATGGACCGCCGGCGTTTTTACAGATCATCAATTACTCAGCAGTGATTGCGTCCAGAGAGGTCTGCTTGCCACCGTAGATGCCCATGGGTTCTACATGAACACCAGCGATAGAAACAATGTGGGTATTGTTTTCCTTGTTGAAGTTATCCATGTAGGGAGCATGCTGGAAGAAGTTTGCGAATACTTCGCCGGAATCTACGACCAAGTTGGGCTGAATGTAATCGGTAAATTCTTTAATTTCAAGTTCTACGCCCTTAGCAGCCAGAATTTCCTTTGCCAGAGCCAGAATTTCGGAGTGAGGAGCGGGAGATGCAGCAACGGTAATCTTAGTGCCCTTCAGTGCTGCGTAGTCAACGGTTGCATCATAGCCATCACCGGGGTTATCTACTGCGGAAACAACGGAACCACCGTAAGTCTTAGTAATGTAATCCGCAACGGTCTTGCTGTTTACTGCTGCAGCCAGAGCCTTTGCTTCGGGAGAGTTTTCGTTACCTTCCTTTACGCAAACCAGATTTACATAAGCGGAAGTGGAACCTTCCATCTGCAGAGCGTCTTCAGCAGGATTGATGCCTGCGGGGATTGCATAGTTGGAGTTGATGATGCCGAAATCAACATCCTTCAGAATGTTGGGAATCTGAGCAGCTTCAACTTCCTTGAAGGAAATGTTGTGGGGGTTTTCGGTAATGTCAGCAACGGTAGCCAGAACGCCGGCTTCGGGGTTCAGAGTCAGATAGCCCAGATCTTCCAGCAGCAGCAGAGCACGAGCTTCGTTGGTGGGATCGTTGGGAACAGCAATTTCCAGACCCTTTTCAGCAGAACCACCGCATGCGGTCAGGGTGAATGCGGATACAAGGCACAGAGCCAGGGCAACAATTTTGTTAATGGTTTTTTTCATGTTAATTTCTCCTTTTATATTAACGGTTAAGTTAATTCATTCGTTCATTATGATTTGTTGGTTACGCAATTTACATTGTACAGTTCAAAGGTCACATTCGCTCATTACGGTAACGGGTGGAGATTAAAATTGCAATCAGGTTCATATCCGTAAATCCTTTCGGTAAAGCGTTCAAAAAACAAAAAAGGAAGCCCGCTTGGCTTCCTGTCGTATCCTTGGTAGGTTATGCTTTGTGGTGGATTATGTCAGGAGCACATCGGTTTTAAAGCGTAGCTACGCATGCACATGGGGCACATGTACATCATCATGTTCATCATAGCTGCGAAGAATTTCATCGATGTTCTCCTTCCCTGAAATCTGCTCACGATTTGTCAACATTATACGCCCGGGAGTGTCTGCTGTCAAAGGAAAAATGTATTTTTAGCAGAATAGCCAGTAGGGCCGATGTGCCTTTGTCTATATCATGGAAAATGCCTGAAAAAGCCCATTTAGGCGGCATTTTGACGGAAAATTAACACTTTGTCCATTTATACACAGTTGACAAAAAAATATTTCTTAGGGTATAATTACTGTACAATTTGCTACATAAATATTATGTAGAAACCATTTTTTTTACAGTCGTGTATTGTGGAAAGGAGTATACAATGAAAAGATCTGATGTACCTCAACAGGGCCTGTTGGCCGGTGTACGCGTAGTTGTTAGTGCCATCTCTGTAGCTGGCCCCTTCGCAGGTGAGCTTTTGGCAGATATGGGTGCGGACGTTATCCAGCTGGAAAACCCCAGAAACCCTGACTTCTCCCATGGTGGCCCCAACCCCGGTTGGCAGGGTGAATCTCACCGTCGCAACATGCGTGACTTGACTCTGGATGTTACTAAGCCAAAGGGCAGAGAAGCATTCTTGAAGTTGATGGGAGAGACCGAAATCTTCATCGAATCCTCTAAGGGCGGCCAGTGGGCTAACTGGGGACTTACCGATGAAGTCCTGTGGGAAGTAAACCCCAAGCTGGTTATTTGCCACATTTCCGGTTACGGCCAGACAGGTCTCGATAAATACATCTCCCGTGCATCTTATGACCCCATTGCACAGGCATTTAGTGGCCTGGTATATGCAAACGGCAGCGATGATATGCCGTACTTCCCCATTGCTGATAACGTTGTTGACTACTACACCGCAATGTTTGCAGCAAACTCCTGCTTGGCTGCATACATCAATGTTCTGCGTACCGGTAAGGGCGAAAGCCTTGATATCGCTCAGTACGAATGTGCTCTGCGTACTCTGTGCCAGTACATGCTTCAGGATATCGTAGAACACAATCCTGAACGCCGCTCTCTGTGGATTGCAGCAGATTTGGTTGCTGGTACCGGTAACTACCGTTGCAAGGACGGCAGCGTATTTATTATGAGCACCGGCGCTGCAGTAAGCAAGCGCTTGGCACTGATGCTGGGTCTGCCTTATGGCACCGATGAGTTCCCCGCAAGTGGTTTTGCAATCTATAGAGGTACTCCTCAGGCTACTCAGCTGGAAGAACGCCTGCTGGAACTGTGCGCAAAGCATAGCGCAGTTGAAGTCGAAGAGATTATGAACAATAACCAGATTCCTTGCAGCCAGGTTGTTACCTACAAGGATATGCTGACCAATGAACAGTACCTTGCTCGTGAATCTCTGATTACCAACGCTTCTACTCGTTGGGAAGATCCCGAGAATCCCGGTCAGCCTCTGCAGGTTGTTCAGCCCAACATCGTTCCCAGAACCAAGAACACTCCTCTGTCCGTATGGCGTGCAGGTGTTGACTTTGGTTTCGATACCAAGGATATTCTGGGTGACCTGGGTTACTCCGAAGAAGAAGTTAAGGGCTTCTTCGATGATGGCATTTCCGTTTCTGTGAAGGACCGCTGCCCTGCTTACAAGCATCTGTAATCTGCAGACTTATGTTGCCTAGACGGTTCGTGCGTACGAACGGACCGTACATAATAGAGAGAGCCGATACGATAGTCAGTCGTATCGGCTCTTTTTTACGATAAGGTCAGTACAAAGTATAAGCATTTAGCATGCCGAAGGAGCTGTCTTTATGAAATGCCCGTATTGTGAGAAAGAAATGGAACTGGGATATATCCAGTGCCGTGATGGAGTGGCATGGCGTAGA
>RCNI01001906.1_pt1 | contig 10623 bp, 15 predicted proteins | sample 2041151 | NCBI WGS metagenome assembly RCNI01 (sample SAMN09708214, study PRJNA481090) | feces metagenome | isolation source: feces | place: Antarctica: Albino Rookery
TGCCATTTTCAATAAATTCATAAGTATTTGTTTTTTTGTTGTAATATTTTTTTATTTCTGCTAAACTGTTAAATTCTTTCATTGGTTATCTTTCTCCTTTGTTTTGATAATCTCAATATACACCAATGCAATTTAAAAGTCAATACTATTTTTCCGATTTTAAAATTATTTTTTAGTGAATATTGACTTTCTAAATATTGTATGCTATCATATAAATATATTTTAAAGAGTGGTGATAAAAAATGTTTAAGACTAAAAAAGAAATTGCTGAAATATTGGGAGTAAGTATTTCTACTATAAATAAATATGTAAAACAGGGTATGCCTTATTATAAATTTACTCATAAACTTATAAGATTTAAACTTGAAGAAGTTTATGAGTGGGTAGAAAAATATCAAATAGTATATAAAATAAATAAGTAATCCTTGAAAAATTCATTTTAAATAACTCCATTAAGTTTGATTGGTTGGCATAACCAACTCGTTTTTCTCATTGTACGATAACAATGAGAAACTATTTAATATTTATATGAGAAATTAGCTTAGTTAGGTAGAGCAACGGACTGTTAATCCGTAGGTCATAGGTTCAAATCCTATATTTCTCGCCAAATTTATTTTTTTAAATATCAATATGCAAGGAAATGTACTCAAGTGGTTAAGAGAATAGTCCGCAAAACTATAATTCGTGAGTTCAATTCTCACCATTTCCTCCAAAAGAACGGTATTATCCGTTCTTTTTTTGCAATTTAATTGACAATAAGCCCAACTATATGTATTATTAAATAAATTAAAACCATTTTAAAGGAGGCATTTATGCTTATTTATTGTAGTCATTGTTTTGGAAACAAAGAAGCAAATAAAAAATTAGTTGAGGAAAAAATCATTGAATTACAAGTTGAAGATTTAGACAATGTATATGTTTCTCCAATTCATGCATTAGGTCATTTATATGATAAAATTCCTTATGAGCAAGGTATTGAATTGTGTTTAGATATTCTTACAAGTTGTGATGCTTTATATGTTCTTAGTAAAGAAATCAGTAAAGGAGTTCAAAAAGAAATTGAATTAGCTGAGATTTTAGGTATGCCTATTTATTATTTGGATAAATAGGTGTTGACAAAGTTATTTTTTTATGTTATAATAACCTAACAATTAAATTAGCAAAGTACAAACCAACGAGGTTTGCGTGAAATATTAGAATAATCGCTTTAACCACTGCTAATTTATTTGTCAAATTAACCACCAATATAATCAATTCATTAAGTCAGATAGGTTGTCCTAAATTCTGATACTGATGAATTGATTATTTTTTTTATTTTAATATTGACATTTAGTGACATTTGCGATATAATTAGGACAATTAAACGAAAGGAGATTAAATATGGAGCTAAAAACAGTAACTGAAACTGCTAATTTTTTTAATGTATCTACAAAAACAATTTATCGTTGGATAGGTAGTGGCAAAATTAAATGTATTAGAATTGGTAAATGTGTTAGAATTTCTAATTCAGAAATTGAAAGAATTATAAAAGGAGAAAAATAATGGCAAAACGATATTATTGGTTGAAATTAAAAAATGATTTTTTTACTCAACCAAGAATTAAAAAGCTCAGGAAAATAGCTGGCGGAGATACTTATACAATTATTTATTTGAAAATGCAGTTATTATCATTGCCAGATGAAGGTAAATTGTTTTTTGATGGAATAGAAGATGATTTTGCAGAAGAAATTGCTTTAACTATTGATGAAGATGTTGATAATGTTAAAGTTACATTGCAATTTTTAATATCACAAGGACTAATAGAAGTGATAACAGATAATGAGTTTTTACTAACTGAAACACAATCTTTGATTGGTTCAGAGGGAGAAACAGCAGAACGAGTACGCAAATACCGAGCAAACCTTGTTAACAAATCAGATATTAAAGCGTTACAATGTAACGCTGATGTAACAAACTGTAACACAGATATAGATATAGAGAAAGATATAGAGAAAGAGAAAAAAAAAGATAATATATGTCCATTTTTTGAAAATCTTTGGGAAATATATCCTAACAAGAAAGGTAAAAACAAGGTTAGTAAAAAAGCTTTAAAAGAGATAGCTACTATTGGTGAAGAAAAGATGACAGTTGCTATTGAGAGATATAAAAAATCTATTGTTGGCACAGATACTAAGTTTATTAAACATGGTTCAACATTCTTTAATGGTGATTATGTTGATTATTTGGAAGAAGATGAAAATATAACAAAGCAATTAGCTGTTGAAGGAGAAGTAAAAGATGATAGACTTGGCGACTATTTCTAAAACAAAATCAGAAAAAGAAGCAAATCTTCTTAATTCCACAAAAGGAGAATATACTAATTGCTCTAAATGTAATGGTAAAACTTTTGTATACAAAGCAGTTTATGATGAAAAACAAGGATATTGGAGTTGTATTGCTGAAAGATGTAGTTGTTATAATGCTTGGAAGAACAAGCAACTTGCAAAAGCGAGTGGGATAGGGCATCTTTTAGAAAAACAAACTTTTGATAATTTTATTGTTGAAGAACCATGGCAGAAAGCTATTAAAGAAAAAGCAGAGAATTACAAAGATGGTTGGTTTTTCATTGGTGGTTGTGTAGGTTCAGGCAAAAGCTTTTTATGCACAGCGATAATGGGGAAGTATATAAATAGTGGTAAATCAGCATTGTATATGTTGTGGGCAGAAAAAAGTAAAGAATTAAAAAGAATATTGTACGATGAAGAATATGAAATAGAAATACAAAAGTTAAAAGATGTAGATATGCTTTATATTGATGATTTATTTAAAGTTGGGAATAAAGATATTGATAGAATAACTTCTACTGACATCAATATAGCATTTGAAATATTAAACAGCAGATATTTAAACAATAAGCAAACTTTAATATCTAGCGAATTTACTTATGACGAACTTGAAACAATTGATTTAGCTATTGCAAGTAGAATTAGACAAATGACTGGTGATAACTGTTTGAATATTAAACCAGATATAAACAAAAACTTTAGACTGAAAGTGAGAAAATAAAATGCAAGATAACTCACAAGTAATTGAACTTGGAATTGTTGGTGCTTTATTTGTATACAAAGAAGATTTAGCAGAAAAGCTTAATTTTATATCTGCTGATGATTTTGAATCGAGAGAGTGTCAAGAAATAATTAACACAATTAAATTAAACCCAGAAGATGATACTGTAATAATTTTAAGTAAACTTTCTTCTAATGCTCAAGCAGTAGTTAATATGGCTATTGATAATTTTAGAGCTACAAAAGAAAATTTTGATAGTTATGTTAATAAATTAAAAGAATATGCTATATCACGAAACATTAAAAATCAGATAATGCCTTATTTGATGGACAATAATGACGGCATATTGGATGCACAAATTTTGATAGATATAGCAAATAACAATCAAAAATCAGAGTTTTCTTCTTACGAACAAGAAGGGAAAAAAGGCTTAGATATATTTATTGAAAATGCTACAAAAAAAACAGAAACTATAAAATCTGGATTTAGTGGGTTTGATAATTTAACAGGTGGATTTTTAACTTCTGCAATTTCAATAATTGGTGCATTACCTTCAACAGGTAAAACAGCATTAGCTTTAAATTTTGTAATAACTCAAATGCTTGCAAATGTTAAAACAGTTGTTTTTTCTTTGGAAATGTCTAATCAAATGATTTATGAACGATTAGCTACTACTTTTAATGATATGGATTACAGCAAGTTTACAACAAAAAATTATAGCAACAATGATTTAAAAAATCTTAACTCATTTAAAAATGCCCTTGCTTGTTTGGACTTATATGTTTTTGACAATAAATACAACATTAAAGAACAAGAAGAAATATGTATGTCCATTAAACCTAAGTTTATAGTAGTAGACTATGTTCAATTAGTCAAAACGGATAAAAAAACAAAGGATGCTAAAGAAATTGTTGATGATGTTATTACACGATATAAACAATTAGCTAAAAGTATAAATGCTCATATTCTAATATTGTCACAGTTAAAGCGTGGAAATGAAAAGCAACCTACAATGAGAGATTTAAAAGAAAGTGGAGCATTAGAAGCAACAGGTGACTATATTATGCTTTTGAGTAGACCATATGTTTATGATAAAGAAAATTATCAACCAAACGAAACAAGATTATTATTAGATAAAAATAAATTTGGTAAAACAGGTATTTTAAATTTAAGTTTTGTAGGTGAAAGCCAAAAGTTTTATGAAATAGATAATAGATATGAGGAGTAGTTTTATGGAAATAATAAAAAAAGATGAAATGCCAAATTATTTAATTAAAAAATTTTATGAGAAACACAGAAATGAAGGTTATGTAATAATAGAAGATGTACCAACAAAAGAACTTGAAGTTGGAGATATAGTTTGTGTTACAAGTTACAATTCACCATACTTAATTAAAATTGATTTAATCTTAATAGGTAAAAAATGGGCTATTATAAATGATGTTTGGATTTATGAATATGATAAGCTAAATGTTGTATTAAGAAAAGGTGATTGAAATGAAAATAGATATTTTTAATACAAATAAAAAATACAATGTAATTTATGCAGACCCACCTTGGTGTTTTCAAAATTGGAGTGATAAAGGTAAAAAAAGAAATGTAGATAAACATTATCCTACAATGTCAAAAGAAGATATACAAAATTTACCAATAAAGAATATATGTGAAGAAAATGCAATTCTTTTTTTATGGGTAACATCTCCTTGCTTAATAGAAGGAATTGAACTAATAAAAAAATGGGGGTTTACCTATAAAACTGTTGCTTTTACTTGGATTAAAAAAAATAAAAAAACAGACAGTTTGTTTACAGGTATGGGTTACTACACTCGTTCAAATGCTGAATTTTGTTTGATTGCTACTAAAGGCAAAATACTTTCTCGCTTATCACACTCTGTACATTCAGTTATTATTTCTAAAATAAGAGAACATAGCCGAAAACCTGATGAAGCAAGAGAAAGGATTGTAGAATTACTTGGAGATGTTCCAAGAATAGAATTGTTTGCAAGACAATATGCTGATGGTTGGGATTGTTGGGGGAACGAAGCTCCTGAAAATGAAGAACCTAAACAAGTAACCTTGACTAATTAAATTATTTTGCTTATAATAAAAATATCTTAGTGAAATGGTAAAGGATATTTTAATGAACACAGGTAAAATATTTGAAAGGCAATGGAAAAAATCTGTTGAGGAATGTAAAGAATTATTTTATTACCGATTTAAAGATAGCCCTTCAAGTTGGGGAACAGGTCAAGGCATTAGATTTACAAATGATAATATTTGTGATATTATGATGTTTGATACACCGATATTGTTTTTACTTGAACTTAAAGTTGAAAGTGGCAAAAGTATTGCACACAACAGATTAAGAAATAATCAACTTGAAGGACTATTAAATGCAAGTTGTTATAAAAATATATGTGCAGGTGTAATAGTTTATTTTAGCAGTATTGATGAATGTTACTTTATAAACATTAAAAATTTTGAAGAACATCAAAAGACAAGTGGAAGAAAAAGTATACCACTATCTTGGTGTAAAGAGTTTGCTATTAAGATAAATGTTAAACCACTTAAAGTAAATCGTATGTATGATGTTAAACAATTTGTAAAAGAGATGAAAGAGATAAAAAAGAATGAGTTTTGAAGTATTAAATAAACACAATAAAGTAAAAAAAATAATTATTGGCAATGAATTATTGTGGCAGGTCACTGAACTTGACTATAATGAAACATCGGTTTTGTTTTGTGCCAAAGACCCATTTCATAAACTGGTAGTTGGATATACAACCAAATCATTAGAGAAAACACATCCTAAGTATTTATTTGCTTATAAAGGTGACAATATTCTTGCTTTGAATATGGTTGATGCACCACAGAAAGTATATTTTAATGATAAAATGGTTGATGAAGGACTTAACTTTATTGAAAGACAATTAGACAATGATAAAAATGTTATGGTTGTTTGTAATAGAGGAGAAAGCAGAAGTGCTACAATGGTGCTAATGTATCTTATGAAAAAAGGCAAATATGATTTTAAGCTTTCAGCAGAAGAAGTGTTTGATAGATTTTTATTTGAATATCCGTATTGGAAACCAAACAGAGGAATACTTGAATATTGTATAGATTTTTGGAATGATTTAAAAGAGAGTGATTAAATGACAAATACAACATTATTACAAGGTGATTGCCTTGAATTGATGAAAAGTATTTTAAAATTGGACAGGATAGAGTTCAAAAACATATACTTGATAATAAGTTACAAGTAAATTTATCGTTTAAAGGAGAAGAATAATGGCAAGAAATTATAAATCAATGACAGGTGGACTTGAAATTTCAAAACAAGAACCAACTGAACAAGAAAGAATTGAAAACGAAAAAAAAGAACAAGATAAAGCAAAACTACAAGAAGAACACAATAAACAAAAATTTACAACAGATAAGATGTTGGATAGTGCATTTAGTTATCTTGTAGGAGAAATGGCTATTAAAGATGGTACATCACAAGGTAAATGCCTTATGTGTGGTGTAGACACAGCATTTGCAAATAGACATATTTGTCCATCATGTTTGACAAAAAATAAAAATGAAATATTTGATAGACTTAAATCGACACTAACAGTAGAAGTAATGTTTTAATAAATAAAAGAAAAGAGTGCATATAGTTTATGGGTAGAAAAAATGAAAAATATACAATAGCTTTAACATTTACTGATGAAACAGTAGATAACGGATACATTGGTATATACAGTTTGTTTACTGATAAAAAATATGCACTTCCGGAATATGATGCTGAAGAATGGTGTCTATCTGAAAAAAGGTTAAGGGAATTAAGGTTTAAAACATTTAATGAAGTAAAAAAACGATTTAAACAAAGTGGTGTAAAAAGTTTTTCTTCTTTTTGGAATGGGAATTTAGATAGCATTAATGGTTTAGGACTGAACGAATTTGATAAATTATTATGCTTTAACGAACTATCATCAATAATGGTATGTTTTGAAAAAGTTGTTGAGAATAAAAGAGTAGAGGGCAAAAGGATAATGGTTTCTTTTGGCATAAACAAAGATATGTACAGAGAGTATTATCAAAGCCATTTAATTGCCTTAAAAACAGGCGAAAAACCTAAAAAGGTTAAATTGTATGACAGAAAGAAACGGCTTAGAAATGACCTATTTCAAGGCAAACAAATTAAAGCTGATGTAGGTGGTATAGAAGTTAAAGTTAGCAATAATGCTTTAATGGAGCAATTTGAACATTGGAGAAAGCTAAAAGGGTTGAAAAGAACAGAAGCCATTTATATGGCAGTTGAAAATTTACTTGAAAAATATCCTTTAAGCGAAGTTAAAGATAGGAATGTTTACAGAAAAGATACAGATGTCAACAACAAAAATACTTTTGAAATTATTATTGCTAATCAAGCAATAGATGAGGAAGAAACTAAAAATATAAATGTAAAAATTCCAATAAATGTTTATAATAAAATGAAAGCTATTATTGCAAGATACAATAATGATATTGATAATATAGCTAAACCAGAACTTACAGTAAAAAGCTATACTACACAAGCAATAAATCATTTTAACAATTCAATACCTTTAAAATATTCTAATCCTAAAGAATACCAAGAATACAAAGAAATTAAAGAAATACAAGAATACAATAATAGAGTGGCAAGGAGATAAATATGAATAAAGAATATGTATTAAGCTTATCTTATGGAAAAGATAGCTTGGCTTGTTTAGGTGCTATCGAAAAGTTAGGATTGCCACTTAATAGAATAATCCATGCTGAAGTATGGGCAACACCAACAATCCCAGCAGAATTACCACCAATGATAGAATTTAAGAAAAAAGCAGACAAAATAATAAAAGAACGATATGGTATAGAAGTTGAACATTTTAAAGCTGATGTTTCGTATGAGGAGTGTTTTTATAGAGAGTGGTTCAATAAAAAAGTAAATAAGCAAGTAATCTATGGCTTCCCTGTACGCTGTGGGGCTTGGTGTAACAGCAGACTTAAAATGAAAGCAATCCGGAAAGCTGTTAAGTCATCTAAAGGTGCTGTACATTATATTGGTATAGCTTTAGATGAGCCTAATAGGTTTCATAGTTTAGACGATACTCATATTTCACCTTTAGTACAAATAGGTTGGACAGAGGAAGATTGCAAGAACTGGTGTATTGAAAATGATTTGCTTTCGCCTATTTATAATAGTTCTAATCGTGGTGGTTGTTGGTTTTGTCATAATCAGTCAATAGGGGACCTTAGACGATTAAGAAAAGATTATCCAGAATATTGGCAACTTTTATTAAAATGGGATAAAGACAGTCCTGTAACAACATTTAGGCAAGATGGTCACACTGTACATGATTTCGATAAAAGATTTCAATTAGAAGATGAGGGATATATCAATACAAATGATAGATTTAAGTGGTCTATGATAGACAACCCGTACAAACAAATAAAACTATAAAAGGAGATAAATATGAAAAAGATAGAACAGCCAATTGTTAAAGACCAATTTGAACCATCTATTTTGCTTAAATGTCCATATATTACAAAAACTTATAATGCCTATGTCAATGGAAACATACAAAGTCAAGTTCAAGAACATACTGATTGTATTAAATGGGACTGTGCTTGTTGGCAAGATGGGAAATGTACAAGAAAATAAAAAAATATAAAAAACATATTGACAAATTAAGTGTTTTATAGTATACTTTATATTGTTAAAATAAATTGAAGTAATTCATTCCATGTTCAATCGAACCAGTCCACCTAAAATGGTAAATTAGGTGGACAACAACATTAGACTGTTAAACGGTCGCTTTTAAAAATTAAAAAATTAAAAATAACCGCCCACACGACCAAATGTAGCGGTTATTTTTTGTAAAATCAACAATTCATTCACCTGTGAAAACAGGAAACTAACAAATAGTTAATTATTTATTATGGCAAATAATCACTGTATTTTATAGATATGGTGATTATTTTTTATGTATATTCTTATTTACTTTTTTTATACAAAATGTTATTATTATAATATGTTATACAATTAGTAAAAGTATAAAGGAGATTATTATGGCAATAAAAAATAATTCAATATTAGATACATCAGAAGTTTCAGCACAAGATTTAATATCTTTACAAAGTTCAGAAGTGGATATAATAAGTTCTCCACAAGAATTTGAAGAAATGTCTTTAAGTCTTGTAGAAGAACAAAAGAAAACTCTTAAAAATTTAAGACAAAGAGTTATGCTACAATTAGACAAGAAAAAACTTGAACAATCCACTAAGCTAATGACAGCTATGGAGAATATTCAAGATATTTGGACTGATAGAGAAATACTTGAAAGAGTTAAAGGTAATGTAAAAACTGCTATGGATTTAAAATGCTTAGCAGAAGCATATACAAAATTAGCCGATGCACAACAAAAACTTTCAAGACTTGATACGATTGATGGTAGTGGCACAGGTGCTAAAATGAAATTAGCTATTCAATTTGATAATGGGAATGGCACGAAAGTTCAAACTTATGTGGAAGCAGGGGAATAATCTATATGGGAAACAATGATATTAAATATTCAGACTTGCCAGATTATGTTAAAGAAGCTAAAAAGCAACAAAGAAAAAATAAAGGCGAACCAGCTAAAGTTACAAATTTATTAAATTTAGAAGATGATAGAATAGGTGTTTCAGGTGAAAAATTTGGCATTTGTAAAAAATGTGGGAAACAATTTGAACAAGATTATGTAGAAGATAGAAATGCTTATCAAAACTTTGACACTTGTCATGCTTGCAGGTGGAAACTAGCAACAGAAAAGAAAAAACAATATACAGAAAAGAAAGAAGAAAGTGTAGTTTCTACTGCAACAATTAAATATAATCCATATCCTTGGCAAATAAGAGCAAGAGAAGAATTTAAAAAACATAGGTTTAATGTTTGGGCAATGGGGAATCGTTGTTTATTGGAAGGCGATTTTATTCAAGGGTGTAATAAGCCTATTGAAGAACTTCAAGAAGGCGATATAGTATACAATCGCTATGGAGATGAACAAAAAGTTAAATATGCTGGATTTAATTATTATAATGGAGATGTTTACACTGTTAAAAGTGTTGGTTGTCTTGATTTAATATGTAATTCAGAACATAAAGTTTATATATGTGCTATTCAAAGAAATAATGATAACAAGTTAAATGATAAAATTATATTAGAAGAAAAGCTTGTTGAAGTAAATAAATTAAATAATGTAGAATTAAACAAATCACAAAAACATAGCACATATATTAAATATTACTTTAAAATGCCTAAAATAAATAAAGAAATGGAATGTGATTATTGGGAATTAGAGAATGGGGATAAATTTCCTTTAAATGAAGATACAGCTTGGATTTTAGGATTATATTGTGCCGAAGGATGTTTTATTTCTCATTCTTGTAAATGGACTTTAGATTATAAGAAACCATATTTAGCTAAAAGAGTAGCAGATACACTTGAAAGTTTAGGTTATCACACTAGCCAAAGAATAAGACCAGAAGAAGGCACACATTGTGTGTTAACATATAAAAGAGCTTTAACAAAAC
>RCNI01004416.1_pt1 | contig 10618 bp, 7 predicted proteins | sample 2041151 | NCBI WGS metagenome assembly RCNI01 (sample SAMN09708214, study PRJNA481090) | feces metagenome | isolation source: feces | place: Antarctica: Albino Rookery
GCAGGGAGCGCACCGGGCGGAGCCGATCTGGAGCAGCACCACCGGCTGAGTTTGGAGCAGCTCCGTGAAATTGGCGGTTTTGGGAAGGGAAATCAGTTCCATAGGGGGCTCCTTTCCGAAAAAAGTGCAGTCCTCCGAAGAGGACTGCACCAAATGTTGGATTTCAAACGCTGCAAGAATCAGCAGAGCTTTGCACCGGCCGGGATGGCGTCATCCAGCATGACCAGATGCAGCTTTTCCTCGCCGTGCTCGGTGTGGACGGCGGAGAGCAGCATACCGCAGCTGTCCTTGCCCATCATCTTGCGGGGCGGCAGGTTGACGATGGCAGCCAAAGTCTTGCCCACCAGCTCCTCGGGCTTGTAGTACTGGGCGATGCCGGACAGAATCTGGCGATCCACGCCGGTGCCGTCGTCCAGAGTGAAGCACAGCAGCTTGGCGCTCTTCTTCACGGGGACGCAGTCCTTGACCTTCACCACGCGGAAGTCGGACTTGCAGAAGGTGTCAAAGTCCACCTTCTCCTCCACAAAGGGCTCCACTTCGATCGGAGGCAGGGCGGCCTTGCGGGCAGCCTCAGCGGCGGCGTCCAGCTCAGCGATGGCCTTCTCCGCATCCACACGGGGGAACAGGTTCTCGCCCTTGGTGGGAGCGGCGGTGGCGGACAGGCTGCCCCACTTGGCGGCGCTTTCCCAAGTCTGGCAAGCCTCGCAGGCGCCGATCTGCTGGAAGAGCTTCTCCATGCTCTCGGGCATGAAGGGCGTCAGCAGCACGCCGCAGATGCGGGTGGTCTCCAGCAGGTGATACATCACGGTAGCCAGACGGGTGCCGTTGGCCTCCATATCACGGGCCAGAGCCCAAGGTGCGGTTTCATCGATATACTTGTTGGCACGGGCGATGACCTTAAAGATCTCGGCAAGCGCATCCTGGAAGGCATAGCGCTCCATATGGCCCTCGTACTTGTCCCGGAGGGTGGAAGCCATCTGAATCAGCTCCTGATCCATCTCCTCCACCTGACGCTCGGCGGGCAGCTTGCCGTCGAAGTACTTGCCCACCATGGCGGTGGTACGGCTGACCAGATTGCCCAGATCGTTTGCCAGATCCACATTGATGGTGTTAATCAGGCTCTCGTTGGAGAAGTTGCCGTCGCTGCCGAAGGGGAAGGTGCGCAGCAGGAAGAAGCGCAGGGCGTCGGTGCCGAACTTCTCTGCCAGAATATAGGGGTCCACCACATTGCCCTTGCTCTTGGACATCTTGCCGCCGTCCAGCAGCAGCCAGCCGTGGCCGTAGACCTTCTTGGGCAGAGGCATACCCATGCTCATCAGCATAGCGGGCCAGATGATGGAGTGGAAGCGGACGATCTCCTTGCCCACGAAGTGGACATCGGCAGGCCAGAACTTCTCGTAATCATCGTACTTGTCGTTGAACAGGCCCAGAGCGGTGGTGTAGTTGAACAGAGCGTCCACCCAGACATAGACCACATGACCGGGATCGAAGTCCACGGGCACGCCCCAAGTGAAGCTGGTACGGGACACGCACAGGTCCTCCAGACCGGGCTTGATGAAGTTGTTCACCATCTCGTTGACACGGCTGCGGGGCTCCAGGAAGTCGGTGTTCTCCAGCAGGTCCTGCACGGGCTTGGCGTACTTGCTCAGACGGAAGAAGTAAGCCTCTTCCTCGGCGTCCTGACACTCACGGCCGCAGTCGGGGCACTTGCCGTCCACCAGCTGGCTCTCGGTCCAGAAGGACTCGCAGGGCTTGCAGTACTTGCCCACATACTTTCCCTTGTAGATGTCGCCCTTGTCATACATCTTCTTGAAAATCTTCTGGACGGCGCCCACATGGTAATCGTCGCGGATGAAGCGGTCATTGGAAATATTCATCAGCTTCCACAGGTCCACAATACCCTTGGGTCCGGCGACGATGTTATCCACAAACTGCTGAGGAGTGATGCCGGCCTCCTTGGCCTTGTCTTCGATCTTCTGACCGTGCTCATCGGTGCCGGTCAGGAACATCACATCGTAACCCTGCATTCGCTTGTAGCGAGCCATCGCATCGGCGGCAACGGTGCAGTAGGTGTGACCGATGTGGAGCTTGTCCGAGGGATAATAAATCGGGGTGGTAATATAAAACTTCTTCTTTTCTTCTGCCATATGAGGCATCCTCCTTCGTACTCTGCCCGAATGGAAGGCAGAGGTGATATCTTACCCATTATATGCTCAATTCTTCCGAATGGCAAGGAACAAAGAGGGTCAGAGCGTAAGGTACTTCGGCTTTCGTCGATTTGACGGTTGGGCAGAGCGAAAAAAGAATTATGTCATCGGGGAAAATGGGGAAATGGGGGAAAAAGTTCTGGTGGATAACTGTGCATAACCTTGTGCAAACTGTGGAAAAGACTGAAATAAGAAGGTTTTGCACAGCAGGAAGGGCAAAGGGGCGTGGAAACAAAAAGCGACAAATTTCGATGTCAAAACTAAAACCGACCACAGTTATGCGCTCTGCCGCCGTCGGAGCGGCTCCGAACCGGGGAAGAAGTTGACACAAAGGGGCAAACTGAGTAAAATTAAAGGGTTGAGTACAAATATTGGATAGACTTTTGAGCGGAGGTGCCCCGAACGATGCTGAAACGATTTCTCAGTTACTATAAGCCCCACCGGGGGCTGGTGACGCTGGACCTGCTGGCTGCCTTTGGCGCCAGTATGATCGCTGTGCTGTACCCCATGGTGACCCGGTATATGCTGGCTCATCTGGACAAGGGCAACTGGCAATTGGTGGTGCGTGTGGGCGCCATTTTGCTGGGCGTGTATTTGCTGCGGCTGGGCATGAACTTCTTCATGCAGTATCAGGGCCATGTGATGGGCGTTCGGATGCAGGCGCAGATGCGCTCGGAGCTGTTCCATCACCTCCAGCGGCTGCCCTTCCGCTACTTCGACGAGAATGAAACGGGCAAAATCATGACCCGCATCACCAGCGACCTGTTTGAAGTCAGTGAGCTGGCACACCACGGCCCGGAAAACACCATTATCTGCGGTATCTCCGTGATTTTGTCCTTTGTCTACCTCGCCACCATCCATCTGCCGCTGGCGTTGATTACCTTCGCCTGCGTGCCGCTGCTGGTGATCGTGGGTCTGTTCACCTGCGGACGGATGCGCAAGGCCTATCGCCGCAGCCGTGAGGCCAACGCCCAGATCAGCGCGGACATTCAGAGCAGCGTCTCCGGCATCCGCATTACCAAGGCCTTCACCAATGCCGCCAAAGAGGAAGAGAAGTTTGAAAAGGGCAATGTGGAGTTTCAGGAGGCACGCCGGGAAGGCTACAAGGCCATGGCGCAGTTCCACTCCACCACCACCTTCATCATGGACCTGTTCAATGTGGTGATTTTGATGGCCGGCGGACTGTTCCTCTATCAAGGCTCCCTCACCTTTGCGGACTATTCCGCCTTTATCGTGTCCACCAGCCTGTTCCTCACCCCCATCAAGACCATGGTGACCTCGATGGAGCAGTTTCAGGAGGGTGCCGCCGGCTTTGAGCGGTTTATCGCCATCATGGACCTTCCCGAGGAAGCCGATCGTCCCGATGCGGAGCCGGTGGAGCGGCTGGAGGGTCACATCCAGATGAAGGATGTGAGTTACAGCTATGACCCGGATCAGGAGGTGCTGTCCCACATCAATCTGGACATCGCCAAGGGCAAGACCTTTGCTCTGGTCGGCCCCAGCGGCGGCGGCAAGACCACCATCTGCCACCTGCTGCCCCGGTTCTATGACATTCAGGAGGGCGACATTCTGCTGGACGGAATGCCCATTGAGCAGATCACCCGGGAGAGCCTGCGGAAGAACATCGGCATCGTGCAGCAGGACATCTTCCTCTTCAACGCCAGCATTCGGGACAACATCCTCTACGGGCGGCTGGACGCCACCGAGGAGGAGGTCATCGAGGCGGCGAAGCGTGCCAACATTCACGATTACATCATGTCTCTGGACGAGGGCTATGACACGGTAGTGGGCGAACGGGGCGTCCGGCTCAGCGGCGGTCAGAAGCAGCGCATCTGCATCGCCCGGGTGTTCCTGAAAAATCCCCCCATCCTCATTCTGGACGAAGCTACCTCCGCCTTGGACAATACCACGGAGATCCTCATTCAGAACGCCCTCGATGAGCTGTGCGTGGGCCGCACCACGCTGGTGGTGGCGCATCGACTCAGCACCATCAAGCGTGCCGACGAGATTGCGGTCATTTCCGGCGGCGAGATCGTGGAGCAGGGCGACCACGACACCCTGCTGGCGCAGGACGGCGAATACGCCAAGCTGTACCGGCTTCAGTTCCGGGAGCGGCTGGAAGCATAAACAGAAAAAAGCACCCCCTGACCTTGTGGGTCAGGGGGTGTTCTTATTTTGCTTGATTATACCGACAAAAAGATGATGGCGATGCTGCCGGCCAGACTGGCCAGCACCAGCACCCAGACGCCCACGGACTTGGGCAGGGTGAGCAGCACCTCACGGGTGGTGAAGGGCAGCGTCGGGGGATCGTGGCGGTAGGTGCGGTAGTACCGGGAGAACAGGTGGATCGAGTAGCCCACGCAGGCCAGAATACCGATGCCCAGCATTCCAATCAGACCGTTAACGGCCGGGTTCTCCTCGGCGAGAGGGGCCAGCTGGCCCAGCAGCAGGGAGGAGATATTGATTCCGGCGTGGAGCAGGATGCTGTGATACAGCTTGCCGGTTTTCAGCACGATGCCGGCAAAGATGAGGCCCAGCAGGGTGGCGTAGAAGAACTGGTACAGGTTCATGTGGAACAAACCGAAGGCCACGCCGCTGATCCAGATGGCGGCACGGTCGCCCATGGGGCGCAGCCGATCCAGCAGCAGCTTGCGGAAGATCAGCTCTTCGCAGATGGGAGCGGACACGCCGGCAATCAGGAAGTTGAGCCAGAAGGGCAGGGAGGAAATCTGAGCCTCCATGGGGTTGCCGGTGGTCAGTCCGGTGGTTTCCATCAGGGTGATGATGCCCAAGGTGACATAGTTTGCCAGAGACGACATACCAAGACTAAACACCATTGCCCGTCCGAGAGCACGGGGGCTGAGGGGCAGACCGGGGCTTTCTCCTTTGGGCAGACGGTGAATCAACAGCAGCAGCAACAGGGGCGAGATGCCGTAGATGCAGATATAGCCCAGAATGTAGGACAGCGCCTGATGGCCGCTGAGCCAAGGCAGCCGCATCACGAAGGCGGGAATCAGCTGTGTGCCGAGAAAGAACAGCAGCAGACCCCAGCCGACTCGGCCGAGATCACGGCGAAGCCGTGTTTTGGGGGTGATTTCCTTCAAATAAATCCCTCCTTTATGGAATTTCTTGCTCCTACTTTACATGAGAAAAGCGGAAAAAGCAAGAATTCTGTGCGAAGGCGGCGAACCGTGGGAACGGAGCGGAAAACGGAGGAGAAAGGCTTGCTTTTCTGAAAAATGGCATGATATAATAAAAAGTAATTTGCTTTCTTTGTTGTGAGAAAGCACGAATTTCCCTGTTCGACGGAATGGGGATCGATCTGCGGCTTCTTTCCCATGAGCCCACACCGGGTTTCCAGCCGCAGCGTATGAAATGGAGGAACCATGAATCAACTGTATGATGTTGCCATTATCGGCAGCGGTGAGGCGGGCATCTTTGCCGGTTACGAGCTGAAAAAGCTGCGTCCGGAGCTGAAGGTGCTGGTGCTGGATCAGGGTGCGGACATTTACTCCCGTCACTGCCCCATTGTGGCAGGCAAGGTGGACCACTGTGTCAACTGCCCCATCTGTGATACCATGTGCGGCTTCGGCGGCGCAGGCGCCTTCTCCGACGGAAAGTTCAACTTCACCACCGCCTTCGGCGGCTGGCTCACCGACTATATGGACGCCGGCGAGGTCATGGAGCTGATCCGTTATGTGGACAGCATCAATGTGAAGTTCGGCGCCACCACGCAGCGCTATTCCACCCAGACCCCCGAGGCTCAGGCACTGGAAAAGAAGGCGCTGGAGCATGACCTGCACCTGCTTCAGGCGGAGTGCAAGCACCTTGGCACCGAGAATAACCTCCGCATCCTGACCAATATTTATGAGTACCTCAAGTCTGACATCGAGTACCGCTTCCGCACCGGCGTGGAGCATATCGACCCGGCGGGTGAGGGCTATCGCCTGACACTGGCGGGCGGCGAGCAGGTGGACTGCACCTATCTGGTGGCAGCCCCCGGACGCAGCGGCGCCGAGTGGTTCTCCGGTGAGTGCAAGCGGCTTGGCATCAACCTCATCAACAATCAGGTGGACATCGGCGTCCGTGTGGAGCTGCCTGCCAAGGTCTTTGAGCATATCACCGATGTGGTCTATGAGTCCAAGCTGGTCTACCGCACCAAGCAGTACGGCGACAGCGTCCGCACCTTCTGCATGAACCCCTACGGTCATGTGGTGGCGGAGAATGTGGAAGGCATCAACACCGTCAACGGTCACAGCTATTCCGCCCCCGAGCTGCGCAGCGAGAACACCAACTTCGCCCTGCTGGTGAGCAACAAGTTCACCCAGCCCTTTACCGAGCCCTATCGTTACGGCAAGCACATCGCCTCTCTGAGCAATATGCTGGCCGGCGGCGTGCTGGTGCAGCGGTTTGGCGATCTGGTGAAGGGTGTGCGTACCAATGACCACCGTCTGGGTCAGTCCTACACCCGTCCCACGCTGAAGGCTGCCGTTCCCGGCGATTTGTCTCTGGCTCTGCCCAAGCGTCAGCTGGACGACATCATCGAGATGATCTATGCGCTGGACAAGATCGCTCCCGGCACCGCCAACTACGACACCCTGCTCTACGGCGCAGAGGTGAAGTTCTACTCCGGCCGTGTGGACCTGACCTCCGAGCTGGAAACTCCCATGAAGAACTTCTTCGCCATCGGCGACGGCGCCGGTACCACCCGTGGTCTGGCTCAGGCCGGTGCCTCCGGCATCAAGGTGGCTCGTGTCATCGCAGGCCGCATTTAATTGCAAATCAAACCGAATTTCACCGCCCCGTCCTGTTTCAAACAGGACGGGGCGGTTTTTTGCAGTCGGCATACTACTATTATTATATATAGTATCGACAGGTATATTCGGCGGTGATTTGGGTCATACTGGCAAAAATGAAACTAGGAGGGATGGGTTCTTGAAAATTCCCTTTCATCCGCCTTATCGCAGACTGGATCAGAAGGCCACGGGAGCCGGTCTGGAACAGGTCTTTGCCAAAGCGGCGGATTTTCTCAAGCTGGACTTAGCGCTGCCCGGGGGAAAACAGGCCAAGGTGTACTGGCTGCTGGGTATGGTGCGCACGGAGCGGCTGAATGACTATGTGGTGCGCCCGCTGGTGACCATGGACCCCAAGACCGACCCGGTGAAGTGGATTGACTCCGGGGGCGTGTGGACGCTGGTGCTGCCGCCGCCCAAGGACCTCGAAGAGGCCTGCGTGGCACTGTGTGACGGCTGCGCCGCGCTGGAAGTGGGCAAAACCATGTTCCTCATCCCGGTACCCACGGAGGATAAGCGCTCCATTCAGCCCCCGGAGGACGAGCCGGACCAGAAGGGAGCCAAGGACTCCTTTGTGGAGGCGATTCGGAACAACACCTCGCTGGTGCGCCGGAGAATGCACTCCTGGCGGCTGTGTATCCGCACCGTCACCGTGGGTCGAGAGTCCCGAACCAAGGTGGATGTGGTGTGGATGGAGGGGATCACCAACCCGGAACTGGTGAAGAGGACCCTTGCCCGGGTGCGGAGCATGGATGTGGACGCCCTCTTGAACACCCAGCCTCTCACCGACGCTCTCACCGACAGCCAACGCACCCCGTTCCCCCTGTGCCAGATGACCCAACGGCCGGACCGGTTCTGTCTGGGCTTGATGGACGGCCGGGTGGGCGTGTTCTGCGACGGCATCGCACAGGTGGTGCCGGGAAATATCACCCCCTGTTTCCGCACACCGCAGGATCGCAGCAACCAGTGGATGCTGGTCTGGGTGCTGATGGCGGTGCGGTTTCTCTGCGTGGGCATCAGTCTGCTGCTTCCGGCAGGCTATATCGCCGTGGCCTCGTTCCATTTCGGCATGATGCCGGCAGCTATGGCGGAAACCATCGCCGCCGCCCGACAAAATGTCCCCATACCGCCGCCCTTGGAGGTGGTGGGCCTGCTGATTTCTTTTGAGATGCTGCAGGAGGCTGGAGTGAAGCTGCCCCAGCTGAACGGGCAGAGCGTGGGTATCATCGGTTCGGTGGTCATCGGGCAGGCGGCAGTGCAGGCAAAACTGCTGTCCCCGGTGGTGGTGGTCGTGGTGGCGGCTGCCGGTATTGCCAGTTATACGTTGCCGGATCAGGACATGGCAAACGCCCTTCGAGCCACACGTATGGCGCTGGCGGTGCTGGCCGGTGCGTTTGGCATGGTGGGTATCATACTGGGGCTGTGCTGGCTGTGCTGCCACCTGTCCGAGCTGACGCCGCTGGGCGTCCCGTGGCTGGCGCCCTTTGCCCCGGATGTGCCTAAGACGCCCCGGGATGTGACCCGTACCCCGGCAGGCTGGGCAAAATTGCGAGATTTGTCCCTGCATCCCTTGGATCGGAGGAATCAGAAATGAAGAAATTGTTGTGGCTTATTCTGCTGTGCGCCTTCTGCTTTACCGCCTGTTCCGCCCTGCCGGCACAGCTGGACGCCCGAGATGAGGCGGTCATCCGTCTGGTTACCTTGTCCCGGCAGGATGAGCTTCGGCTGGAGGGACTGACTGCCGCCTTGCAGATCGGCGACAATCAGCGCCCCTCGGAGCGGGTGTCCGGGACGGGTGAGAACTATGATGCGGCGAAGAAGGACTTGTCCGGACGGCGGAGAGCCTCGTTTGCCCACGCCACCGAGTGGGTGGTGGAGGAAAATGCGGTAGCGGATCTGGCGGAGGCTTTTTTGTACGACCCGGAGCTGACCTACTGCGCCCGGATCTATTTGCTGCCGGAGGGAACTACGGCGGATGAGTTTTTGGACGGCTTTTCCGAGGAGAATGGGCCGGCCCGTTCTCTGGAGGAGCTGGCTCGGGCCGGTACGGGTAAGACCGGAACGGCAATGGAGCGGCTTTCCCAGCTTGCAGAGTCACAGGAGACCCAGTTCCCGGTTCTGGAGGATTGGGAAGGACAGGTGGAGGTGAAACGGTGGAAAACAGTGAAGAAATCCGAATGACCAGCAGCAGCCGCCGTGTCCGGGGCTGGCTGTCCGCCTCCGGAATGATCGGCGTGTTCAGCTTGTTGGTGGGCAGATTGGCTGCCACTCCGCTGGGCTGGCTGGGCAGCTTCTGTGGTGCGGCAATCGCCGTGTGCCTTGCCCGTCGCTGGCCGACATCGCCCTTGGGACGCTGGCTTGGGGCGGCTCGCTGGCTCTGGTCCCTGCCGGTGATGGCGGTGACCCTGCGTATCTGCACCAAAAGCGTCACGGCGTACAGCTACCCCGGCTGGGACTATGTGGTCCCGGCGGCACTGGTGCTGCTGCTGGGTTGGCGGGGCAGCTGTCTGGAACCCAAGGCACAGGAGCGGTACGGCAAGCTGATGATGTGGGCGCTGGCCTCCACGGCGGTGGTGCTGGTGGGCTTTACTCTGTATATGCTCAACCCGCAGCAGCTGCTGCCCCGAAGCTGGGCGGATGTGTCCGAAGGCTTCCGAATGTTTTTGCTCACTGCCGGGGCGGTTTCCTTTCTGCTTCCTTCTACCGGACAGCTGCCCGGTATGGTGTCCGCCGGTCTGGGAGCGGCGATGGTGGCAGTCACCACCGGAGCAGAGGGCGCCGCACTGGTGTCGCTGCTGCACTACCCCTTTTTGACCCTCTGTAATGCAGGCGCCTACCAAATGCGCTTTGGCGTGCTGGCATCTGCCCTATGGGTATTGGGAGAAACCGCCATTCTCACCCGTCTGCTCTCTGAAAGCCCCGGAGGAAAGTGGGGAAAAGGTGCTTCGGCGGTAGCAGTGTTCCTGTTGGCTTGCCTTGTGCCGGCAAAGGAGACTTGGCTGGCTGTGCTCTTTGTGGTAGGCGCAATACTGGGGTATATTGGATTGCTCTTTGGAAAGCGTACCGCACAATGAGAAATGTACACTATATTTAGCGGAAAAATACCGGGAGAGGATACACGATGTAGAGGGGAAGGAAAAAGGTCAAAAAATACTCGAAAACAGGCCGAATTCTGTTGACAAGAGTGGAAAAATGTAGTAGTATTAGCAAGCTCACAAGTGAGTGCTTTTTTATCCCTGTTTGCGCCCGGAAGGAAGTGACAAGGGGAAGAAAAAGTGCTTGACAAGTAAGCATCCTTTTGCTATTATAGATAAGCTGTTTTCAACGGCAAGCACAAAAATGCAATTTCTTGAGTGGAACACCTCAAAGGAAGTTGAAAAAAGTGCTTGACAAAGAGAAAGCGGTTTGCTATAATAGTCAAGCTGCTTTCGAGCGGCAAGTACAAAAAACGAATCGAATCCGGCAGAAATGCTTGAAAAGATTTGAAAAAAGTGCTTGACACACAGCACAAGTTATGATACAATAACTTAGCTGTTCATGAGAGCGGCAAAGCGTGTACCTTGTAAATTAAACAACGTGAAACAACACACAAAAGCACCAGATAAGATTTTTCTTAAA
>RCNI01001907.1_pt1 | contig 10616 bp, 11 predicted proteins | sample 2041151 | NCBI WGS metagenome assembly RCNI01 (sample SAMN09708214, study PRJNA481090) | feces metagenome | isolation source: feces | place: Antarctica: Albino Rookery
CGACAAGAACACAGGGCGACATTTATATCGGCGTCGTTGGCCCAGTCAGAACAGGTAAGTCAACATTTATTAAGAAATTTATGGATTCACTCGTTATCCCAAATATTGATAGTGAATATCAAAAGCAACGAGCAATGGATGAACTTCCACAGTCTGCTGCCGGCAAAACGATTATGACAACCGAGCCAAAGTTCATTCCAGAGGACGCTATTGATATTTCGCTCCAAGATAATGTGTCATTGAAAATTAGAATGATTGACTGCGTTGGCTACATTGTGCCAAGCTCAGAGGGTTATATCGAAGATGATGAGCCACGAATGGTTATGACACCTTGGTATAAAGAAGAAATTCCATTCAACTTAGCTGCAGAAATCGGCACTAAGAAAGTTATTGATGAGCATTCAACAATCGGTCTTGTAATTACAACTGACGGTTCAATTAGCAGCATTCCTCGTGACGAGTATGAGCAAGCAGAAGAACGAGTTATCGAGGATTTAAAAGCAATAAACAAGCCATTTGTTGTTTTGATGAATACTATCAATCCTCAAAGCGAAGATTCAATTAACCTTTCTAAATCACTATCACACAAATATAACACACCAGTTATTCCAGTTAACTGCTTAGAACTCGACGAAAATGAGATAAAACAAATCTTATTAAATGTTTTGTACGAATTTCCAGTTGATAGCATTAGTTTTAATTTGCCATCTTGGTTCAAAAGACTTGACAATACTGATAAGCTAAGAAAATCAATCACTCAAAGCGTTGTAAGTAATGCCAACGATGTTAGTTGCGTTAGATGTACTTATGATTTTATTGATAAATTGTGCGAAAATGAAGACATAATTGACGCAAAAATAGCCCACATCGACTTATCTTGTGGCAAGATTGTAATTGATGTAGGCGTAGACAATAATTATTTCTATTCAATTTTATCAAGCAAATGCGAAATTGAAATTCACAACGATGATGATTTACTAAAAGAAATCATCAACCTTTCACAAATTAAAAAACAATATGAACGAATCGCACAAGCGCTCGAGCAAGTAAACCAAACTGGCTACGGAATCGTTATGCCAAGCATTGACGAATTATCTTTGGAAGAACCAGAAATCATGAAACAAGGCGGTAAATACGGCGTTAGACTTAAAGCACACGCACCGTCAATTCATATGATTAAATGCAACACTTATACAGAGGTTGCACCAATCGTTGGTAGTGAATCACAAAGCCAAGAGCTAGTGATGTATCTATTAAAAGAATTTGAAGAAAATCCGTCAGCTATTTGGGATACTAACATTTTCGGCAAACCTATTCATTCGCTCGTAAATGAGGGATTAAATAATAAGCTCTACCGTATGCCGGAAGAAGCAAGAAACAAGTTCCGTGAAACGATAGAGCGTGTAATCAATGAGGGTTGCAGTGGCTTAATTTGTATTATACTTTGATACAATTAGCCAAACAAATACTGCAATTTGAATTATTGATAATAGTGGCATTATGCTTTTAAAATACTTCTTTTGAGTTTTATGGCGTATAGTTTGCATTGTTAAATAGCTACCAGTAGCTCCACCTAATAATGCAAATGCCCATAAAACTCTCTCAGGAGTGCGCCACCTATTATGTTTAGCAGCAATTTTATCAGCGATATTTACTATTGATGATAATATGTTAATTGCTACTAGATATATAGTTAAGTAATCAAGACTTGTCATTAAATACTTCCAAATCCTTAAAGTCAAAATTGCCGACTGATAAATCGTTACCTTTAACTAGTGAGTCAGCTCTGTCTGAATCAACGCCGAACACACTAGCACATTCAGGGCATACAAGAAAATATACAGTATCAGATTTAACTAAAGGCATTTTAGATACCAACTCTAATTTCTCATTTTTAAAAATAGAGAAATTAACTTTTTTATTACATTTTGGACAAGTCAATAAAGTTGTTTGACCTTTATCTTGAATTGATTTAAAATTTCCAAGTTTATATTGCATTTCAATCACCATTTTTATGATACATTATATAGAGTAAGTGTTCAAGTATGAAAAAAATCTTTTTGCTAATAATTTGCATAATTTTTGCGTTTTGTGGGTGTAGTGCTGATAATTCTAGTCCTAAGCAAGAAAATAAACAACCCACTCAGTCGCAAGAATACATAAAATCTGTATGGCTTTGTTATTTCGAGCTTTCTAACTTTACCATGAATAAAACTGAAAACGAGTTTAAAGAAAATATGAGCAAAGCGATAAAAGAGTTAAAGGACATTGGCTTTAATACAATTACAGTGCAAGTTAGACCTTGTGCTGACGCTTTTTATAATTCGTCATATTTTCCAAGTAGTAAATACTGTTTTGGCAAACAAGGGGACACTATGCCTTATGACCCACTAAAAATCATCTGTGAAATCGCAAATGAGCAGGGCATAAAGGTCGAAGCGTGGATAAACCCATATAGAGTTAGCCAAAGCAATAATATAGATGAACTGTGCGACAAAAATATAGCTAAAGTGTGGCATAACGATAAAGATAAATCATCGAATGTCTACATTGATTCAAAAGCTATATATTTTAACCCAGCATCGCCAGAAGTTAATGAGTTGATAATCAACGGCGTAGTTGAGATAGTTAAAAATTATAATATTTACGCAATTCATTTTGACGATTATTTCTATCCTACCAAGGATGAATCAATAGACAAATTACAGTACGATAATTATTTGAAAAGCGGTGGTAATTTGTCACTTGATAACTGGAGAAGGGAAAATGTAAACGCTATGGTAAAAGGCGTTTACAAAGCCATTAAAGACACAAATAACAAAGTGCTATTTGGAATTAGCCCAAGTGCCAATATCGAAAATGACTACAACAAATTATATGCAGATGTAAAACTATGGGCGAGCCAAGACGGCTATGTTGACTATATGTGTCCACAGGTTTACTACGGCTTTAAAAACGAGTCACAGCCATTTATGGAAGTAGTCAAAAGGTGGATGTCATTTACTAATAAAAAGCTCTATATCGGCTTACCATTATATAAATGTGGCAAGCAAGATAAATACGCTTCTAAATCGAATATCGACATTCAAAATGAATTTATAAATAACAACAATATAATATCAAGACAAATCAACTATCTTAGCAAAATTGATACTATAAACGGCTTTTATATCTTTTCATACAGTAGTTTGTTTGATGAAGATAAAAAAGCCGAAGTAAGCGAAATTATTAAGATTATGCAAAGCAACAATCAAGGTTGACATCAACTGATTTTATTGTAACATCAAGTTCTTGACCAATAATATCTTCGTTGCTGTTCATTCTTACTGGAGTGTAGTTTTTGGTATATCCTTGATAAACATTAGGCTCTATTTCATTTTCAAATAGAACATTAACAGTCTTGCCAATTTGATTATTTAGAAATTCGTTTCTAATTTTGTCAGTAGCTTTAATCATAGCGTGAGCACGCTTTTCCTTTTCTTCCTTGCTCACATTATCGCCTCGTCTTGAAGCAACTGTGCCCTCTCTTTGAGAGTAAGGGAATACATGGACTTTTTCAAAGCCGATTTCTTCGACAAACTTAACAGACTCTAAGAAATCATTTTCATCTTCTTCATGGAAGCCAACCATTACGTCAGTAGTAATAGAAGTATCTTCAAATGTATTTCTTAGTTTAGTACACAAGTCTTTATATTCTTGGCAAGTATAATGCCTATTCATATTTCTAAGTGTTTTATCACAACCGCTTTGGAGTGATAGGTGGAATTGAGGGCAGAATTTTTCACATTCAGCAAAACCTTCAATCACATCATCAGTAATGTAGTCAGGTTCAAGAGAGCCAAGACGCACTCTAACAATGTTTTCATCGTCGTTACAAATTTTAACGGCGTCAACAATATTGAAGTCCTCGCCCTTACCGTATGATGAGAGATTTATACCAACCAAAACTATTTCTTTAATGCCATTAAGACCTAAGTTATGAATTTCTTGTTTTAGTTCTTCTGGCTTTTTAGAGCGAACTCTACCTCTTGACATAGGAATAATGCAGTAAGTGCAGAATCTATCGCAGCCATCTTCGATTTTAACAAATGCTCTTATTCTATCATTGAAGCTTTGAATAGAACAGCTCTTAAATGCGTCGCCCTTTTGATGAGCTTCGATATTAACGAGCCTATTTTTAGTTTCCATATATTTTCTAACATAGCTAACTAATTCATCGTTATTTTTATTACTAATAACAATGTCAGCTTCAGTTAGATTTATTGAGCGCTCTTTGAATGCCTGAGGCATACAACCAGTTAAAATTACTATTGAATCTGGGTGCTTTCTTTTGAATTTTCTTACATTCTGTCTTGTCTTTTGGTCAGCAGTTGCAGTAACTGTACAAGAATTTATGATATAAATGTCAGCATTATCGTTAGGCGATACAATTTCTACTCCTTCTTTTTCTAGGAGTTCTGCCATATATTCACTTTCATATTGATTTACTTTACAACCAAGTGTGTAGAATGCTGCTTTCATATATATTACCTCTTTTAAAATTTAAAATATTATAACAAATTAGTATCATTATTACAATACGTTGCGAATAATTATAGATAGGTGATATTTATGAAAAAAATAATTGCATTTGTACTAACAGTCATTATCAGTTCGATTATTCCAGTAAATGCGTATTGTGCTACACTAGATAATAATGATAATAATATCAAGTGTAAGTCAGCAGTCCTTATGTGTGTTGAAACAGGGGACATACTATTTGAAATGAACGGCTACGAACATCTTTCTCCAGCGTCAGTTACGAAAATACTAGCGCTACTTGTAATTCTTGAGCAATTAGATAACGGCACAATAAGTATCGACGATACTGTAACTGCTACGGAAAACGCAGTTTCTATGGGAGGCTCTCAAATTTGGCTCGAGGTAGGGGAGCAAATGACAGTTGATGAATTGCTAAAGGCAGTTATCATTGCAAGCGCAAATGACGCTATTACCGCCCTAGGAGAATATGTTGCTGGTTCTTCAACCGCTTTTGTAAAAATGATGAATGATAAAGCAAAAGAATTAAACCTAGAAAATACAAATTTTGAAAACTGCACTGGCTTAGATGATACCGTTACTAACCATTATTCTTGTGCTTATGATTTAGCAGTTATTTCAAAAGAAGTAATAAAACACGATATAGTCAAAAAATATTCAACCACTTGGCTTGATTCATTAAGAAACGGCAAAACTGAATTAAATAACACAAACAAATTAGTTAATACATATAACGGCATTACTGGTTTAAAAACTGGCACAACTTCAAACGCAGGCTTTTGCTTATCTGCAACAGCAACGAGAGATAACCTAAGCCTTGTTGCAGTTGTGCTAGGAGCACAGACCAGCAAAGACAGATTTGATACTGCTGCGTATTTACTAGACTGGGGTTTTGCTAATTATGAACTCGTCGAACCTCAAATTGACCAACAACAAATTACTCCAATCAAAGTAAAAGACGGTATTGAAAAATCAATCACTCCAGTTGTATCAAATTGCGAAAAGGTACTACTTGAAAAAGGTGCAACTGACTTAGTATATGAATATAACATTCAAGAAGTTGCAAACGCACCAATCAGCAAAAACAGTAAACTCGGGGAAATTATAATTAAGTCTAACGATTCTCAAGTCGGTCACATCGACTTAATCGCCGAAAAAGACATTCCAAAAGTCACTTTTTCTGATATATTGTTAACAATATTTAAAAAAATATAGCTAAGTGGCATTATATGTTGATTTTACCACTTTTATGTAGTATTATAATTACGCTAAAAATTTAAAAAGAGGTATTAACAATGTCACTTAATTTTGTTTCTGATTACGCTAGCAAAACAGTTAGCGAACAAGACATCAAAAATATTGCTCCAAAAGCTGTTGAAGCTATGGACACTCTCATGAATAAAACAGGTGAGGGTAATGACTTTTTAGGTTGGGTTGACCTTCCTACAAACTACGATAAAGAAGAGTTTGCTAGAATTAAAGAATCTGCTGAATACATCAAGAAGAATGCTGATGTTCTTATCGTTATCGGTATCGGCGGTTCATACTTAGGCGCTCGTGCAGTTATCGAGAGCATTAAATCAGCTAACTACAATCTTCTTGACAAAGACACACCAAACATTTACTTCATTGGTAACACAATTAGCCCATCAGCACTTAACGAAGTTGTTGCTATGTGCGAAGGCAAAGACATTTGTGTAAATGTTATTTCAAAGAGTGGTACTACTACTGAGCCAGCTATCGCTTTCAGAGTATTCAGAGATTTAGTTAACTCAAAATATTCTAAAGAAGAAGCTGCAAAGCGTATTTTCTGTACAACAGATAAGGCTAAGGGCACATTAAAGAACCTTGCTGACGAAGAAGGCTATGCTTCATTCGTAGTTCCTGATGATGTTGGTGGTAGATATTCAGTTCTTACAGCTGTTGGTTTGTTACCAATCGCAGTTGCTGGTATTGATATTGACGCTCTTATGCTTGGCGCTCAAAAAGCTCAAAAAGAATTATGCTCATCAAACATTGAAGAGAATCCTTGCTTAAAGTATGCTGCAGTTCGTAACTGCTTCTACAACGCTGGCAAGAAACTTGAATGCTATGTATCATACGAGCCTCGTATGGCTATGTTCAACGAATGGTTAAAGCAATTATTCGGTGAGAGTGAAGGTAAAGACGGCAAGGGCTTATTCCCAGTATCATGCGTATTCTCAACTGACTTACACTCACTTGGTCAATACATCCAAGAGTCAGGCGCTAATTTAATGTTCGAAACAGTTGTTAAATTCAACAACTGCGATAACGATTTCGTAATCGGCGAACAAGAAGGTAACCTCGATGGTCTTAACTTCCTTACAGGTAAGACATTAAGCTATGTAAATGATAAGGCTAGACTTGGTACATTACTCGCTCATACAGACGGCGGCGTAGGCAATCTTATCATTGAATGTGATAAATTAGACGAACAAAATATCGGCTACTTGATCTACTTCTTCGAAAAGGCTTGTGCTATTTCAGGCTACATTTTAGGTGTAAATCCATTCAACCAACCAGGCGTTGAAAGCTACAAAAAGAACATGTTTGCTTTACTTGGAAAACCAGGTTACGAAAGTGAAAAATTACACCTTGAAAATCGTTTAGGTTTATGATAATATAAAATTGTAAATAAACCTTTCGGGAGGAATTAACATGATCAAAATTATCATTGGAAACAAAGGTTCAGGCAAAACAAAAAGACTTATCGATTTAGTAAACGCTAGCGTTGAAAAATCAAACGGTAATGTCGTATGTATCGAAAATTCACCTAAGTTGACTTATGATATTTCATCAAAAGCTCGTCTTTTAGAAACAGAAACTTATGCAATTAGCGGTCATAAAGCTTTCTATGGCTTCTTAGCAGGCATTTGTGCTGGTAACTATGATGTTACTGATATACTTGTTGACGCTACATTCAAAATTGTTGGCCGTGACTATGATAAGCTTATTCAATTCTTCGATATGTTATCAAATCTTAGCGAAGCTTCAAATGTAGACTTCTACTTCACACTTAGTGCTGATAAAGAAGATTTACCTGTTGAAATTTTTGATTATTGTGAAGAAATCTAACATATATAAGATAAGCACGGTATATCCGTGCTTATTTTTTGCATTTAGCTATTGACAAAGTAGTATCTTATATATATAATACTTAAAGTGCTGGTTTGAGGTGATTTTATGCAACTCGATTTCACAAATCTATTTAATGGCAGTAATGAAATCGTTAATATCAATTATACTGTTGACGTTAGTGATTTAGAATATAGCTGTTATAATCCAATTAAAAATGGTGCTTTAGTTTGTGGTAAAGCGTATTGTAAGGCGGATGTAACTTATCTCGAATTACAGATTAAATTTACTTTTGAGGGTATGTGCGACAGATGTGCAGAACCAATCGAAAGGGAATTTACAATCGATGCTAAGAAAATCGTTGTACCTCAACTTGCTAACGACGATGTAGATTATGATAACTATATCGTGTTAGAAAACAACATTTTAGATGTTGATTCTTTAGTTAATGAAGAAATTCAGCTGTTTTTACCTCACAAAATTCTCTGTAAAGAGGATTGCAAAGGCTTGTGTCCTAAGTGTGGTAAGAATCTCAACCAGGGAAAATGTGATTGTAAAAAAGATGTAGACCCTAGAATGGCAGCACTTTTACAATTACTTGATGATGAACAATAATGTTTTTTAAATAAAGGAGGCAATCAAAATGGCAGTACCTGCAAGAAAAACATCAAAAACAAGAAAGAATAAAAGACGTTCAAGCGTTTGGAAATTGGACGCTCCAACTCTTGTAAAGTGCCCAAACTGTTTTGAATACACAGTACCACACAAAGTATGTGCAAACTGTGGTTATTACAACGGTAAAGAAGTAGTAAGCAAGGACTAATTATAGCTATATAGTTATAAACGAGCATTTTGGCGGGCTTTATGTCCGCCTTTCTTGTTATTTGAAGGTGAATAAGTATGTCAAAACCTATTGTTGCCATTGTTGGCAGACCTAATGTTGGTAAATCAACATTATTTAACAAGTTAATAGGAACAAGGTTATCTATCGTAAATGATACACCAGGTGTTACAAGAGATAGAATTTATGGCGACTGCGAATGGTTAAACCATAATTTCTTATTAGTAGATACTGGTGGTATTGAGCCTTATTCTGATGATGTTATTTTATCCCAAATGCGTCAGCAAGCTGAAATCGCTATTGAAACCGCTGATGTAATTATATTTGTAACAGATATTAGATGTGGCGTTGTTGCAAGCGACCAAGATGTTGCTTCAATGCTTTTGAAGAGTGGTAAACCAATCGTTTTATGCGTTAATAAGTGCGACACTATCGGTGCGCCAGATCCAGAATTCTACGAATTTTATAATCTAGGTTTGGGCGACCCAATCGCAGTTTCTTCAACACACGGTCATGGTACTGGCGATTTACTTGATGAAGTTATCAAATATTTCCCAGATGACGCAGATAATGAAGAAGTGGACGATGAAATAGTAAATGTAGCTATTATTGGTAAGCCTAATGTTGGTAAGTCATCATTAGTTAACAAAATTAGCGGTACAAATCGTGCTATCGTATCTAATATTGCTGGTACTACTCGTGACACAACTGATACTTTTGTAGAAAACAAATATGGTAAATTTAATTTCATTGATACTGCTGGTCTTAGAAGAAAAAGCAGAGTAAATGATGTTATTGAAAAATATAGTATTATTAGAGCTAGAATGGCTGTTGAGAGAGCTAATGTGTGCGTAATTATGATTGACGCTACTGAAGGCTTTACCGAGCAAGACTCAAAAGTTGCTGGTATCGCTCTCGAGCAGGGCAAAGCGTGCATAATCGCAGTTAACAAGTGGGACGCAATCGAAAAAGACGGCAAAACAATGAAAGAATTTAGAGATAAACTCGCTATTGACTTCTCATTTATGTCTTTTGCGCCTATTATGTTCATTTCTGCTAAAACTGGTCAAAGAATTGATAAGCTTTACGAAATGATTCAGTTCGTTCATTCTCAAAACTCAATGAGAATTTCAACTGGTAAACTCAACGAAGTATTATCTAACGCAACAGCTAGAGTTCAACCGCCAACTGATAAGGGCAAGAGATTAAAGATTTACTATATGACTCAAGCCTCAACAAGACCTCCTACATTTGTTTTCTTTGTTAATGATAAGGAATTATTCCATTTCTCATATCAAAGATACTTAGAAAACCAAATTAGAGAGATATTCGGACTTGATGGCACACCAGTTAGATTCTTAATCAGAGAAAGGAACGATAAAAAATAATGGCTCCTTTGTTTGACTTCGTGTTAAATAACACCGGTATGTCTAAGCCTTTAATAATTGTGCTAGTAATCGCTTTATGCGTATGCTCATATTTATTAGGTAGTTTGAATTTCGGTGTCATTTTATCAAAGAAAATGGCTAACGATGATATTCGTAACCACGGAAGTGGTAATGCCGGTACAACTAATATGCTAAGAACCTACGGCAAAAAATATGCCGTTATGACAATTTTAGGCGATATGGCAAAGGTTGCAGTAGCAATTTTTGTATCATTCTTAGTCCTTTTTGGAAGTGACAGCTTTGAATTATTATTCGGTAGCTACATAATGGACGAGAATGTCATTATTCTAAAGTCTTTATTTGGATTTTTCTGTGTTCTAGGTCATATCTTCCCATGCTATTTCGGCTTCAAAGGTGGTAAAGGTGTTGCAACCTGCGGTGGTATGGTATTTATGATTGACTGGCGTATTGCTTTAATTCTATTGGCAATATTCTTCATTGTATTTATATTTACCAAAATGGTAAGCCTTGGTTCACTAACTATGGCTGCATTATACCCAGTATTTATCTATATTTTCCATAGAAACGTATTATGTCTTATTGTTGCAATCGTATTCGCTTTAATAGTATTTATCTCACACAGAGAAAATATCGTTAAAATAGCAAAGGGTAAAGAGAACAAAATATCTTTAAATAAGAATAGTAAATAACAATAAAAAAGCCTCAGCATAAGCTGAGGCTTAATTTTATTT
>RCNI01001908.1_pt1 | contig 10614 bp, 5 predicted proteins | sample 2041151 | NCBI WGS metagenome assembly RCNI01 (sample SAMN09708214, study PRJNA481090) | feces metagenome | isolation source: feces | place: Antarctica: Albino Rookery
TTATTTATTTTAGGATTTACATTTAGTGAGATAAAAAGTGCGCTTGAATTCTATAACATTAAGTCTCCGGGAGGTTCAGGCAGTTGGAATCATCAAAATATAAAATCAATATTAACAAATGAAAAATACAAAGGAGATGCTCTATTACAGAAATCCTTTACTGTGGATTTCATGACTAAAAAGAAGAAAAAGAATGAAGGTGAACTTCCAATGTACTATGTGGAGAATGATCATCAAGCAATTATTCCTAAGAGAATCCATGACTATGTTCAAAGAAAAATGAATAACGATGTAACAATAAGGGTTTCTCATTTAGGGGATAAAATTATCTGTGCCAAGTGTGGTGAGTATTTTGGTCGCTTTAAAATTCATCCGGATTGGTATGGTGGTAGATGGGCGTGGAGATGTAGGAATAAATACAATAAAAACAATAAATGTGTAATGAGACACCTCTATGACGATAATGTCCATGAGGCTATAAATGCTGCAGTATTTGAAGTTCTTGTTACTAGAAAAGATCTAATTACTTATGTCAGCAAGATTACTGGTATTACAAGTAGAAATATAAATAAGATAATAAAAGAAATAGATGTTGATTTTGCAGGCGATTATCAAATACTAGAAACAATAATTGATAGCATCAAGGTTAAAGAAAGCCATGATGCTACTTTTTTATTTATTGATGGTAGCAAAGAAAAAGGTCATATATTTGGAACTGGAAAAACAAGAGCAAAAGGCGTGAGACAAGATAATTCACATAACTATGGTAATAAAAGCATAAGACCAGAACCAGAGCATTTTGATGAATTTGTAAAATGGCTAAGAGAAGAAAGTGCTCTATCAGAATCCACGCAGAAAAGCGTAAGGAAAAGAACTAGACTTGCTCATAGCATTTGTAAGTTAGGTGATTGTGAAGTGTATATAGAGAAACTTGAAACTAGGGCAAATTATAAAAAATTGAATGATGGGGTAAAGTCAAATGTGAAGTATGCAGTGAGTGTTTATTTTAGGTTTTTAGAGCAGAGAAAGCAAAATATATAGTGATATATTAAAGTAAAATCATTTCACTAATAAAGTAAATTAAATATCGATATTATAGGCTTATTTTAGTGCCATAGATAAATGTTATTTGTGGCTATAAATAAGTCTATTTTTTATGCTTTATAAAGATTTATAAATTCGCACTAATGCTGATATTAAGGTAATTATCATATATAATATAATTATAAAAATAATTACTATTACAACACAAAAAGATATTGTAATAGTAATTACTTTATGGTATAATATAAGTGTGAAAATAGGAGAAAGAGAGGTGTCCCTTTTGAGAAAGAAGAAAGAGCCTATAAAGGAAAAAACTCTATATAACATAGCAGAATTTAATAGAGGACAAGCGTCAAAGATAATCAGACACATTTCTGAAGAAGATGAAACGGCGTTGGTGCTGAAACATGGGAAGCCAATCGCAGTAATTATTTCTATTGATAAATACAATAAGCTTTTAGAGTTAGGCACAGATTTAAAAGATATATAATTAAGGAGATATTTAAATATGGATAAACAACAGTTAGCATCTACGATTTGGGAGTCTGCAAATCAGATGCGTTCAAAAATAGAGGCAAGTGAATACAAAGATTTTATTTTAGGATTTATTTTTTATAAGTATTTATCAGATAAAGAATTGAGGTTCTTTAAGAATCAGGGATTATCTCAAAGTGATATAGAGAAAATAACTGAAGCTGATGAAAAATATGCAGAATTTGTAAGGAAAAATTTAGGATATTTTATCGCCTATAAAGATTTATATTCAACGTGGTTATCTAAAGGTGGAGATTTTGAAATTGCCGATGTGAGAGATGCTTTGTCTGCCTTTGATCGAAACATCGATAGCGTATATAAAAAGGTGTTTGAAAATATATTTAAGACTTTAAGCAGCGGTCTTTCTAAGTTGGGTGAGAATGCTGCGAAACAAACTAAAGCAGCGAGGTCACTACTGAACTTAATTAAAAGAATTCCTATGGACGGAAGTCAAGACTACGATGTATTGGGCTTTGTATATGAATACCTTATTTCTATGTTTGCAGCTAATGCAGGAAAGAAAGCGGGCGAATTTTATACTCCGCACGAGGTTTCTGTTTTGATGTCAGAAATAATTGCTGAGGAGTTAAAAGATAGGGATAAAATTCAAATTTACGATCCAACATCTGGCAGTGGTTCTCTACTCATCAATATCGGTAAAGCAATGAGCAGATATTTAGATAGTGACAATAAAATAGATTATTATGCTCAAGAGCTAAAAGAAAATACATTCAATTTAACACGTATGAATTTAGTTATGCGAGATATAAAGCCGGCAAATATTAATGTAAGAAACGGTGATACTTTAGAAGATGATTGGCCATTTTTTGAAGATGATAGAAAAGATAGTACTTATACATTAGTAAAGGTTGATGCTGTTGTTTCTAATCCACCTTACTCACAAAAATGGAGCCCCAAAAATAAAGAGAATGATCCAAGATATAAGTCTTATGGATTAGCTCCTAGAGGAAAGGCTGATTATGCTTTCTTACTCCATGATTTATACCATTTAAAACAAGATGGAATTATGACTATTGTTTTACCTCACGGTGTGCTATTTAGAGGTAATGCGGAAGGAGAAATTAGAAAGAATTTAATAGAAAAAAATAAGATTGACACTATTATTGGGCTACCTGCTAATGTGTTTTTTGGGACTGGAATTCCAACAATTATTATGGTTTTAAAACATAATAAGAAAACAAATGATGTTTTAATTATCGATGCATCAAAAGGATATGAGAAATCAGGCAAAAGCAATAAATTAAGAAGCTGTGATATTAGAAAAATAACCGACACAATAAGGGATAGGGTAAGTATTGAAAAATTCTCTAAAGTAGTATCAAAAGATGAAATACGAAAAAATGAATATAATCTTAATATACCTAGATATGTTGATTCATCTGAACCAGCAGAAAAGTTTGACTTATATTCAACTATGTTTGGTGGTATTCCTAAATCAGAACTTATGGAATTAAGCAATTATTGGAAGGAACTAAATGGATTAATAGATGAAATTTTTACTTCAGATGATGGAGAGTACTTTTATCTAAATAGTGAGGACTTTAGAAAAATAATACAAGAGCACGACTCAGCAAAAAAATATATTGAAAATTACAGAAATGCCTTTGGTGGTTTTAAGGAAATGCTTAAAGAGGATTTAATTGATGGTATTTTAGATGTCGAAATAGCAGAAGAAAGAGAAAAAATTGTAAAAGATATTTTCAAAAGATTGCGTAGTGTAGAACTGGTAGATAAGTATAAAGCATATCAGATTTTTGCTAATACATGGAATACGACAGAGACTGATCTTGAAATGATTCTAGATGAGGGCTTTGAAATCATCAATTTAGTGGATCCTAATATGGTAGTAAAAAAGAAGAAGGAAGAGGATGAAGAAGTTCCTGAAGTTCAAGAAGGATGGAGAGGTAGGATATTACCTTTTGAATTGGTTCAAGAGAATCTATTAAAAGGTGAAGTAGATGAAATTAAATCAATAGAAAGCAGGCTTGCTGAAATAACTTCTGAATATGGAGAAATACTTGATTCTCTTGAAGAAGATGAAAAAAATGCAGAATATGTAAAAGAGGATAATAGTGTTTTTGTGAATGCTGAAGTCAAAAAATATATGAAGGAAGCCTGTGATGATATAGAAACCGAAGAAATCAAGATTTTAAATGGATATCTTGAATTGTCAAGAAAGGCGGAAAAACAGAAATATATTGAAGACAATGCTGGTATTGATTGGAATTTGATGGAAAAAGGAGCAAGTGGAAACTACACAAAGACTGAAATAAATAAAAGAGTAACTAAAATCCAACAGACTTTTAAATTTGAAGAAGACTCATTAGAAAGTAAATTACAAAGAGTGGTCTTATTAATCGAAGAAGAGTCTTTATTAAAATCAAATCTAAAAAATAAAAAGGAAGAACTCCATATAAAAACAAAAGAACTTATTGAAAATTTAGATGAAGAAACTTCTTTAAATCTGCTTTATAAAAAATGGATATCTCCTCTTGTAACTAGTTTAGATGAATTGGGACAAAATGTTCTGGCTACGCTTGAAGAAAAAATAAGAGTTATGCATAAAAAGTATGCAAAAACATTTATCGAAATAGAAGAAGACCTAAATAAAACTCAAGAAGAATTTATTTCTCTATCAAAGAAATTAGATGGTAACGAAAAAGATCTAGCAGGAATAAAAGAGCTTCAAAAATTATTGGAGGTATAAATATGGATAATAATGTACCGAAAATAAGATTTGAAGGATTTAATAATTCATGGAAACAGCATAAGTTCACTCTGGTTTTTGATTTCTTACAAAACAATGCCATTTCAAGAGCGGAACTTGCTAAAGATGGCGAAGTTATGAATGTGCATTATGGAGATATTCTTGTTAAATATGCAGAGATTTTAGATATAGCATCAGATGAAATAACTTACCTTATGGACAGCTCTATTGCAAAAAAATATCAGGCTTCACTTTTGAAAAATGGAGATGTGATAATTGCAGATGCGGCTGAAGATGAAACTGTAGGGAAATGTACCGAAATAACTGGTTTATTAGACGAAATAGTATTGTCAGGGCTTCATACAATACCTTGCAGACCTAAGATGAAATATGCTGAAAGTTACCTTGGTTATTACATGAACTCAGATGCATACCATAACCAGTTGTTACCATTAATTCAGGGAACAAAAATATCATCGATATCTAAATCTGCAATAAAGACAACATGGATTTCTGCTCCAATATCAGAGCAAGAACAGGCGAAAATTGGTGTATATTTCAATAAAATCAACAACCTTATCACCCTTCATCAGAGTAAGTATGAAAAGCTACTCGATTTAAAAGAATCGATGCTTTATAAACTTTTCCCAAAAGAAGGAGAGACTATCCCAGAAATGAGATTTGAAGGATTTAGCGGAGTATGGGAAAAGAGAAGGTTAGGAGATTGTTTTTCAGAAAGAATAGAGAGTTTTCCTGAAGGTGAACTTTTATCAGTAACAATTAATAGTGGAATTAAGAAATTCTCAGACTTAGAAAGAATAAACAATTCTAATGAAAATAAGACTAAATATAAAAAGGTTTATGTGGGAGATATTGCTTACAATTCTATGAGAATGTGGCAAGGTGCTAGTGGTTACTCATCCTTTGAAGGTATAGTGAGCCCAGCATATACTGTTCTTAGAGCTAATGATGGAATTGATGCTAAATGCTTTTCATATTTGTTTAAAAGGTCAGATATTGTACACATGTTCCAAGTACATTCAAAGGGAATCACTTCAGATAACTGGAATTTAAAATACCCAGATTTCAAAGAATTGGAAGTATATGTTTCTCCAGATTATGAAGAACAAAAAGAAATCGGAGAGTATTTTTCTAACCTTGACCAACTTATCCAGCTAAATAAGGATAAAGTAGAAAAATTAAAAAATATTAAATCTTCATTACTTGATAAGATGTTTGTCTAGGAGGTGTTAATAGTGCAATTCAAAACGGAAGCTGAATTTGAAAAAGCAGTAATTGAAAATTTAATAAAATACGGTTGGGAAAAGGATGTAATCTATTATCCAACAGAAGAAGAACTTATACAAAATTGGGCTGATATTTTATTTAAGAATAATCAACAAATAGACAAATTAAATGATCAGCCTTTAACTAGAACTGAAATGGACCAAATCATAGAGCAAATCATTGCTCTTCAAAGCCCTATGAAACTCAATGGTTTCATTAATGGTAAGAGTGTGGCGATAAAGAGAGATAACCCAAATGATGAGCTACACTTTGGTAAAGAAGTAAGTCTAAAAATATATGACAGGAAAGAAATAGCATTTGGTGAAAGTAGATATCAAATTGTTTGCCAACCTAAATTTAAAGCAAAATCTTCTATCTTAAATGATAGAAGAGGTGACTTGATGTTACTTATTAATGGTATGCCTGTTATACATTTAGAACTAAAGCGAAGTGGTATTGAGGTTAGCCAAGCATATAATCAGATAGAAAAATATTCCCATGAAGGGATTTTTGGTGGGATTTTTTCTTTGGTTCAGATATTTGTAGCTATGCAACCAGAAGAAACAGTTTATTTTGCAAATCCGGGTACAGGAAAATTCAATCAAGATTTTTATTTTCACTGGGCCGACTTTAATAATGAACCAATTAATTATTGGTCTGATGTAATAGCTAATTTATTGAATATTCCTATGGCTCATCAGCTAATAGGTTTTTATACCGTTGCTGATAGTAGTGATGGTATTTTAAAAGTCATGAGGTCATATCAATACTATGCTGCAAATGGTATAGCGGAGAAAGTGGCTAAAAATACTTGGTTTGATGGAAAACAATTAGGTGGTCATGTTTGGCATACTACTGGGTCAGGTAAAACTATGACTAGTTTCAAGTCAGCACAGCTTATTGCATCTTCAAATGATGCTGATAAAGTTATTTTTCTTGTAGATAGAAAAGAACTTGCGACACAATCCTTAAATGAATACAGAGCTTTTAAAAGTGATGATGAATCAGTACAAGCTACGGAAAACACAAATATATTAATTAGTAAATTAAAGAGTAATGACTATGATAATACTCTTATAGTTACATCAATTCAAAAATTATCTAATATAAGTGAAGACTCAGAAGCTTTAAAAGCTGATGATATTAGATATATTTCCAAAAAGAGATTGGTGATTATTGTTGATGAATGTCACAGGTCTACCTTTGGAGAAATGCTTACAACAATAAAGAAAACTTTTAGAAATGCATTACTATTTGGCTTTACAGGTACTCCAATTCAAGAAGTTAATATAAAGAAAGACAGCACAACACCGACAATATTTGGAGATGAAATTCATAGGTATACTCTATCGGATGGAATCAGAGATGGAAATGTTCTAGGGTTTGATCCATATATGGTAAAAGTATATCCTGATTCAGATATTAGAGAAAAAGTAGCGTTGCATCAGTCAAAGTCAAAGTCTATTGCTGAAGCTATGGGTGACGAAAAGAAAAAGAAAGTTTTTATGAAATTCATGGACTCCTCTAAAGTAGGAATGTGTGAAGAATTAAAAGACAATAAATTGATTAAAGGTATAGAAGATTATGTACCAAATGAGCAATATGAGACGGAAGAATATAGACTAGCAGTAATTAATGACATTAAGAACAAATGGCCGTTATATAGTAACAACAATAAGTTCCATGCTATTTTTGCTGCATCCAGTATTCCTGAAGCTGTTGCTTACTATAGACTTATGAAAAGAGAAGTACCGGATTTAAATGTTACAGCTATGTTTGATCCAAGTATAGATAATGATGGGAAAACTTCTCTTGATAAGGAAGATGGCATTGTAGAAATGCTTGAAGACTATAATTCGAAATATGAAATGGCTTTTACAATTCCAACTTATGACAAGTTCAGGAAGGATGTTAGTAAAAGACTTTCTCATAAAGAGCCATATGAAAATATAAGTAGAGATGAACAAATAGATATTCTGATAGTTGTGAATCAAATGCTTACGGGATTTGACTCTAAAAGAGTCAATACTCTTTATTTGGATAAAATGCTTCAATATGAAAATTTAATCCAAGCTATTTCAAGAACCAATCGAGTTTACAACAAAAAAGAAAAACCATTTGGAATTATTAAATGGTACAGAAGACCTAATACAATGGAGAAAAATTTAAAGGAAGCTGTAAAGGCATATTCTGGTGATATTCCACTAGGCTTATTTGTTGATAAATTACCCGGTAATATCAGAAATATGAATAATACTTTTGAAGATATTAGAGTATTATTTGAAAATGCAGGAATTGAAAATTTTGAAAAACTACCAGAAGATAATAGTGTAAAAGCAAAATTTGCAAAAGAGTTCAATAAATTTACAAAATATCTAAATGCTGCATTAATTCAGGGATTTGACTGGAGTGTTAGAGAATATGAAAATGATGGTTCTACAATTTTTGTAATATTCAGTGAAGAAGACTATCTAAAACTTTTAGCTAGGTATAATGAACTACCTAAAAATGGTGGAGGTTCTGGAACAGGTGAAGTTCCTTTCGATATAGATGCTCGTATAATAGAACATGATGGTGAGAAAATTGATAAAGATTATATGGACTCTAGATTTGAAAAATATATCAAGTTACTAGCTGAGGATGTATCTAAAGAGGAGGTGGAAAAATTAAGAAAGGAACTTCATAGTTCATTTTCTATGCTTTCGCAGGAAAAACAAAAGCTTGCTAGAATATTGCTTTATGACATTCAGTCTGGAAACATCAAGTTAAATCAAAATAAGACTTTTAATGATTATATCAATGAGATGCTTAGTAAACTTGAAAGCAACAAAATAAAAAGAGTTGTTAAAAATTTAGGGTGTTCTGAAGAACTTCTAAGATATCTATTTAATAAAGAAGTAACTGAGGATAGTATTTCTGAATATGGAACTTTTGATGAATTAAAAGAAAGTTGTGATAAAGAAAAGTCAAAGAAATTCTTTGAAGACTCATATGGAGATTCTTATTCCGACAAGCGTCTATCTATGTATGTGGATGGATATTTAAGGCATTTTCTTTTAAACAATGGAGAAGATCAGTTTGTAGAAATAGATTATGAGGAAGCTCTAAGTGAGCAGTATAAAAAGAATGACTACAAACAAATTGATGTTGTTTTGACAAAGGAAGAACTCAAAGATAAAAATGTTGTTACTAAAGTACCAACTGAAAAATTAAGTTCTTGGTACCAGGAAAGCGGAGCAGTTGCTTCAATTATTGAGGCCGATGCTTTTGCTTATATTGAAGATAGGTTATGTCTTAATACTAGCGACTATGTTGAGAGAAAATCTTCAGGAGGACTTGGCTTAACTGATTATGCCAAAGAACATGAAGAAGAGTGTTTTTTACAGTTTATAACAGACGAAAATGGAGAACTAAAATATGTAACATTGCCTTCTGCTTTGGCTAGTAAAACATTTAATTATTACGACCATATATCAGAAGATTTATTAGCCCAATACGGTTTAGTAAATCAAATGTCTACAGAAATGTTGAATGCAATCAATAATCTTGAGTTTGGAGAAGCATTAAAAAAATTAATGAGTAAAAATATTTGTAATTACTCATTTAGGCTTCTAGAAGATACAACAGGTCTTGATAAAGCAACTATTAGTAATATGAGAAAAAATTGCAATTTGTCTAAGATAAATGTTATATCAGCTTGCCTTGGAATCCATATACCATCTAGAGTTAGCAAAAGAATGTTACAGTTAGCAGAGATTACCCTAGATTTAGATTTACCAGGTAATAAAGGTATTGAAAACAATACTTATGATATGGTGATTCATTTAAAATGGGCAACAGACTATTCGGATGTCTATGATGAGTTGGATAATCAGAATCTCGGACATTTAATAAAAAAACCAAAAATATAGGTGATTAAAGAGTTGAAAAAATTTTTTCAGCTCTTTTTTAATACCGTAAATTAGTTAATAAGAAAAAATAAAAATATTTTGTTGAAAATTGTTCAACGGATAAGATTTGAAATTCATTAATTTTAAAAGCCTAGTTCTCAAAATTAGCGAGAATTAGGCTTTTTTACCGTTGAAGAAGCTTCAACGGGCAGAAATAAAGGTTTTGATACTATTTAAAAGTACAAATCGTACATAACAAAATTATCACAGAGCCTGATTAGCTATAGGGCGATGGGATACATCATACGGCACTCACGGATTTATCCGTGGGGTGCTATGTGAGGTACCTCTATTTTTCTATGGCTATTTTTAGGCAAGAGAGTCGGTGCTTCATATAGCATCGGCTTTTTTGTATCCCTTCGTCCTACTGCAATCGGCAGAAAGGGAAGGGATTTTTATGAAAATCAAAATACGTTATGAGAAAGAATTTACGACATTTGAACTAAACTTATCTGACATCAAAGGTTGGCTAAACATTGACTTGCAACCAGATGAAACTGAGGAGGAGTTTGAAAAAAGAGCACAAGAAGAGGTGGATAAAGAGTATAACCGTCCAGAATACAATGTCATGCATAAACAAGAGAGACATAAAGGTTTTGTAATTTCTACAAAGGATAAAGATGGTGAAGAAACCGGGGATTTTGAACCGAGCATGAGTGAAGTGGTGGATCCGTCTATATTCCTTAAAGACGAAATAAATAGAGACAGACAGGAAACATATGAGGCTGTTAAAGAATTTGTTTATTCAGTTTTGAAACCAGATTTAGCTGATTTATTCATGTCAATACGAATTGATGGGGTGTCAATCAACGAAAAGGCAGAATCGATGCTAAGCAGAGATGCCTTTACAACAGTAGATGAATATAACAAGGCAGTTTCAAGACTTGCCAACTCTATTACACAAAAATTAAAGAGAGCGAATAAAAATTTAGAAAAAAATTTTTCCAGAGCGTCAGATTTTGGACTCTCCCGAGGCTACCAAGTAGAAGGCAGTAGTTCCTTCAAAGAAATTTAAGGAGGTAGCTAATATGAAAGAGCTAATCAAAGTTGACTACAACAGTGAACGTCCTA
>RCNI01001909.1_pt1 | contig 10613 bp, 11 predicted proteins | sample 2041151 | NCBI WGS metagenome assembly RCNI01 (sample SAMN09708214, study PRJNA481090) | feces metagenome | isolation source: feces | place: Antarctica: Albino Rookery
ATCCCCTGAATCTTTAAACCCTTGTAGGTAATATCTGTCAGCCCCTTTGATCCACTCTGAAATTCTCTGAAAATCTTCAATTTCATGAAATTCTTTCACAACTGTAGTCCTAAATTCATAAGAAACTATTCCCGACAGCAGATATTCCACACTTTTATAGATCTGCTTCATATCACAATCTGATATTCCTATTGTCTGTCCATATTTTTCCGGAGAATTTTTGATGTCCATTGCAACATAATCAACAAGTTTCTCTTCTACAAGATATCGCATTTTTTCTGTATTACTTCCATTTGTATCCAGTTTTACATCATATCCCATTTTTTTTACTTGTTTCAAAAACTCCTCTAAATCATTTTGCAACAGCGGTTCTCCACCAGTTATACATATACCATCTAAAACTTTCTGACGCTTTTCCAGAAAACTCGTGACTTCTTCCATAAAAATATTATTTTCTGGATCCACATGTGTCACAAGAGAAGCATTGTGACAAAACGGACATTTAAAATTACAGCCAGGTGTGAAAACTGTGCATGCCACCTTTCCGGGATAATCCAGAAGAGTCAGCTTTTGTAATCCTTGTATGTTCATTTTTCTACATATCTCTGGAAATTTCTGCACAACGTTTCATCGCTTCGATCACCGCACTGCGGAATCCATTTTTTTCTAGAACACGAACCGCTTCAATTGTAGTTCCCGCCGGTGAGCATACCATATCTTTTAATTCTCCTGGATGTTTACCTGTCTCAAGAACCATTTTGGCACTTCCATATACCGCCTGTGCCGCGAATTTATATGCCTGTGCTCTTGGCATGCCATCTGCAACTGCTGCGTCCGCCATAGCTTCTATGAACATAAACACATATGCCGGAGAACTTCCACTTGTTGAAACAACGACATCCATCAGATTTTCTGGCACAATCTCAACTTTACCAAAAGATTCCAGAATTTCACGTGTACGGTCCAATTCTTCTGTTGTCACATTCCCGTTTGCACATACAGCCGTCATTCCTTCGCCTACCATAGCCGGTGTGTTCGGCATAGTACGTACAATCTTTACTTTTTTTTCAAACTGCTCTTCCAGCCATGCAAGTGTTTTTCCAGGTGCAATCGTAATAACAATCTGATCTTCTCTTACACAATCTCTAATTTCCTCAATTGTAGATGCATAATACTGAGGTTTTACTGATAGAATAAACATTTCTGCTTTTTCAACAACCTCTTTATTACTTTCTGTAACCTGGATTCCATAAATGTCTTTTACACGATTTCTTCCGGCTTCAAGAATATCAGATCCTATGATTTCCTCTGGTTTTAAAATTCCTTTTTTTATGATACCACCCATGATTGCACTTGCCATATTTCCAGTTCCTATAAATCCTAATTTCATAACATTCTCCTTCTACCTATATTGTTAATGGCACGCAAGGAGTTTTTCCTGCGTGCCCATTTTTCTGTCATCTTATGTTAAATGAACTTTCCGTTTCAAGTGGGATACTTTTTGTATCTATCCAGTCAATTGTTATAAAAGGTCTGGCATTGATTCCCTGAAGTAATTTGTCAATACGGCTCTCTCTTCCCTGAACTTCCATGACTACCGTACCATCCCACGCATTTGTTACCCAGCCTTTAAGTTCAAGACTTCTGGCAAGGTAAGCCGCTGAATATCGAAATCCCACACCCTGAACCTGACCATGAAAAACGATATGCTTTCTGATATCTGCCATATGTAAACCTCACAAATTGATAAATCATCCTACATAGCTGTCACAAAAATATGTTCCTTATAAAATGATCTCCATTTGATCTTCTTCTGCATATTCCACAACTACACAGTCATTTTTATATACTCGTTCCGGAAGCACAATTAAGATGTGTGCAACCTTTTCATTAATCGGCATAGGTGCCAGATGCCATACTCCTGTGTTAAGTTTAACTACAGTACCTTTTGGAACAACAAATGCCTCTGTAAGTTCTGGAACCGGCTCTTTTGTCGGTGGTGCAACATGAATTACAACATCATCATCCAGTGGAAGAATTCCTTCTCCTGTATAATTGTGATACTCCGCTGCATCAACGATCATTTTATCTGCTTTTTCCATCTCAAGACTTGAAAATGTAACCGGTACATTTCCTGAAACCGGAAGTGCAACTTTATCATTATAAAATCCTCCTAATGCACTTCCTTTTGGATCCACAAGGTTATAAAATGAACCATATTGAGAAAATGCCTCTGCTGTAAGTTTCTGTGCTTTTATCTGTCTCATACTATCTACCTCCGATGATCTAAGCTAATTTTATTTTATCACTTCACCTAAAAAATGAAAACCTTAAAATCATAAATGATCATTTTACACAAGTGTATAACTCATGTCATACCATTCTTCTCCGCCCCACGTAGAATCAGAAATTCCAAGATTTTTAAATCCCATTTTTTCATACATTTTTACTTTATTATCAAGACAGGTTAAAAATAAAACTTTTCTGTTTTTCAAACGTTCTCTTGATATATACTGGTTTACAATCTCTGTTGCCAGACCTTGTCCTCTATATTCTGGAAGCACATCAAGCCCTAATAACATAATATTGCCCCCATCACAATCATGTAAATCTGCATCTAAGAAAAATTCATCTCGGAATTTTTCCTCTTTTGTTGCGATTCCGTTTAAAAATCCTGCTACCTTCCCAGTTTGTTTATCAACTGCTACTAAAAATAATTCTGGTACTGCCACAATACGTTCTCTCATCATTTTGGGTGTACATGCTTCGTTTGGTGGAAAACAAATCCCTTCAATTTTGACTGCCTGCTCCATTTCCTCCTGACGAATGTCTCTAAACTCAAACTGTTGTCTCATTTCTTCACTGCTACGTTTCATTTTATTTCCTCTTTATCTTTCTTTTTTACTAATTTCTATTGCTCATGCCATTATATTTATCAACGCAATAATGGAGCTGGATGATAACATCCAACTCCATTCAATTTCCGTAATCTTTATGCCTCTCCCATAAGGGCTTTTGCCTGCTGTAATACAGCTTTACCATTCATTCTTCCATAATCCTTCATATCGATTACTGCAAGTGGTACATCACCTGTAATACTCTTGATATTCTCAAGTTCAAAACGAATCTGTGGCCCTAAAAGAATACAATCCGCTTTTGAAACAATTGTTTCTGCCACTGCTGTTCCTACTGCCTGAATCTGGCATTCATATCCTTCTTCCTGTGCTGCTTTTTTCATCTTTTCAACCATCATACCTGTTGATAATCCTGCTACACAAATTAAATATATTTGCTTCATTATTTCAACCTCCCATATAATTCCACTACCTCTTTTGCAAGATCTACAAAAGTGATACTATTCATTAAATGATCTTGTGCATGAACTAAGAGCATACTAAATGGTGTCTTCTCTCCATTCGCTTCTTGTGTAAGCAACTCTGTCTGCGCTTTATGTGCTTCTATATGCACTTTTGCAGCCTCATCCAGTCTTTCTTTTGCATCATCCATCTGACCTTTTTTTGCCAGCTGTATTGCTTCAAATGCTAAAGATTTCGCTTCACCAGAATTCACAATGATCTCCAACAAATTTTCTTCATTATTTTCCATAAAAATGATATTCTCCTATTTACAATGTATTCTCTATGCGTCTTCTCCTAAGATAAATTTTTTATACCAAAATCCACTTTTTTTAATACTTCTTTCCAAAGTATTGTAATCTACTCCAATCAAACCATATCTCTTTTGATATCCGTTTGTCCAAGATAACAAATCTATGGCAGACCATACATAATAAGCACTGATATCAAATCCTTGGGCACAAAGATCTTCAACCACTTCTACATGTTCTTTCAAGTAGGAAATCCTCTCATTATCCTGAAAGAATCCGTTTTCATCAGCTTGATCATCGAATCCAATTCCATTCTCGGATATAATGATTTCTTTCTTTCCATACTGATTATAAATTTGTTTTAATAAATTTTCAAGGCCTTGAGGATAAATTTCCCATCCCCATTTTGTATATTTACCATCTGGCACTCTGACAAAAGAAAACTTATCTTCTATTTTGTCACTATGAAGATTTTTCGCCTCAACTACTCGACGCATGTAGTAATTGACTCCAAGATAATCTCCGATATTTTCTTCCATGAGTTTATAATCTTCTTCACTTATCTTTGGTGCCCCGTATGTTTTCTGGCAAAATTCCAACATGTCCTGCGGATAATGTCCAGTCAATGCCGGACTTATATACCAGTCTGACATAAAATCATACGCATATTTTTTTGCTTTTAAATTATCTTCTGTTTCTTCCAAAACATCGATCGGCATAGGATTTAACACAATTCCAATTTTTCCATCCATTCCCATTTCATGGAACATTTTGATTGCAGCCGCACTTGCCAAATTGTAGTGGTGTGAAACCTGAAGTGCATGTGCATAATTTTTTTCCTGTGGTGGATGTGTTCCTTGAATATATCCTTCCATAACTTCTGATGCAGGTTCATTGATTGTTCCCCAAAGACGTACTCTGCCTTTGAAATGTTCAAACAAAATTCGGCAATATCCCAGGAAATCATCAATCACTTCTGGATTCAGCCATCCACCCTTTTTAAGCAATGGGAGTGGAAGATCCCAATGATACAATGTCAGATATGGTTCAATTCCATACTCGTTCAGTGTATCAACGATAAAATCATAGAACTCTAATCCTTTCTGATTGATTTCCCCTGTACCTTCCGGTAAAATTCGTGACCATGAAACCGAAAATCTATATGTCTGAAGACCTATTTCATGAAAAAGTTTTAAGTCTTCTGCAACATGATGGTAATGGTCTACCGCAATATCACCATCATATCCAAGATGATTAAGTTCATAATATTCATCCCATGAATTTTTCCCTTTACCATCGCAATAAGTGGCACCTTCTACCTGGTAGGCAGCTGTTGCTGCCCCCCATAATATGTTTTTGTGTATTTCTTCACGTGTCATTTTATGCCTCCGCATTTTTTTCTTCCAAAGCTAATTGTTTGTCATAGGATCTAAAGAATGGGAACCAGATAATCATATCAATTACAATCAATAATAATACCCAGATAAAGGCTTTGTAATCCATTGTAGATAAGGCAGCTCCTATTGGTGCCGGTGTAGTCCATGGTACAAGCGTAAATGTCTTGCTGATAATATTTGTATACATTACTACGTATGTCAATAACGCATTTACTGTCTGAGCTAAAATAAATGGAATCATTAATGTTGTATTTAATACAAGTGGTGTTCCAAATATAATTGGTTCGTTTATGTTAAAAAGAGATGGAACAATAGAAAGTCTTCCTAATGTTTTTAACTGTTTTGATTTACTTCTAAGCATTAAAAGGTTTAATCCAAGCGTTGCTCCTGCACCTCCAAGAATCATAAAGAATGCTCTAAATGGTTCTGTATAGATATATTCTGCCTGAAGTCCTTGTGTAACAAGTGCTGCATTGGCTGTAAGGTTTCCTAACTCAAACACACCCACAACACCACTAACGATAGAAGAACCATGAAGTCCTACAATCCACAGTAACTGCGTAATAACTGATATGAAAATAATACCAAATGGTGAGTCAATTGCTACTACTAATGGCTTAAATACAGCTTTAATTAACTCAGGAATCAAAAGTCCACCGCTCAATTTCTGAGCCAGTAAGCTAATGAGGAAAACGCCGACTGCGTTTACGATCATCGGAGTAATTGAAGCAAATGAAGCTTTTACTGGTGCCGGAACTGAATCTGGCATTTTAATACATAACCCTTTTTCTTTAAACACTCTTGTGATTTCTGTTGTAAGAAGTGCTATTACAATTGCTGTAAAGATACCTTCCGCACCAAGATAGGCCATCGGCATCACGATCGATTGATTTGCCAGAATATCTTCTCCTAGCATCTGTGCCTTTATTGTAGAAGACATTACACCTAAATTAGATGGTGCACTTGCAATCAAGAAACAAACTGCTGATATCGTCATACTTCCTACTGGGTCCATCTTATATGATTTTGCCAGAGAATGCGCAATCGCCAGACAAACAAACAATGCCATAACACCCAGTGATGCTCTAAATAATAACTCCACCTGCATTCCGTTTGCAATTGCCCATTGTTTCCATGCAATCAAAAATTTAAATAAAAAGTTAGTTGGTTTCATTGTCTCAAGATTAACCGGTGGTGATGTAACAATTAATGTCAGACCTCCTAAAAGTGCTAATGGTGTTGCAGCAACCATACCGTCTCGAATTGCTCTAAGATGTTTTTGTGTGGAAATCTTATTTCCAAGTGGAATCAATTTTGAATCTAAAAACTTTTCCAGTTTTCCAGTTTTCCCAGCTCCCATTTTTTTGTCCTCCTTTATTTGTTATGCTTTTGTAATTTTAATAACAATCATCCCATATCTTTCAAAATTTCGATAAAGACCTTCCAGATTCTCTATCTTTATAGTAAGATTGCCATCTTCTTTCTTCCAATCACAATTGTCCTGTATTCCAAGAATGCCAATTTGCTGTACTGTATCTTCACATGGAATCGATAATGGTACTTTTTCAAATTCATTTTCATTAATGAACACATATTGATTTTTACCACAAACGGTTGAAGGATACTTGCATTCTCCTGAATAAGCCTGTGTATTATAAATTCCTTCTCCACATTTTGACAGCCATTGTCCCATTTCTCTTAATCTTTCTACTTCGTGAATCGGAATAGTTCCATCAGCCATTGGTCCAATGTTCAAAAGGAAATTTCCGCCTTTACTCACAACGCGAACCAATTCTTGAATCAATTCTTTTGTTGTACAATAGTCTTCCAGCTTTTCAGCTCTATTATATCCGTAGGATTTACCTACTCCCCTGCTCTCTTCAAATGGATGAGCGTCTACTTGTTTGTCCTGATACTCTGTAGAATAATAATCACCATGTTCTCCTGGCATTCCCTGATAAAATCGATCATTTACAACTACTTTATCTTTTACAGGAGATTCATCGTAAAGCCATGTCAAGAAAGAACGTGTCTGGCTTTCTTCTTCTGTAAGATCCCACTCTCCTCCATCTGAATAAATAACGGATGGTTTATATTTTGTAACCAACTCATGAAGCTGTGGTTGCAAAATTTCATCTAAATATTGTTGTTTCGGAAGTCCATATTTCTTAACATCCTTTTCTGGAATAAAGTATCCTCCATCGCAACGATGAGAAGGGACACTTTCCCAGTCAATGATCGAGTAGTAAATTCCAAATTCAACATCCTTCTTTAAAGCTGCCTCTCTAAGCTCGCCTACAAGGTCTCTTTTGGGACCTACTGCTGAAGAATTCCATTGTGTTTTATGCGGATTGTCTGTTGGCCACATACAATAACCATCATGATGTTTTGTAGTTATTACCATGTACTTTGCACCACTGTCATGAATCAAGCCAGCAATTTCATCTGCATCAAACAGTTCTGCACGAAATGATTTTGCAAAATCCCTATACTCCATATCTCCGTACATTCTTTTATGGTAGTTATCTCCACTATTTCGATATTCTCCATATACAGATGCATAATACCATTCTGCGTAAGAACCAAAAATTTCATTGTTTACTGCTCGATAAGCGGGAACACTATATGGCCCCCAATGTATGAAGATTCCAAATTTCGCATCTTGATACCACTTTGGTATTTTCCTACTGTCTAGTTCTTCCCAAGACTTCTCCATATATTTTCTCCTTTTCCTTTTATAGATAACACTTTGTCATGACTAAATTTCCTTTTTCGAATCATCACACAATTTATTTTCTTATTTATTTTCAATAAATCATGCAGCAATCAAAAGAGGGCTTTTGTTATAACAATAGATTAACACAACCATTTTTTATATCAAGGCACAAAAAATCCACATTCATTATGGAAGTTTTGAATGTGGATTTGTGCACTTTTCCTATTTTTGATTCAAGAGCGATCTCAAATCTTTCGTTTTGATTAAATTCTCTATTAATTCCTGATTCATTAAAATTTTCATTAACTGCTGATAAAATCTCTGCAAATTCTGATCCTCTAGCTCTCCTACTGAAATTAAAAATACAACCTGTACAAAGTTGCGCTCCCAATAAACAGGTTCTTTCAAAACACCTACAATCACGATTGTTTCCCTACCTGTCACTTTATAAGGATGAGGTATGGCAATTAAATTTCCATAGTCCGTTGAAGAAAGCTCCTCTCTACGTAAGACGGATTTTTCAAACTCTGCAGGCAAATTAACGATTCGCCTGCTTTTTTGACATAGTTCTTTAATTATATCTTCTTTTGTATTGCCAGTAAGATCTGTAAAAAACAAATCTTTTCTAAAATAATCAAGCAATATACCAGACGTCCCTTTTTCTAATATTTGTCTAACTTGAACGATATCCTCATTATTTAAGAATAAGTTCACTTCATACACTGGAACCGGGATTGGTTCTGATATAGGTACCGTTGTAAACACGTAGTCTATTTCTTTAAAATCTATGTCATTCAATTCAAATAAATTGCAGACTTTAATCTGATCAATATACTCACCAAATTCCTGACGATAGCGGAAGTTCAACAATTTAGAGCTTCCTTTACCTGAACTACAGACAATAAGAATATTACTTGGTTCTATATCTGGCTTTTGCTTTTCAAGGCCAAGTTCCCATATAACTGCCAAATATCCAATTTCATTTTCCGAAATATCTTTCTCGTAATGTTCCTGCAAAATAACAGCTGTCCTTTGAGCTACCGTATACGCAAACGGATAATTTTTTTGAACCTCTTCTAAAACCGGATTCTCTATGGGAATATTATATTTTAATCGAATATCTAAAGGAACCATATGTTGATTTAACTGCATGATCAAATCAAAATTTCCTCTTAAATCAAGATTAAATTCTTTCAAGATAATATCAATCATCTTAGAGACCATACCGTTGAGTTCTTCCCTATATATCAGATTCCCTTCTCCTGAATTTCCGATCACCCTTTTACCCGCTAATTGGATTGCCAGATACTCTTTCTCATTATCTGATAGTTCTACATGATACCCTGTTTTTATCTCATCGGATAACTGCTCAATAAAAATTTTATTAGAAGTGTCCAGCTTTGTTTGATAAGCATTTCGAAAATGTACTTCTCTTCCTTTTCCTATTCTTCTTATTGATATGCAAATGTATTTCACAAAATTATAAAATGAAATTTCCGGAATAGAAATATCTACTTGTTTCATAAGTTTTAGAACGATCTGGGCCATAATTTCCATCTCTTGCTCTAATGTTTTGTAAAATATGCTAAATTGGTTTTTGTGTTCAACTAATTGTTCCACGAGACATGATCTAATATTCATCTCATCTCCAACAATCTTTATTCCATAACCTGGTCTTCTTTGAATATGAATATCATACCATTGCAAAATTTGCTCTACATTCTTCAACGTAGTTTTTATAACACTTTCTGAAACAAAAAGTTTCTCTGACAACTCCAATATTGTTACATATTCTCTATGTTCTAATAAAAAAAACAACAAATAATCTGAACGCTCTTCCATCGTAACTGGAATATTTTTTTCTTGATCTACACCCAATATCCTACGTAAATCATCCAGGGTAACATCTTTCTGTGATACAAGCCTGAATCCAAAACGCGGTTTAGCTTCTATCATTATTTTATACTGAGAAAACTGCTGAAATTTCTCGTTTAATTCTTTTACTCTCAACCGAATTGTTTTACTGCTGCATCCTAATTCTTCTGCCAGTCGAGATGCTGTTATATAATTTTCTTTTAATAGTAGATCGAGAATTCGTAGTGAATCTTTACCTATCATTTTCTACAATCCTCTCTGCTTATTTTTCTGTATCTTATCTTCAATATTATTAATAGTGTATCACGTTTTTTTTAACCGGACAACTGCATCTTAATCTGTTTTCAAGTTCTTCCGTGACAAAGATTATTTTCCCCACCTACCATGCTATAATGCAAACTATTAAAGTCTCATTGACATTAATCAAGAAACGGATTATAATTTATTTAGTCCATTATCGGACCATAATAGTTATAACACTTATAGGGAATATGTATGTCAAACGATACTCGAACTATACAATATATGAACGAAGATAAGGTTTCCTACTCTACCATAGAGTATCCTGAAAACAGTCCTGTTGTTACTGTGAGTGCCAAATTTGAAGATATTAGCAAAGAATAACACAGAAAGGAGCACCTAATGAAAACAAATACCATCAACGTTGTAGATGCAACACAAAACAACTTAAAAAATATTTCTGTGCGGATTCCTAAACATCAACTTACTGTGGTAACAGGCGTATCAGGTTCTGGTAAAAGTTCACTGGTGTTAGATACCATTGCCGCACAGTCTAGACGGGAACTAAATGATACCTTCCCAAGCTATGCTCAGCGTTATCTTCCTAAATACGGCAGGCCTCATGTTGGTCGAATCGAAAATCTTCCCACTGCAATCGTCATTGACCAGAAAACGCCGTCCGGTCAGGTACGTTCTACAGTTGGCACCTACACCGATACCTATTCCTTACTTCGCCTTTTGTTCTCCAGAGTAGGAAAGCCCTTTGTCGGTTACTCGG
>RCNI01001910.1_pt1 | contig 10612 bp, 6 predicted proteins | sample 2041151 | NCBI WGS metagenome assembly RCNI01 (sample SAMN09708214, study PRJNA481090) | feces metagenome | isolation source: feces | place: Antarctica: Albino Rookery
TTACTCCCTTGCTATAAACTACCATGGTTCCAATTGAATCTACCCCCTGAATATTAGAAATATCATAGGATTCAATTCTTTCAGGAATTTTATCCAACTTTAAAAGTTCGGCCAACTCTTCCAAGGCCCCCAGACTTCTTTGGTATTTTCTCTTATTTAGGTCATTAAATTTAAGTAGGTAGTCATCTGCATTTTTCCTAACCATTTTTACCAGTCCCTTTTTTTCTCCCTTTTGCGGAATTCTAATATGGACACTGCTGGCTCTTTTATTGGATAGAATTTCTTCTACTATTGCCATATCCATAAATTCTTCTTCTACTATTATCTCCTTAGGTATATATTCTTGAGACATATAAAACTGCTTGATAAATGAAGCTAAAATTACAGACCTATCGCTATCTTTGACCCCTTCTAACATAAAGTTTTCCCTACCTGAAATTTTGCCATTTCTTATAAAAAATACCTGTACACAGGCCTCTTCATCAATGTTGGCCATGGCTATTACGTCTTGGTCTGTATCTTTTTGCACATTAGATATTTTTTGCTTTTCTATAACATCTTTAAGACTCTTTATCTGGTCTCTATACTTGCCTGCTTCTTCAAACTGAAGATTAGAAGAGGCTTTTTTCATTTTTTCTTCTAATAGGGCTATTAATTTTTCCTCTCTTCCAGAAAGAAACATTATAATCTCATTTATCATCTCCCCATATTCCTCTTTTGAAACATTAGCACTGCAAGGTCCTAGACATTTTTTTATATGATAATTTAGGCAGGGTCTTTGCCCATTTTTTATAGCCTTATCTATATCTATATTGCAAGACCTAATTGGATACATCTCCCTTATAATATCTAGGGTATCATTTACAGCAGAAACATTTGTATAGGGGCCAAAATATTTTGAACCATCTTTTACTATGCGTCTAACCTTTTGAACTCTTGGATAGTCTTGTGCCATGCTTATTTTTATATAGGGATAGGTTTTATCATCTCTTAAAAGTATATTATACTTTGGCTTGTATTTTTTTATTAAATTACATTCTAGTATCAAGGCCTCTAGTTCTGAATCTGTAATTATATATTCAAAACTAGCTATATTTTTTACCATAGATTTTACCTTGTCTGAATGATTTTTTGAGGACTGGAAGTATTGTCTGACCCTATTTTTTAAGGAAAGAGCCTTACCTACATATATTACCTTTCCCTTTTCATTTTTCATCAAGTAAACACCTGAATTTGACGGCAAAGTTTTTAAATGTTCTTCAATATCAAACAATTTTTTTCCACCTTTCTATTTAATGTCTTTTCTCTAATATATAATAAATTTACTCTCTTATCTGCTTTTAATTTTTTCAATAAACTTTTTAAATATCTTTACTTATCATTTTACAAAAAAGTTTTAATATATCTTATTATACACAAAAAGAGACTTGCCTTAAAGACTCGTCCCTCTTTTTATTTTTATTCTCTTGTGTTTATATTTTAATCTGGCAGGGCTTTTTCTATCCCCTAAGGCTAGATAAAAATTTAAAACTATCTTATTTTAAAAATAATGGTCTTTTATTTTAATATTTTGGCTAGATATTGTCCTGTATAACTTTGCTCTACCTTTGCTAGTTCTTTTGGACTTGCACAAGCCAGTATTTGACCACCCAAATTTCCACCTTCAGGCCCTAAGTCTATGATATAGTCTGCCGTTTTTATAAGATCAAGATTATGCTCTATTACTACTAGGGTGTTTCCAGTGTCGGCTAGCCTTTGTAAGACTTCTATCAACTTTCTTACATCTTCTGAATGAAGGCCTGTGGTTGGCTCATCTAGTATGTAGAGAGTTTTTCCTGTGGGTCTTTTACTTAATTCTGTGGCTAGTTTAATTCTTTGGGCTTCCCCACCTGAAAGTTGGGTAGATGGTTGACCTAGTTTTATATAAGAAAGCCCTACATCCATCAATGTTTCTAGCTTTCTTTTTATGCTTGGAATATTTTTGAAAAATTCTAGGGCTTCTTCTACGTTCATATCCAAAACATCTGCTATGCTCTTATCCTTGTATTTAATCTGAAGTGTTTCCCTATTATATCTCTGACCCTTACATATTTCACAAGGGACATAGACATCTGGTAGGAAAAACATCTCTATTTTTAGGATTCCATCTCCCTTACAAGCTTCACACCTTCCACCTTTTACATTGAAACTAAATCTTCCCTTTTTATAGGCCCTTGCCTTGGCTTCATTTGTAGCGGCAAAGAGGTCTCTTATCATATCAAATACTCCCGTATAGGTTGCTGGATTAGATCTAGGTGTTCTTCCTATTGGACTTTGGTCGATAGTTATTACCTTATCTATATTTTCGATGCCCTTTATTTCCTTGTGCTTGCCTGGTCTTATCCTAGACTTATTAATTTTTTGTGCCAGACCCTTGCTCAAAATTCCATTTACCAAACTTGATTTTCCTGAGCCTGAAACACCTGTTACACATATAAATTTCCCCAAAGGAAATTTTACATTTATATTTTTCAGGTTATTTTCCTTGGCCCCCCTTATTTCTATAAATTTGCCATTACCTTCTCTTGGTTTTTCTGGAGGCTCTATTGTAATTTCACCTTTTAAATATTTACCTGTTATTGAGTTTTTATTTTTTATTATATCTTCAAGAGGTCCCTTGGCTACTATTTCTCCTCCATGTATACCTGCTGCTGGCCCTATATCTACTATATAGTCTGCTGACCTTATAGTATCTTCATCATGTTCTACTACTATTAGGGTATTTCCTATATCTGTAAGTGTTCTTAGGGTGGCTATTAGCTTGTCATTATCTCTTTGATGTAGACCTATACTAGGTTCGTCTAAGACATACAAGACTCCTGTAAGGGCTGAACCAATCTGGGTTGCCAGCCTAATTCTTTGAGCTTCCCCCCCTGATAAAGTACCTGCCTTTCTGGAAAGTGTCAAGTAGGCTAGACCTACATTTTTAAGAAACTTTGTTCTCTCAGCAATCTCTTTTAGAATTTCCTCTGCTATAAAGGCCTTTTTTTCACTCAACTTAAGATTTTCTATAAAATCTAGCAAATCTTCTACGGAAAGATCTGTCAACTCCATAATATTTTTGTCAGCTACTTTTACTGCTAAAACTTCTGGTCTTAACCTATGCCCCTTACATCTTGGACAAGGCTTTTCTGCCATATACTCTTCTAGTCTATCTCTCATAGCGTCTGACTTGGTTTCCTTGTACCTTCTATCTATATTGCAAACCACACCCTCATAATAGTTTTTGTGTTCTTTAATTCCTCCAAACTTGGAATCAAATTCAAAGGTTAAAAGTGTATTTTCATTTCCATATAGAAGTTCTTGCACAAAATCTTTTGGCAAGTCCTTAAAGGGAGTATCTACAGACACCTTGAATTTTTCACACAGGGCAAGTAACATTTTGGAATAGTAGGTATTATCATTTAAGCCATTAGTAGACCAAGCAGCTATAGCCCCTTGTTTAAGACTAAGCTCTTGATTAGGCACTATTAAATCTACATCTACTTCCTTGCTCTCTCCCAGTCCATTACACAGGCTACAAGCCCCAAAAGGAGCGTTAAAAGAAAACATTCTAGGAGATAGTTCTTCAATAGCTATTCCATGATCTGGACAAGCAAATTTTGTAGAAAAAAGTGTTTCCGCTTCTTTTTCTTCATCTCTAGGCAATTTTTGAACTATTACCAAGCCATCTGATAATTTCACTGCCGCCTCAACAGAATCTGCAAGTCTAGCCTCTATTCCCTCTTTTACAATTATTCTATCTACCACTACATCTATACTGTGTTTTTTATTCTTCTCTAAATTGATTTCTTCGCTTATTTCTCTATTTTCTCCATCGACCCTTATTCTTACATATCCCTCTTTCTGAATATATTGTAGGGTTTTTTTATGACTTCCCTTTTGCCCCCTAATCACAGGCGAAAGAATTTGCAGTCTAGTTCTTTCTGGATAGTCCATTATTTTATCTACTATCTCCTGTATTGTCATCTGACTGATCTTATTTCCACAAACGTGGCAATGAACATCTCCTACCCTAGCATATAGTAATCTCAAGTAGTCATATATTTCTGTTACTGTTCCAACAGTCGATCGAGGATTTTTGGAAGTGGTTTTTTGGTCTATTGAAATTGCAGGTGAAAGTCCCTCTATGCTATCGACACTGGGTTTGCTCATCTGTCCTAGGAATTGCCTTGCATAGGAAGAAAGACTTTCTACATATCTTCTTTGACCTTCAGCATATATTGTGTCAAAGGCCAAGGAGGACTTGCCTGAACCAGATAGACCTGTAAAAACAATAAATTTATTTCTAGGAAGTGTTAGGTCTATATTTTTAAGATTATTTTCCCTCGCTCCCTTTATTATAATTTGCTCGTTCAAATTTCCCTCTCTTTCATCTTAACTTTATTTTTATCTAAAGAATTTATATTTTTAATACTCTTTATAATTTTTTCTCTAATTCCATTATCTTATCCCTTAACTGGGCTGCTTTTTCAAACTCTAACTTTTCTGCCGCTTCTATCATTTCAGATTTCAAAATAATAATTGCATCTCCAATTTGAGCCTTGTCTTTTAGCTTATTCAAATCTTTAAAGTCATAGTTTGAAACTTCTTTTGCTATTTTTGTAGCCTCTATACTAGCTCTAATTTCCTTATGTATAGTCTTAGGCACGATATTATGCTCTTTATTATAGGCTGCCTGTATAGCCCTACGTCTTTGAGTCTCTGTAATGGCTTTATCCATTGAGTCAGTAATCTTATCTGCATACATTATTACCCTACCCTCTGAATTTCTAGCTGCCCTACCTATGGTCTGTATTAGGGAGGTTTCAGATCTTAAAAATCCTTCCTTGTCCGCATCTAATATGGCAACCAAAGAGACTTCTGGAATGTCTAACCCTTCTCTTAAAAGGTTGATACCTATTAAAACATCAAACTTACCTAGTCTTAAATCCCTTATAATCTCAGTTCTTTCTAGGGTTACAATATCTGAGTGCAAGTATTTTACCCTAATGCCTAGTTCTTTTAGGTACTTAGTCAAGTCTTCACTCATCTTCTTGGTAAGAGTTGTAATTAAGACCCTTTCCCCTTTTTCAATATTTTTATTGATTTCAACTATTAAATCATCAATCTGATTTTCAACAGGTCTTACACTTATTAGGGGATCTAATAGACCCGTTGGTCTTATTATCTGTTGGGCAAAATTTTCAGAGTTTTGCATTTCATAAGGTCCTGGAGTGGCCGTTGTAAATAGTATTTGATTGATGTTTTCTTCAAATTCCTCAAAGTTTAAGGGTCTATTATCATAGGCAGAAGGCAGTCTAAATCCATTCTCTATAAGAGATTTTTTTCTGGATTGATCCCCAGCATACATGCCCCTTACCTGAGGTATAGTTACATGGGACTCATCTACTATTATCAAGTAATCATCTGGGAAAAAGTCCATCAAGGTATAGGGCTTGTCCCCCTTTTCTCTTCCTGTAATATGTCTTGAGTAATTTTCTATTCCCTGACAAAAACCTATTTCTCTTAGCATTTCTATATCATAATTAGTTCTTTGCTCTATTCTTTGAGCTTCTAAAAGTTTGTCTTCTTCCTTAAATCTATTAATTGTATCTTCAAGCTCTAACTCTATTGATTTTATTGCAGCTTCTATCCTCTCAGGCGTAGTTACATAGTGAGATGCTGGAAAAATCACAACATGACTTCTCTCTCCTATCACTTTTCCAGTGAGGGGGTCAATCTCTGTAATTCTATCTATTTCATCGCCAAAAAATTCTATTCTTATAGCATTTGTATCATTTCCAGCTGGGAATATCTCTAATATATCCCCCCTTACTCTAAAGGTCGCTCTTATAAAATTAATATCATTTCTCTCATACTGAATTTCTACCAATCTTTTTATTACTTCATCTCTATCCTTATTCATTCCAGGTCTTAAAGATAGCATCAATTCCCTATAATCTGTCGGATCTCCCAAACCATATATACAAGATACTGAAGATATAATGATAGTATCCCTTCTCTCTAATATGGCTGCTGTTGCAGAGTGCCTCAACTTATCAATTTCATCATTGATGCTAGCATCTTTTTCTATATAGGTATCACTATGGGCTACATAGGCTTCTGGCTGATAATAATCATAGTAACTAACAAAATATTCTACTGCATTTTCTGGAAAAAATTCCTTAAACTCACTATAAAGTTGGGCTGCTAGTGTTTTATTATGAGCTAGTATTAGGGTTGGTTTCTTTACTTTTTGTATAATATTAGCCATAGTAAAGGTCTTTCCTGAACCTGTAACCCCTAATAGGGTTTGATATTTATTTCCTTTAATTATAGATTCTGATATTTTTTCTATTGCCTGAGGCTGATCACCTGTTGGCTTAAAATCTGAAACTAATTTAAAATCCATTACTTCTCCTTCTTTTTCGCTTCTATATACTCTATCATATCTAGGGCTAATTCTCTTGTTAAATTGCTTTCTATATTAAAATGATATTCCTTGCCCCAATCACTTAGAATATATAGGTATTCTTCCTTGTCTTTTTTTATAAGTTCTATTTTTACAATATCTAAAATAGGTATATCTAATTTTGTTACCTTTTTAGGCAGGTTGCCATGTAGACTTTTTCTACTATATTCTGCAAAAAAAGTTTTTTCTGTTAAATATAGGGTATATAAATCTGGTACTGGACCTGATGTCTTACTATGCCCCAATAAGGCATTGGCAACCATATTCGTACCTAAATTTGTTCTATTTAACTTTCTATATGTTGTAAAACTTACAACTATGTTTTCATCATTATATTTCGCTGTCATAATGATACCCCCCTCAAATTTTTTTAAACTTTTTATATTTTATCTTTCCACTAAAAAACTTTTTCCTCTTAGTTTTTTTTTATTTTTAAACTAGTTCAGATATAAGGCCAAAGATTTTACAATTTCATTCTATTAGATTTTTTCTAAATATAATCGCTATTTTTTTAAAAAAATATCTTTATAGCAAAGTATACTTATCTTTTAGAATATCTATTTGTATAAGGCTACTTGCCTTAATATTATCTTTATTTTACCATATATTTTTAAAGATTGTATTTATTTTTTTATAGGTTGAGGGCGTAAAACCTCATGGCTTTATGCCGAGGCTGTAAGCCCATTACTTTAATTTCACCTCACAATATTAATTATATTATAATACATAGTGACTATATTTCAATGTAGGGTTATAATAAACACATAGATAATTATGTAAGGGGGTGAGAAAATGAAGTTAAGTTTTAAATTCAAACCTAATATTAATAAAAAACAAGAAGAAATAACAGAAGAATTATCTTATCATACAACTAAATTATATAATATTATTAACTATGATTTAAGAGAAAATGGTATGAAAAACTATTACGATATAGAGAAAGAATATAAGTCAAATTGGCATTGTGATTTTTTACATAGTCATACCAGACAACAATTATTTAAAGTGGTTGAGCAAAAGATGTAGTTCAATCCTAGCAAAGACTATTTTAGGAGGAAAAAATGGAAAATAGATTCAAAGCAAAACACAATATTTATATAGTCCTGATAGTATTCGGGCTGATCTTGGCTAGTGCCTTAAACATTAAAGATGTCTTTTCTAAAGTCTTATCTTTTTTACTTGTTTTAAAACCAATATTTTTAGCCTGCTTAATAGCCTTTATCCTAAATATTATGGTAGGCGTTTGGGAAAGGGCCTACTTTCCCAATTCAAAAAATAAGTACATACAAGCCAGTAGGAGGGGGGTCTGTATTTTACTTTCTTTTTTAACAGTAGTTTTAATACTCTTCCTAGTTTATATACTTGTTGTACCGCAACTTACAAAGTCTTTATCTGTAATTTCAAATAGGTTCCCTGAACTTTATGATAAACTTCGTACTGATGCGATTAAACACTCTTCTTACTTACCTGGACTTAGGGAGAAACTTCTTTCTTCTGATAAAAATGGTCAAGAAGCTATAGAAAAATTAATTGGAACTCTCTCTATCTGGACTAGTAATATTGTCAATCTCATTAGTTCAGTATTTGGAGTAATTGCAGAACTTGTAATGTCCACTATTATAGCCATCTATATTGTTGCTAGTAAGGAGAAACTTAAAAGACAGTTTAAAAAATTATTTGAAAAGTATCTTCCTAAAAAATTAAATATGAAGATATACTATATCTTAGATATTGCCAATTCAACCTTTGCTTCTTTTTTTACAGGTCAGTTTATTGAAGCAATTATTTTAGGAAGTTTATGTTCACTAGGATTATTTATATTTAGATTTCCCTATGCTCCTATGATTGGTTCTGTTGTCGGTTTTACAGCCTTGATACCACTTGTAGGTGCTTATATAGGTGGAGCATTTGGATTTTGTATGATACTTACTCAAGATCCTGTACAAGCCTTCCTTTTTATCTTATTTTTGATAGTACTTCAGCAGATAGAAGGAAATCTAATCTATCCTAAAGTAGTAGGTGGCTCTGTGGGTCTACCTGGCTTGTGGGTTATGGTTGCTATTGTTATAGGTGGCAATATGGCAGGCATCACTGGAGTATTTTTCAGCGTTCCAGTAGCCGCTACTATATACAAGCTTTTACAAGCAGCTGTCAATAAAGATAATCCCCACAAGAAAAAAACTTCTACCCATGGTAATATATCTGCTGATATTAAAATTTCTATTGCCGATGAAAGCGAAAGTGAAAAAAATAAGGAAAAAAACAATAATTAAGGGGGCTAAAGCCCCCTTTTATATATCTATCTTTTAGAAATATTCTTTTAATCTCTATTTATATATTCACTATGATAAGATTCTAGTATATTCAACATTCTTTCAGCTAATTCCTTGTAATCTTCATCAGGTAGGTTTGCCTGAGATACTCTTACAGTACCCCTTTCTGCTGCAAATCCTACCCCTCCCATTAATACGGCTCCATTTTTAGATGATAGTCTAGTCAAGAAATCTATTTCTTCAAAATTTTCCCTCATCCAAGATGAAAATTCTTTGTCATATACTTTTTCTGCTATATCATATATGTTTATAAGGCTATAATACTTAGCATTATATGACTGATTATTTTCTTTTAGACCCAATGTTGTTATTAAATCATGGTATCTTGATGAAACTATTTCCATAGACTTCTTTATATACTTGTCGTCTTCTTTGGCTACCAAGTGTGTAAGTGACATCAAGGCCATAAAAATCTGCTGTGGTGTAGAAAGCCCACTTGTATGATATAGACCTATATCCCTACTATCTGCACACATTCTCTCTATAAAAGGTAGTTTTTCTGGTTCTGTACTTACTATTGAATAATCATAATTTAATTCATCTTTCTTTTTTTGAGGAAGCTCTTTTATTAATTTGTCGCATACGTTTTCCTTATTCATAGCTATTAGACCAGTTCTCCAACCTGTTACTCCATAAAGTTTTGAGAAAGAGTATACAAGTATTGTATTATACGGTGCTATACTATAAATAGTTCTAAATCCATCTACAAATGTTCCATAAACATCATCTGTAACTATTATTAAGTCTTTTCTCTTTTCTAAAACTTTTTCCAATCTATCTAATATTTCATCAGATAGGGCCTGTGATGCTGGATTTGATGGATTTACCATAAAAAATACCTTGATTTCTGGATCAAGTAATTTATCAATCTGCTTAGGTTCCATATGCCAATTATTTTCTTCTTTAGATCTTAGATTTATCTCAACCATACTAAAACCTGTTAAACGTGGTATCTGAATATATGGTGTGAAAATTGGTGTATTCATGGCTACCTTATCACCCTTATTTACTAGGCCATTTTGCTTTAAAGAGTTCAAGATATTACACATGGCAGCTGTACCGCCTTCTACTGGAAATACCTGTGTTTGCCCCTTTAGATCAACTCCATTATATAAAATAGACTGTAAAAAATCATTCAAGATAACTTCTGTATTTTTAAGACATCTACTTGGTACTGGATAGTTGTTACCTATTATTCCATCTGTTATTTCTTTTATCAAGTCATCTTTTTCAAGACCCAACTCATCTATACAATAGGCTACGGCCTTTCTTAAAAAAACATCTACTTCATCATCATTTTTTATATATTGACAAAATCTATCATATATACCATCTTTTTCTACATAACCTGCCATATTTTCAAAGTTAATAGTTCTTCTACTCTCTTCTACTCCCCACTGAACTAATCTTGCAAAAGCTAGACGTGACTGAGTATTTATCCAGTTTGGATTTCCTCTACCTGCATTAAGTATGGTATTATTTTTATCATTATTTTTTGCTATTTTAAGCATATTGCTACTTACTTCAAAAGCCCCTAGTTGTTCAAGCTTTTTTTCATATCCCGTATTATTCATCGAAAGCCTCCTAAATTCTTATAAAAAATGTAACAAAATTATATATCTAGCTATTAAACTTTAATAAATTTTATTCAAATTAAGTTCTAGCATTTATACATTTTAATTTTAACATATAAGAGCTAATAAGTCTTTTTTTTTATTTTATTTTTTAAAATTGTTGCTTATTAATAGTGATATTTAAAAAGCTTTTTACTTAATTAAGAACTTTT
>RCNI01001911.1_pt1 | contig 10610 bp, 10 predicted proteins | sample 2041151 | NCBI WGS metagenome assembly RCNI01 (sample SAMN09708214, study PRJNA481090) | feces metagenome | isolation source: feces | place: Antarctica: Albino Rookery
ATATTATAAAAATAATGATAATAGTTCTTTTACTGACACTGTTGTTGGTCTGGAAAAAGTGGAAAGGATGATTTATACTAAAACAAAATAAGGGCAGAAAGAGAGAAAAAATAAATGAAGGTTTTTGATATGCACTGTGATACAATCAGCGCCATTTACGAAAAGAGAAAGTGTAATGAAGTGGCAGAGCTTGGAAAAAATAATCTACATTTAGATATAGAGAAGATGAAAAAGGGAGATTATGGGCTTCAGACTTTTGCGCTTTTTGTAGACAAGGAGGCACAGGGAGACAGTTTTCAGACTGCACAGGAAATGGCTGTAGTGTTTCAGGAGGAAATCAAGAAGAACAGCCAGGATATTGCACAGGTCTTTACATATAGGGATATAGAGGAAAATGCAAGAAATGGAAAGATTTCCGCACTTCTATCCTTGGAGGAAGGAGCTATTTACGAAAGAGATCCAAAGATGCTTCGTAGATTTTATGAGCAAGGGGTACGTATGGCAACTTTTACGTGGAATTATGAGAATGATTTAGGATATCCCAACCGTTTTTATGATCCTTTCGAGCAGAAAGTGTGGAGTGTGGGAGAAACAGCAGGTTTAAAAGAAAAAGGATTTGAAATGCTGGAGGAGATGGAAGTACTTGGCATTATTCCTGATGTTTCGCATCTTTCAGACGGAGGCTTTTATGATGTGGCAAAATACGCAAAGCGTCCCTTTTTGGCATCTCATTCAAATGCCAGAGGCATTGCACCTAATGCGGCCCGAAATTTAACAGATGATATGATACGGATTTTAGCTGAAAAAGGCGGTGTTATGGGGCTGAATTTCTGTGTATCTTTTGTAAGAGAAAATTGGAAACCAAAGGAAGAAGGTGCGTTTTTATCTGAACTTGTCAGACAGGTAAAATATATTATTCATGTGGGCGGTGAGGAATGTATTGGACTTGGTAGTGATTTTGATGGAATTGAAGAAGCGCCCCCTGAAATGAAGAACGGAGAAGGTATTCCGCTTTTGGCAGAAGCAATGGAAAAAGAAGGTATGCCATACAGTCAGATTGAAAAGGTATTCTTCAAAAATGTAAAGAGATTTTTAAAGGAAAATTTGTAGAATAAAGAAATGGGGCTCTCGCATTAAGCAAAAGCCCCGTTTAAAGAAAGTTTTCTGTTATTCTTCGGGATTTGGTAAATGTACAATTTTCATTTCATGATGTACTGCCGGAAGAAAACGCTCTGTCAAATCTTTGGTTAGGAGTTTTAAGCTGGAAGTATTCACACAGGGGTGACAGCCGATAAATTCGTCTTTGAGGATTTCTTCATCTACCAATAGTTGTACATTATTTTCCAAATCATTCATTAAACCCAGTACGCTAACAGAACCGGGAGAAATGTTCAGAAATTTTTCCATAAATTCAGCTCCGGCAAAAGATAATCTTGCCGAGCCAATTTGTTTGGAAAGGTCTTTCGTTTTAAATTTTTTATTGCCAGGCATTAAAAGTAAGTAAAAGTCTGTCTGTTGCCGGTTACATAGAAATAGATTTTTACACATAGTTACCTGCATAAGAGCATCCACAGATTCGCAGGCTTCCATGGTGGAGGCTGCTTTGTGATCTGCCTGTTCGTAAGAAATTTCTAATTGATCCAGTAGATTGTAAACTTTTATTTCTTTTTCTTTACGCCCTTCTAAAGGAATAGGGTGTCCTTTCCTTAACTGCATAATTTTCCCTCTTTCTTAACATTTAAAATCAAATAAATCGCGAATAGGTACTTCCAGTGCCTCTGCAATGTCAAAGAGACTGTCAAGAGAAATGGAAGTTTTTACTCTTGGCGCTTCAATATTACTAATATGTGTTCTGCTAAGTCCTACACTTTCTGCAAGTTGAGTTTGGGTTAATCCTTTTAATTTCCGATAATAAGATATGGTCAGTCCTAATTCACGAAATTGTCTTGTCCTTTTCTCATCCATAAAGGCAAATCTCCTTTTTTTCGATAAATATAGCATTGCCATAAATGAATAAAAACAAACTTAAATCATGCAAAAACAAAGTGTAAAATTGCAAAATATATATACATATTGTTAAAAGACATATAAAAGCTAATTTTTGCAGTATATAGATAGATATTTATCAGCAATATTGCACATCTGTTCTAAACTAAATACATGCACATGGTTTCCGGAAATCACCTCAAAACCGCTTACAAAGTCTGATTTGGAAAAAAGATAGTACCATTCTTCCATATCAGGAAAAAGAGAAGAATGCTTTTGTAGTTTGTAAAGTGCATCAATGTCAAGCCATTCATCTGTCCAGAAACAGGAGCCCAGTAAAATTTTGTTGTCGTCATAAGCTGCAATGGGAATTGACTCGGTACGCTTTTTCGTTGGATGCTGTCCCCACCATTTACCTACGTTCTTCATAGGGAAAGGAGCTGTGCCCATTTCATCTGTTAAAACCAGAAATTCTTTACATATAGTTTCAAACGTATTTTTCGTATAGGAATTTAATGCTGGAGAAATAATGGTGTCAAAAACAGCTTTGCCTTGTCCAGCTTCAATTTCTGATTGATAAGGAAAGACGTATGCATACCAAAAACGAAAAATACCATCTGAGATAGAATAGACAGCACGGCGGCTACCCTGATCTTCTGTTACAGGTACCATTCTTTCTGTCAGGTTATGTGAGGACAGGGAAAGGAGAAGACTGCTGGCAGCACTGGGAGTAAGCCCGGTATAGTCGCAGATTTCCTGCAGTTTTTTATCCTTCTGTCCCATAGAAAGGAGAATGGAGCGCATAATAGAGGATGCGGAATAGTATTCTTTTGTTCGGGAAGGCACAAGACGGTAAAATGTACCTTTTTCCTGAAAGAAAAGCTGGTAAATGTTGTCTTGCACAGATGATTTAGGATTAAAGTGCTGCAAATAGGCGGGAACTCCACCTGTAATACTGTACAGTAGTATCTGTTCTTCTAAAGGCATTTCCGGGTAAAGCATTCGCATTTCAAAAAAGCAGAATGGTCTTAAAAGAAAAGTATGTTTTTCCTTTGTACATTCTTTTTCGTAGGCAGAAGCAGGCTTGCATAAAATCAGAAATAAATTTGCATCTTTGCTTATGCGGTTGAAAAAAGATGAGATCAATGTGGAAATCCTTCTGTTTCCAGCCGCAAGATGTGGAAAATCATCAAGAATTACAAGCAAAGGATCTTGTTCAGAATGTTTTGCCAGTAGTTTGAAAATATCAGTCAGTTTTTTAGTCTGTTGAAATTCTTTGTGAAACTGCCGTGTACATAATGCTTTTAGCATACGGACATTTTCTTCAAAGGATAAAGCAGCAGCTTTAAAATATAAAGTTTTTCTGCTTTTGGAAAGCTCCTGAATAAGTCTGGTTTTTCCCATGCCCGGATGGGAATACAGAGATGCTTGGCAGGAAGTTTTCGTGTCGAATAACTGGTTAAAATCGGAAAGTATATTCCCTTTGTCTAAAAACATAATATCTCCTTGAATTTTGTAAAATAAGATTTAATCTTATTTTAGGTGGACTTTTCAGGAAAGTCAAAGTATTTTCAAAGGTTTTTTATAGAAAATTTAGATTTAATTCCAGATTATTTAGGGGAAAAGGAGAAAAAATATGGTACAATAAAAGAAAACTGGGCAGAGAGGCAGTGATTATGAAACTTAAGACCAGAATTATTATTTCTTTTTTTATTATTGTTTTAGAGCCTTTGCTTTTTACAGGACTGGCTTTTTGGGCATTTTCGGAGTATCAGTTTGGTGTTATAGAAGAACAGTACGGCATTGAAGAACCCACATATAAAAGTCTTTCCAATACAGCGGAGATTGTAAATCACCTTAGTAATGAGCAGGCAGAGGTGATGCAAAAGATAGCAGAGGAAGAACCATACAAATTTCAAGATATTGTTTATTTGGATGAAATGAATAAGGAGCTTCAGGAAATTCACTCTTATTTGTTAGTCAAAGAGGATGACAGAGTGACTTATTATGGTTGTGAGACTTATCCGGCGGAAGTGGTAAAACGTTTGGAGTGTTATGAAAACTTTAATTCGGGAAGCAGTGACAGTGTTTATATGGGAGGCAGAGTTCAGGCTCTTGTAAAACAAATAAGTTTTCGGACTGATACAGTAAAAGACGGAAGTGCTTTTATTATTTCAAATATTTTTGAGACACTGCCTCAGTTAAAGGAGCTTTTCAAAAATATGCTGGTAACCGTAATTGTAATTCTGGCTGCCACTGCTTTAGGGCTTACATGGTGGATTTATAGAGGGATGATTGCTCCTCTTGATCGGCTTCGGACAGCCACCAGAAGGATTAAAGAAGGGGATTTGAATTTCTCTGTGTCTACAGAAGGTGTCAGTGAAATTGCGGATTTATGTCAGGACTTTGAAGATATGCGTTGCCGCCTGAAGGAAAATGCAGAGGAAAAAGTTGCCTTTGACAGAGAGAGCAAGGAACTTATCAGTAATATTTCTCATGATTTAAAGACACCGATTACAGCAGTAAAAGGCTATGTAGAAGGAATTATGGATGGGGTTGCCAATACACCGGAAAAAATGGAGCGATATATTAAGACCATCTATAATAAAGCCAATGAAATGGATAGATTAATTAATGAGCTGACTTTCTATTCTAAAATGGATACGAATAAAATTCCATATACTTTTAATAAAATTTATGTGACGGAGTTCTTTGATGATTGTGCAGAAGATTTGAACGTAGAACTCAGTGCCAAGAATGTAGAATTCTCTTATTCCAATTATGTAGAACCGGAGGTTATGGTAATTGCAGATGCAGAGCAGATTAAGCGTGTTGTCAATAATATTGTAAGCAATTCCTTAAAATATACGGGAGAAGGAAAAGAGAAACGGATTAATCTTCGGGTAAAAGATGTAGGAGACTTTATTCAGGTAGAAATCGAAGATAATGGAAAGGGAATAGCGGCAAAGGATTTGCCTAATATATTTGACAGATTTTATAGAACAGATGCTTCCAGAAATTCATCTAAGGGAGGAAGCGGAATTGGTCTTTCTATTGTTAAGAAGATTATGGAGGACCACGGGGGCAAAGTCTGGGCAACAAGTAAAGAAAATATTGGAACAGTTATGTATTTTGTTTTGAGAAAATATCAGGAGGTACCGGTAAATGAGTAAGATTTTAATTGTAGAAGATGAGGAAGCTATTGCAGATTTAGAGAAGGATTATCTGGAATTGAGCGGCTTTGAGGTGGAAATTGAAAATAGAGGTGACGTAGGATTAAAAAGAGCCTTAGAGGAAGATTATGATTTATTTATTTTAGATTTAATGCTTCCGGAAGTAGACGGTTTTGAAATATGCAGAGAAATCCGTAATCAGAAAAATACACCGATTATTATGGTTTCTGCTAAAAAAGATGATATTGATAAAATCAGAGGTCTGGGACTGGGTGCAGATGACTATATGACAAAACCTTTTAGTCCCAGTGAGCTGGTAGCCAGAGTAAAAGCCCATCTTGCCAGATATGAACGATTAATTGGAACAGGAATTCAGGAAAATGATATTATTGAAATTCGTGGACTGAAAATTGATAAGACAGCAAGGCGTGTATGGGTAAATGGTGAAGAAAAGAATTTTACTACCAAAGAGTTTGATCTTCTTACCTTTTTGGCACAAAACCCCAACAGAGTGTTTACAAAGGACGAGTTGTTTAAGGAAATCTGGGCAATGGAGTCTATTGGAGATATTGCAACTGTTACAGTGCATATTAAAAAAATCCGTGAAAAGATTGAATTTAATACAGCAAAACCGCAATATATTGAAACTATTTGGGGCGTAGGATATCGTTTTAAAGTGTAAGTTTAGAAATTCTTTTTTTAAGTGGCTGTTGTGTTAGTCTTAATACAACAGCTGTTTTTGTTATATAATGCAGAGTTCCCTTTTCTGATATAGACCCAACGTTTCATAGCGAATACGTCCATTTTTTTATTTTTCTGCGCTATATTTGGATATTTCGAAAAATTGCAAAGATGTTCCTGATTATTTGCTAATAGAATGTTGAGTTTACATCAGGAAAAAGAAAACTGTTTTGTACAAAATAAAAGGAGAAATAGGAATATATGAAATATTTAGATGAGGCATTGTATGAATATAGCCGGACGGATTTTTATCCTTTTCATATGCCGGGACATAAGCGGAATTTTATGCCGGAAACCATGAATAGTTTTTATAATATTGATATTACAGAAATAACGGATTTTGATAATCTTCATCACGCAGAGGGGATTTTAAAGGAAAACCAGCAATTGGCAGCAGAACTTTACGGAGCAGATTTTACGTATTTTCTCATAAATGGAAGTACAGCGGGAATTCTGGCAGCAGTTTCTGCCTGCACAAAAAGAAACGGGAAGCTTCTGATGGCGAGAAACTGCCATAAAGCAGTATACCATGGAGCATATTTAAGAGGACTGGATACAGTGTATCTTTACCCATCCTATGAGCCTACTTGTGGATTGAATGGCAGGATTTCTCCGATGGATGTGGAAAAAGCACTGGAAAAGGACAGAGATATTGAAGTTGTCTTAATTACCTCCCCTACTTATGAGGGAGTGGTGTCTGATGTGAGAAGTATTGCAGAAATTGTGCATAAACATAATATTCCTCTTATTGTAGATGAGGCTCATGGGGCGCATTTTCGGTTTCATGACGAATTCCCTGTTTCTGCACTCGATATGGGAGCAGATGTGGTTATTCATAGTTTACATAAAACTTTGCCATCGCCTACGCAGACGGCTCTTTTACATACGAAAGGAAACCGTGTGGATATTAACAAAATAGAAACCTTTTTAGGAATTTATCAGACCAGCAGTCCTTCTTATGTCTTAATGAGCGGTATTTCTTCATGTTTGCGGTTCTTGAAAGAAAAGGGAGAGAAAGCATTTGGGGAGTATGTATGCAGATTAAAAGAATGCAGACAGCGCTTAAGAGGGATGAAATCACTTCGGCTGTTGGAAAAGGAGTTTGAAGATATTCATTCTGGTTTTGATATTTCTAAACTTGTGATTTCTACAGCAGGTTCAGAGATTTCAGGACCGAAGCTTCATGATATTTTACGGAAAAGATATCATTTGGAGATGGAAATGGAAGCAGAGAACTATGTGATTGCTCTTACCAGTGTTCTGGATAGTCAGGAGGGATTTGACAGACTGACACAAGGACTTCTTGAAATTGATGCAGAATTATGCCCTCATTCTGAGCCGGAATTTTGTTTTGAAGACAGCTATCAAGTATTTCGTGCAGAGCAGATCTATCCTGTTTTTAAAGGAATGGAAGATAAAAAAAGACAGGTATTGCTTGTAGAAAGTGAAGGGTTGATTTCTGGGGAATATGCTTATTTATATCCGCCGGGAATACCGCTTTTAACTCCAGGTGAACGGATTGATAGAAACTTTATTGAGAAAGCTTTGCAGTGGAAAGAGCAGGGGATTTACCTTCAGGGATTGCAGGATTATACACAAGAATTTATATGGGTTTTAGACAGATAAACCAAGAGAATAAAAGGAGTTATTATGGGAAAGATTTTTTATATTATGGGAAAAAGTTCATCGGGGAAAGATACGATTTATAATTGTTTGCGTGCAGATGAAAGGCTGCAGCTTTCAAACTTGATTTTGTATACCACCAGACCGATGCGAGAGGGTGAAATGGAGGGGAGAGAGTATCATTTTGTTCAGGAAGAAGGATTTTATCGTCTAAAAGAGGACGGGAAGGTTATAGAGGCAAGGACTTATGAGACTGTATATGGACCTTGGATATATTTTACCGCAGATGATGGACAGATGTCAGATGCAGAGAAAAGTTATCTGGGAATTGGAACCTTGGAGTCCTATACTCAGCTTAAAAATTATTACGGAGAGGGAAAAATCTGTCCCATTTATATAGAGGTGGAAGATGGGGAACGTTTAAAAAGAGCAATCGCTAGAGAAGAACAGCAGAAAACACCTAAATATGAGGAGATGTGCCGGAGATTTTTAGCAGATGCACAGGATTTTTCTGAAGAAAAGTTACAGGAAGCAGGCATTACAAAAAGATTTTATAATACAGAATTGGAAAATTGTATAAAAGAAATCAAAAACTATATACAAAAGTTGCAGTAGGGAAAAAATATGTGATATAATGTTTGCACAAAGTGCAAACCAAGCAAATAAATTAGCTTGCTGCCGTATGTACGGCAGATTATATCAGCGAGCCACGGCTTGAAAAGAAAATACCCTTCGGGTGATTCCTTTTTTGTGTATGTGGTATAATGCTTACATAAAGTAAAAACCAAACCAATAAATTGGCTTGAGGTGCAGGAATTGAGGTGAATTGCAATGCAAGAATTAGAAAAAGTATTGGGACACGAAGAAGTAGTGAAACATTTAAAGAATGCAGCAGCAATGGATAAGGTTTCCCATTCCTATATTTTTGCAGGGGAAAAGGGAAGCGGGAAGAAGCTTCTGGCAAAGTTGTTTGCTATGACATTGCAGTGTGAAAAACATGGGGATGAACCATGTCTGCAGTGTAGTTCCTGCAAGAAGGCAATGAACCGGAATCATCCGGATATTATTTACATTAGTCATGAGAAACCAAATTCCATAGGTATTGAGGATATCAGGGAGCAGTTGATTTCTGATGTTTCCATTAAACCATACACAGGACCATATAAAATATATATTGTAGATGAAGCAGAGAAGATGACTGTACAGGCGCAGAATGCTCTGTTAAAGACTATAGAAGAACCGCCGGCTTATGCAGTTATTCTTTTATTGGTAAATAACGGAAGCACCTTGCTTCCTACTATCGCATCAAGATGCGTGACATTGAATTTTAAACCGGTAAGAGATGAAGTCATTAAGAAATATTTGATGGAAGATCTTCATGTGCCGGATTATCAGGCTGAAATTAGTGTTGCTTTTGCACAGGGAAATGTGGGAAAAGCAAAGCAGATAGCTACTGCTGAGGACTTCACAGAGATGATGGATGCAGCCTTTCGTATTCTGAAACGAGGTCAGGATATGGAAGTTTATGAAATGGTAGATGCTATTAAGCTTCTTTCTGAGCAAAAACATACGATATACGAATATTTAGACTTGTATCTGGTATGGTTCAGAGATGTGCTGATGTTTAAGGCTACCAGACAGATTGATGGACTGGTATTCCGTCAGGAATATAATGATATTAAAAGCCGCGCAGACAGAAGTTCTTATGAAGGACTGGAAAAGATTATTCAGGCAATTGAAACAGCTAAAGCCCGTCTGCAGGCAAATGTAAATTTTGATTTAACCATGGAACTTTTGTTCCTTACAATCAGGGAGAACTAGTTATGACAAAGGTAATTGGAGTAAGATTTCGTAATGTGGGAAAAATTTATTATTTTTCACCTAAAGACTTGGAGATAAAGGCAGGAGAGCATGTCATTGTAGAGACAGCAAGAGGTGTGGAATATGGAAGTGTTGTACTGCCTCCCAGAGAAGTGCCAGATGAAAAAGTGATACAGCCTTTAAAAGAGGTTATCCGCATTGCCACTCCTCAGGATGATAAAAAAGAGGAGTCCAACAGAAAAAGAGAGAAAGAAGCGTTTCAGATTTGCCTGAAGAAAATCAGAGAACATAATCTGGAAATGAAGCTGATTGATGTAGAATATACATTTGACAATAATAAAATCCTGTTTTACTTTACCGCAGACGGGCGTATTGATTTCCGTGAACTGGTAAAGGATTTGGCAGCAATCTTTAAGACAAGAATAGAGCTTCGTCAGATTGGTGTAAGGGATGAAACAAAGATTTTAGGAGGAATTGGCATTTGTGGCAGACCGTTGTGTTGTCATACCTATCTGTCAGAGTTTGCGCCGGTTTCCATTAAAATGGCAAAAGAGCAGAACTTATCTTTAAATCCAACTAAGATTTCCGGAGTTTGCGGAAGGTTGATGTGCTGTTTGAAAAATGAGGAAGAAACTTATGAAGAATTAAACCGCAAGCTTCCAAATCCGGGAGATAAGGTGACAACACCAGAAGGATTGAAAGGTGAAGTGCAAAGTGTCAATGTACTGCGCCAGTATGTCAAGGTGATTGTAGATGTGGAAGATGAGAAAGAAATCAGAGAATATCAGGCAGCAGAATTGAAGTTTAAAGCACGTCAGAAACGGGAAAAATTGAAGCTGACAGAAGAAGAAATGAAAGCATTAAAAGAACTGGAAAGAGATAAATAAAGAGGACATTCACAATATGGAGAAGATACTTCAAGAAGGAGAAAGGCTGGATGACCTCCAAAACGGATATAGTTTGATACAAAATCCTCAGCAGTTTTGCTTTGGAATTGACGCAGTGCTTTTATCATGGTTTGCACAGGTAAAGCCAGGAGAAAGAGTGCTGGATATGGGGACGGGTACAGGTATCGTCCCCATTTTATTAAAGGCAAGATATCCAAAGGGAGAGCATTTTACAGGACTTGAAATACAGGAGGAGAGTGCGGAAAGAGCAAGGCGGAGCGTTGCGTACAATCATCTGGAACGGGATATAACGATTACCACAGGGGATATTAAAGAGTCTGCTTCCATTTATGGAGGGGCTTTTTTTGACGTTGTCACC
>RCNI01001912.1_pt1 | contig 10604 bp, 11 predicted proteins | sample 2041151 | NCBI WGS metagenome assembly RCNI01 (sample SAMN09708214, study PRJNA481090) | feces metagenome | isolation source: feces | place: Antarctica: Albino Rookery
CGTGAGATTGGACCATACGGAGGCTAATGTGTCATCTGAGATGACCAATTCTTCGGACGGACTGTACAGCATTCTTTGCGGCAGATTTATGAAAATGAAAAAAGCAAGGAGCCTATCGAAATTCGATAGGCTCCTTGTTGTTTTAGGTGTTATGCGTGGTCGCCTTTGTTGAAAGGCGGCGTGTTTTAAGATTCAGGAATGGTAGGCACTTCATCGTTCATCAGCTGATCGATCAGAGTCTTGGCCGTGGCCATATCCTCGTCGGAGGGAACCAGCACGGACAATGCCTGACCACCGGCAGAGGGGCAAGGCAGATAATCGCCATAGCCGCTGACAGAGTAACTGGTGATATTCCAATCGGCCATATCGCTCAGCTGCATCTTAACCAGAGCACTGATGTCCTCATAGGGCATATTGGTGGCGAAGCAGCCTTCTATCGCCTTCAGCAGATTCTGATAATTGGAGAGAATCTGGGGAGAGGTGGCCTTATCTACAATAGCCTTGATGACGGTCATCTGGTTCTTACCACGCTGGATATCGCCCATTGCGAATGCCTTACGCTCACGGGAGAAGGCCAGGGCCTCTTCACCATTGAGGTGGTTCATGCCCTCGGTGAAGGAATACCGCATCCGGTAGTCATAACCGGGCATCTCGATGGAAGCAGTGGTAAAATCGCAGGGGGACATGACATCAATACCGCCCAGAGCATCGACAATCTGCTCCATGCCGGTGAAGTTAATGCGAACATAGTAGGAAGGATCAACACCGTAGAAATTGCTCAGTACGGCCATGGATTCCTCAATACCGATACCACCGGCGTGGGTCAGCTTGTCCGGCTGACCGGCATAAGGATCACTGACCAGGGGCAGGTAGTAATCGCGGGGGGTGTTCAGCAGAAGCACCTGATGGGTGCGGGGATTGACCAGAGCCAGGATGTTCACATCGCTGAGGCTGGTGACAGTGATGTCGGGGTTACGAGCATCAATACCGCTGCAGTAAACCACAAAGGGCTCCTTGGTGATGGCCTTGTTGGGCTTGACACTATCCACCTTGCGCTCGGTAGTAAACTCATAGAGAACACGGGTCTGCTCGGAGAAATCCTCATAGCCAGGCATATCCTCCAGAATGGAGACGTAGCCGGAATTGAGCATGATGGCATCGACCTCGTCATCATAGAGGGCATCGGTCAGCGTGGTGATGGAATCGTAGGGAGTGTTATTCAGATTGCTGAAGCCACCGTTTACAGATTCCTGCAAAGCCTTGGCATTCTTTTCATCCATGTGAGCCAAGCTGCCGAAGCGATAGTTCTCGACATCGTTAATGGTATTGGCAGGATCATCGCGCATGACGATCACATAAGTAGTTTCGCGCTGCACCAGTTTGCCGGAAATGTTCATCAGAGCAGCCTGAATACTGCCAGCAGCAATGACACCGTAGATCATCACAAAGGACAGGGCCAGAGAGATGATGCTGAAGATCAGCTTGGACATCTTATTGCGCCGCCGGGGCAACTGAATCCAGATGTTCAGACCGTTGAAAATCAACAAGGCGACGACCAGAGCCAACAACAACCAGTTGGTCAGCATATGGGTAGCAAGCAGCTTGATAAGCAACACGAGACTGCAGGCACCCAGCAGGATCATCATGGCAAGGCCGAACCAGTCCAGGCCAGTCATGGGCAGACGAGCGGTGCGGCCAGTACTGCTCATCACAGAACTTCCTACATTTTTCTTGCGTCTAGACATATAAAATTCTCCTTAATGATTATTGTTGATGGTGTGCCGAATAAACCGACAGGAAACCATGAGGCAATATGTCCATTCATTATAGTACGAACGACTACTAAATTCCAGTATAAATTGTAACAAATTTAACGGTTCATTTACAGAAAATGCGCTTTTCTGATAAGGAAGAACGGGGGAAAGCAGCGAAAGAACGGGGGAAAGCAGTTGTCTTTATGGGAAAAAGCTGGTATACTTGGTAACAATATGCAAATCAAAAATACCTGCTCTAACAGGCGAAAGGAATGGAAAATGAAAGCGACTCTTGTCATTATGGCAGCCGGTTTGGGTTCCCGGTACGGTGGGAACAAGCAGACGGCGGAAGTAGGCCCTCAGGGCGAAATTCTGATGGAATATTCCATTTATGATGCCATCCGGGCTGGTTTCAAAAAAGTTGTACTGATTATCAAACCAGACATGATCGAACTGATCGATCAGCTGTGCGGCCAGCACCTGCGGCAGATTAAGACGCAGGACGGCGAACCGTTGGAGGTTTGCTATGCGTTTCAGAGCTATTATAGCCTGCCGGAGTTTTATACGGTACCGGAGGGGCGGACCAAGCCGTTTGGTACGGTCCATGCACTGCTGTGTGCCCGCAACTGTGTCAGAGAACCCTTCTGTGTCATCAATGCTGACGACTACTATGGCGTGGATGCCTATCGTAGTATGTATGAGGCCCTGTGCCGTATGCCGCAAAATGGTTCTGCTGCCATGGTGGGGTATCTGCTGAAGAACACGGTGAGTGCTTTCGGAGCGGTGACACGCGGTGTGTGCCGAGCACAAGAGGGCCGGTTGGCGGCCATTCGGGAGACCATGAATATCCGTCTGCTGCCGGATGGCACGATTGCGGATACTTCGGACGAAACACCGCGGATGCTGGATGGCGAGAGCGTGGTCAGTATGAATTTCTGGGGGTTCCAGCCCAGTATTTTCCCTGTGATGGAAGACTACTTTGCGGAATTTCTTCGCAGCCTGCCGACAGAGGAGCAGAAAGCGGAGTGCCTGCTGCCTGTGATGGTAGGGGATATGATCGAGGCTGGAACGCTGCACGTAGAGGTGCTGACATCCGACAGCCGCTGGTTCGGTATGACATATCAGGAAGACCGGGCGTTGGTATCGGAAGAACTGCAGAAACTCCACGATGCAGGGGTTTATCCGCCCGCACTGAAAGCGTAAAATGGCGGGACAAGCGGCGGTGAAATAGGTCCTGTTCAGTAGATTACAGCTGACGGCAAGCAGCACCGCAGAAAAAGCTGTCTTTTTGCAGACAGCGCAGATTCTGAAGAAATAGAAAAAGACCGCAGGAATTTCCTGCGGTCTTTTCACGAAGCATTCCTTAGCGGCAGTTCTCGCTGTTGGTGCTTTCGTTTTTGCTGTTCTCGCTCTTCACGTTCTTGGCTGCGCGAGCGCTGGCCTTGTCGTTATGGGCATTCTTGGTGTTACGCATATTCTGGTCCTTATTCATGAGGACACCTCCTTTGAAGTACTGCGGTGTTATTGTTGCCGAAAGGACCGCAAGATATGCGAGAAGTCGAGAAAAATATTTTTAGAAAATACTTGACAGATACCAGCGCCGATGGTATACTAACAAGGAAAACAAAGAAGGTCGGTGCATCCGCCCTCACCTCCAGCAATGGCAAAGAGGTTAAGAGTGTTACACAACAGTCCGGGAATGGGCTTTTGTTTGTTGCGCGGATGCAGAAGCATTCGCGTTTTTTATTTTTGGATTGGAGGTGCTTCAGTATTAGCAAGGTAGTGCATCAACTGAACGAAGATATCCGCGATAAAGAGATTCGCCTCATCGGTGATACTGGTGAACAGCTGGGCATCATGTCCTCGGCAGAGGCTCTGAGCATCGCAGAGGAACGTGGTCTGGATCTGGTGAAGATCTCTCCCCAGGCGCAGCCCCCCGTTTGCAAACTCATGAACTACGGCAAGTACAAATTCGAGCAGAGCAAGCGTGAAAAGGAAGCGAGAAAGAACCAGCATGTGGTAGAGGTCAAGGAAATTCGTATGTCTCCGGGCATTGACGTCGGTGATTTCAACACTAAGCTGAAGAATGCACAGAAGTTTCTGGCAGATGGTAACCGTGTCAAGGTTTCCGTCCGCTTCCGCGGCAGAGAAATGGCCCATACGGATATCGGCCGGGAACTGCTGAAGAAGTTTGCAGATCTGTGCGCTGAAGTAGCAACCATGGATAAGGCCGCCAAGATGGAAGGCAGAAATATGTCCATGTTCCTGTCCCCTAAAACTGGTAAATAATAGCGTTCTTCGCGCATTATGCAGAAGAAACATTGGAAGGAGTAATTATTATGCCTAAACTGAAGACTCACAGCGGCGCAAAGAAGCGCTTCAATCTGACGAAATCCGGTAAGGTCAAGAGAGCTCACGCTTTCAAGAGCCATATCCTGACCAAGAAGGATACCAAGCGCGGCCGTCGTCTGCGCACTGGCACTTATGCTGACAGAACCAATGAGGCTACTGTCCGCAAGATGATCCCCTACAAATAAGATAAGGATTCGTTAGAATAGGAGGCTATAAGAAATGGCAAGAGTTAAAGGCGCTATGATGGCGCGTAAAAGAAGAAATAAGACCCTGAAGATGGCTAAGGGCTACTGGGGTGCTAAGTCCAAGCACTTCAAGATGGCTAACGAGCAGGTCATGAAGTCCCTGACCTATGCTTACATCAGCCGCCGCCTGAAGAAGAGAGATTTCCGTCAGCTGTGGATCACTCGTATCAGCGCTGCCTGCAAGCTGAATGGTATGAACTATTCCACCTTCATGCACGGCCTGAAGGTTGCTGGCATCGAGATCAACCGCAAGATGCTCTCCGAGATGGCTATCAATGACGCTGTGGCTTTCTCCGCTCTGTGCGAGATCGCCAAGAAGGCCTAACTTCAGATTGATCTGGTAAGAACACGTCCTGCCCTTGCAAGAGGGCTGGACGTGTTTTTTTCTGTAAATTAAAAAAATTTTGCATTTGCAACAGACATTTGCCTGCAAAGTGTGTTACAATGAAACCAATACTAAAATAGGCCAGCGAATCGCTGTGCGATCCGACAGACCAAGGGAGGCAGACCATGTTTTGTACGAGAAAAATCAACGATGATTATACCTGGGTAGGCGCTGACGGCCGCCGTCTGCCCATGTTTGAGGGTGTGTTCGGCGTGCCCGACGGTATTTCCTTCAACAGTTATCTGCTGCAGGATGAGAAAACGGTGCTCTTCGATACGGCGGATAGCGCTGTGCAACGCAATTTCAAGGAGAATGTGCTCCATGAGTTGAACGGCCGTACACTGGACTATCTTGTAGTACACCATATGGAGCCGGATCACACGGCTCTGCTGGAGGATTTGATGATTCGCTTCCCCCGGATGCAGGTCTACTGTTCGGAACGGGCCAAGATGATGATCGGTCAGTTTTTCGGTACCGAGATGACGCAGAATGTGGTGGTAATCAAGGAAGGGGATACCCTGTGCACTGGCCGCCACACCCTGCAGTTTATTGCAGCCCCCATGGTCCACTGGCCGGAGGTAATGATGACCTATGACCAGACCGATCATCTGCTGTTGACTGCGGATGCGTTCGGTTGTTTCGGTGCCTTGAACGGTCAGATCTTTGCGGATGAAGTGAACTTTGAGGCGGAATTTTTGGATGAGTGCCGCCGTTATTACAGCAATATTGTGGGCAAGTACGGCAAGCAGGTGCAGGAAGTGCTGGCAAAGGCCAGCAAGCTGGATGTGCAGATGCTGCTGCCGTTGCACGGTTTTGTCTGGCGCAAGGATATTGATTGGATTATCCACAAGTATGACCTGTGGAGCCGCTGGGAGCCGGAGGAAAAGAGCGTGATGATCGCTTATGCCTCGGTTTACGGTGATACCGAAAACGCAGCCAATATTCTGGCCTGCCGTCTGGCAGAGCAGGGCGTTCGCGTGCGGATGTATGATACCTCGGTGACGCCGGCTTCCTACATCGTCTCGGCAGCATTCCGTGCCAGCCACTTGGTGTTTGCCGCAACTACCTATAACGCTGGTGTTTTTGTCACCATGGATGAGCTGCTGCGCGATATTGCAGCCCATGGCCTGAAGAACCGCAGCTATCTGCTGCTGGAGAATGGTTCCTGGGCACCCAGCTCCGGCCGGGGTATGACAGAAATCCTCAAGCCTCTGGGCTGGAAGGAACTGGCGGAGCCGGTGACCATTCGTTCTGCTCTGCAGCCCCACCAGGAGCCGGTGCTGGAGCGTCTGGCCCGGGAAATCGCCCAGGATATGAAGCGCTCTGCGCCTGCGGCAAAGGACGATGGCAAGGCTGCCAAGCAGTGGGTCTGCCGGATCTGCGGCTATATCTACGAAGGGGACGAGCTGCCGGAGAACTTCAAGTGCCCGCTGTGTGGTGCGGCAGCGACCTATTTCGATGAAAAGAAGGAAGAGCCTGCCAAGAAGTGGGTTTGCTCCGTTTGTGGCTTCATCTATGAAGGACCCGCTGTCCCCGCGGATTTCCGCTGCCCGCTGTGCAACGCACCGGCGGATAAGTTTGTGGAGAAAAAGGATGAATCTGCCGCGGCAGCTGAGCCAGCAAAGGCGGCTAAGAAGTGGGTTTGTTCCATCTGTGGCTATATCTATGAAGGCGACGAACTGCCTGCGGATTTCCAGTGCCCCCTGTGCAAGGCACCGGCCGATAAGTTCGAGGAAAAGAAGGATTAACCGTCAAGAAGGCGTGTCGCATAGCGGCACGCCTTCTTTTTGCTGGCGGCATATAACAGCAGGGGAAAGGTAGAAAAGCAGCTTTGACTCCGGATGCATGATGCAGCGGCGAGGGCATAGCAAAAGAGCCCTTCTGACGAACAGAAGAGCTCTTTGAATGAGAAATTATTCGTTTTCCAAAGGAGCAGCGTCCACAGCGGGGCTTTCCTCCACAGCGGGAGCTTCCCAGGGAACCATGGTGGCTACACAACGATTGATGTTTTTTCCTTCTCCGTAGAACTTGGCTTCGTAGTCAGTCATCACACCTACCGGGCCGTTAGCGTGGAGATCTGTGGTGACTTCCGACAGGGTGAAGCCGAACTGGGGAATCTCCTCAATAGAGAAGGCGAACAGCTTGTCGTTATCGCTCTTGAAATGGACCTGACCGCCCATTTTCAGCACCTTGCGGTAGACTTGCAGGAAGTTTCCGTGGGTCAGGCGGCGCTTGGCCTGGTTGCTCTTGGGCCAGGGATCACAGAAGTTGATATAGATGCGGTCTACTTCGTCGGGGGCGAACATATCGGGCAGCAGTGCAGCATCGCCATCTACGAAAAAGACATTGTGCAGTCCGGCGTCCCGGCAGCGTTCCATGGCTACCACCATGGCATCGGGAACCTTTTCCACGGCAATCAGCAGTACATCGGGTTCAGCGGCGGCAGTTTCCGCAGTGAAGCGGCCTTTACCGCAGCCCACTTCGACGCGAATCTCCCGGGCCTGCGGAAACAGATCGTGCCAGTGCCCACGCTGGGCAAAGGGATCGGTGATCCATAGGGAGCGGCAGGCCTCCATTCTCGGGTGTAAGTTTTTCTTTTTCCTCATGCGCATAGCGGTGATATCCTCCTGTTGTGTCAGCTCAGCGGCTGTTGAAATTCTCTTACTCTTTATACCACAAAATTTTCCAGGGTGCAAACGAAATTCTTCGGAATAAAAGAACGGAGAAACTTTACAAAAAAAGAGAAAGAAGAAGAAGGCAACCCGGAAAAGTGTTCAAAGATATTGGCAAGCTTTTGTGTATAGTGCTAAAAAAGAAAATCGGGCCTGGAAGGGCTTGATAAATTTTAGACGATATACTATAATACGTAATATATGAGGGGAATTTATCCAGTGAATCGGTGAATTCTCCATAATAAGCGCGTCACTGAGGGCCTTACCCGCGTGCGCGCCGCACATTTAAGTAAGGAGGAAACCTATCGTGACGAATGTTTTGTTGGAGAAGAAGGGCAATATTGCTATTGCCACCATCAATCGTCCCAAGGCACTGAATGCACTGAATTCTGATGTGCTGAACGATCTGAGCGAGATGGTGGATTTGGTCAATGCTGACGAGGAAATCCGCGCTTTGATCCTGACTGGTTCCGGTGAAAAGGCTTTTGTGGCCGGTGCTGATATCGGTGAGATGAGCAGCCTGACTAAGGCTGAGGGCGAGGCTTTCGGTAAGAGAGGCAACGATGCGTTCCGTAAGATCGAGACGCTGGCTATCCCCACCATTGCTGCTATCAACGGCTTTGCACTGGGCGGCGGCTGCGAGCTGTCTATGAGCTGCGATATCCGTCTGTGCGCTGATACCGCTGTGTTTGGTCAGCCTGAGGCTGGTCTGGGCATTACCCCCGGTTTCGGTGGTACCCAGCGTCTGGCCCGTCTGGTCGGCGCAGGTATGGCTAAGCAGATGATTTATACTGCAAAGAATATCAAGGCTGACGAGGCCCTGCGTATTGGTCTGGTCAATGCTGTCTATCCCCTGGAGGAGCTGATGCCTGCTGCAGAGAAGATGGCCAACACCATTGCTAAGAATGCTCCTATCGCTGTTCGTGCCTGCAAGAAGGCCATCAACGATGGTCTGCAGGTCGATATCGACCAGGCAGTTGTGATCGAGGAGAAGCTGTTCGGCAGCTGCTTCGAGACCGGCGATCAGAAGGAAGGCATGGCTGCTTTCCTGGAGAAGCGTAAGCACGAGCCTTACCAGAATAAGTAAATCTCTTTTGTTAATTGACAGGCCCCTCCGGCCTGATAATTAAGTGTATATTAAAATTCTAAATTAGGAGGAACTATCATGAAAGTCGCAATTTTCGGCGCAGGCACTATGGGTAGTGGTATTGCTCAGGTGTTCGCATCTAAGGGTCATGTCGCAATGATGTATGCTTCCAGCGTGGCAAGCGCAAACCGTCATCGTGACAAGCTGGCTGCTTCTCTGAACAAGAGAGTCGCCAAGGGCAAGATGACTCAGGAAGCCGCTGACGATCTGATGAGCCGCGTAGTTGTTGAAGAGTTTGAGGCTGCTGCCGATGCCGATCTGGTCATCGAGTGCGTTGCTGAGAACATGGCTACCAAGAAGGACATTCTGGGCAAGCTGGATGCTATCTGCAAGGAGAGCACCATCTTCGCTACCAATACTTCTTCCCTGTCCATCACTGAGATGGCTGCAGGCCTGAAGCACGAGCTGGTTGGTATGCACTTCTTTAACCCCGTGCCCGCTATGAAGCTGGTCGAGGTCATCGCTGGTGCTAACACTCCCGCTTCCCTGGTGGAGACGATCAAGAATCTGTCTATCGAGATCGGTAAGACTCCCGTTATTGTCAACGAGGCTCCTGGCTTCGTCGTCAATAAGATCCTGATTCCTTATTGTAATGAAGGCGTTTGCGTTCTGCAGGAAGGCGTTGCTTCCGCAGAAGATATTGATATTGCTATGCAGCTGGGTGCTAACCACCCCATGGGCCCCCTGCATCTGGGCGATCTGATCGGCTGGGATATCGTGCTGAACATCATGGATGTCCTGTACAACGAGACCCACGACAGCAAGTATCGTGCAAACGTTCTGATTCGGAAGATGGTTCGCGCCGGCAAGCTCGGTATCAAGAGCGGCGAGGGCTTCTTCAACTACAAAAAGTAATTCGGAAAAGGAGAAAAGAGTATGGATTTCCATCTGACTAAGGAACAGCTGCTCGTTCGCAAGATGTATCGCGAATTCGCAGAGAACGAAGTAAAGCCCCTGGCCGCTGAAATCGATGAGGAAGAGCGCTTCCCCATGGAGACCGTCGAGAAGATGGCAAAGCTGGGCATGATGGGTATTTACTTCCCCAAGGAGTACGGCGGAGCCGGCGGTGATGTTCTGTCCTATGCTATGTGCGTGGAAGAGCTGGCCAAGGTTTGCGGTACGACGGCTGTTATCGTTTCTGCACATACCTCCCTGTGCTGCGCTCCTATCTTTGAGCATGGTACCGAGGAGCAGAAGAAAAAGTATTTGCCCGACCTGTGCTCCGGTAAGAAGATCGGTGCTTTCGGTCTGACCGAGCCCAACGCTGGTACCGATGCTTCCGGTCAGCAGACCACTGCTGTTCTGGAAGGTGACCACTACGTTCTGAACGGTTCCAAGTGCTTCATCACCAACGGTAACGTTGCTGATACCTTCGTGGTCTTCGCTATGACTGATCCTTCCAAGGGCAACCATGGTATCTCCGCTTTCATCGTGGAGAAGGACTTCCCCGGCTTCTCTCAGGGCAAGCACGAGAAGAAGATGGGTATCCGCGGCAGCTCTACCTGCGACCTGATCTTCGAGGACTGCATCGTTCCTAAGGAGAACCTGCTGGGTAAGGAAGGCAAGGGCTTCAAGATCGCTATGCAGACTCTGGACGGCGGCCGTATCGGTATCGCTTCTCAGGCTCTGGGCCTGGGCGAGGGCGCTGTTGAAGAGGCTATCAAGTACACCAAGGAGCGCGTACAGTTCAAGAGAAGACTGTCTCAGTTCCAGAACACTCAGTTCCAGCTGGCTGACATGCATACCCGTATGCAGGCTGCTCAGTTCCTGGTCTACTCTGCTGCTATGAAGAAGCAGAACCACGAGCCCTACAGCATGGACGCTGCTATGGCTAAGCTGTTTGCTGCCGAAGCTGCTTCCGATGTGACTCGTCGCGCCGTACAGCTGTTCGGCGGTTACGGCTATACCCGTGAGTATCCCGTGGAGCGCATGATGCGTGACGCTAAGATCACCGAGATCTATGAGGGTACTTCTGAGGTACAGCGTATGGTCATTTCCAGCCACTTGGGTGTTAAGTAATTGAGGAGGTATAAGGTAAAATGAAAATTT
>RCNI01002715.1_pt1 | contig 10603 bp, 11 predicted proteins | sample 2041151 | NCBI WGS metagenome assembly RCNI01 (sample SAMN09708214, study PRJNA481090) | feces metagenome | isolation source: feces | place: Antarctica: Albino Rookery
ACACAGCAGTTACAGCTGCAGGATCTGGTGCTGGATCTGGACCGGCAAGCCGTTTTTCGGGATGGTGAGCAGATCAATCTTACCTACACCGAATTTAAGATTCTGGAACTGCTGGTCAAGCAGCGCAAGAAAATCTTTTCTCTGGACAGCATTTACCAGGCGGTGTGGGACGAGGACGCCGTGAGCGACAGCGCCATTATGATGCACATTAAAAATCTGCGCAAAAAGCTGAAGGACAACTCACGGGAACCGAAGTATATCAAGACAGCCTGGGGCAGAGGTTACTATGTTGACTAACAAACGATTATCCAAAGAGATTCTGGTTCTGCTGGCCGTGACATTGGTCATTTCCGCCTTTTTGTTCTGCTTTCTGGAAAGCACCGCCTCGTCGCTGTGCTATCAGTATTTGGAACACAGCGGAAAAGGAGCCGACACGTATCTGGTGGAAACCGCACATATATGGATCCAAGCCGTGTGTCTTCTCGCCGTAGTTGTTTTCTTTGTGGTGATTTTCCTCTTCCTGCTGGGACAAAAGCTTCTCTATCTGCGCAAAATCATCAGCGGCATTGAGGCACTGCGCACGCACCACATGGATTATGTCATTCCCGTCGAGGGCAACAACGAATTCACGGAATTGGCACAGAGCATCAACTATCTGTCACAAACCGAACAGCAGCTGATGAAGAAAGAAGCGGCCATGACCGAGGAGCGGGAGCGGTTCATCCGCTCCATCGCCCACGACATCCGCACGCCGCTCACCTCCATCTTGTCTTACTCCGAACTGATGGACTCCAAGCAGACCCGGACCACGGCAGAAGTGGACACCTATATTGAGCTGACACTGCGCAAGGCCCAGCAGATGAAGGAACTGATGGAGCGGCTGCTGGAAAACAACATTCGCAATCCCCAGTATTTTGAAAATGGGCAGTTCCTTTTACAACAAATCGTAGATGACTGGGAGGAAGTGCTGTCGGAAACCTTCACGGTCGAGACCGATTGGACGGCGTGTGCCAACTTCACGGGCTATTTCGACCTCCACGAGATTTTCCGCGTGTTTGATAACCTCCTGTCCAACATCAAAAAATATGCCGACGCCCAACAGCCGGTCCATCTGCAACTGTCCGTCAGCGAAAATCACCTGACCATTCTCCAGACCAACACCATCGCTTCGCCCGCCGCCCCGGTGGAAAGCCATCACATGGGCCTGGAAACCATCGATCACATCGTTTCCCAATATGGTGGGACGGTGAGCACACAGTGTACGGAAGGACAGTTTGCCATCACCATCCGGATTCCTGTCAATGCTTAGATTTCTTTAGATTTGCCTGCCATGTTTCTTTAGATGTTTGTTGTATACTGACCTTAGATTAAAGGGCGTGAGGAAAAAACATGGATTTACTGATTTTTTCTATTATTCTATTTATCATCTGCACCGTGGCGTCCCTCATCGGCGTATTCCTTCTGTTTCTCATTCAAACGCGGAAGATTCAGAATGTGGTCTTTTTTATCCTAGCTTGCTGGGCATTGTATATTTCGTATATGAATGCCAGCACCATCCCCATCAGCCACATCGGTCAGCAGATGCTGGGGTGGGCCTTTGGTTTTCTGGCAGCCATTGCCTTGCTGCTTCGCTACGCCGGAAAGACAGAAGCCCGCTACCGAATTTCAAACGTCATGGTGGCACTCTCCATTGTATCCAGTGTTTTGACCTTATTCCTTTTAAGTCGCTAAGTAGAGCATATTTCTGCATAGGTAGTTACTTCGGAACGGTTCTGAAGATGCACGATTTTATTCTATTGTACGCAACATGGGAAGGTAAGTCCTCTTCTGCTCCTGCGAGCAAGGCACATTGGATCATAGCATACCGTATCGTTAGATTAGATGAAAACGTGCATTTCCACAGCAGAAATGCACGTTCTTTTTTGAGTCTGCAACAAACGGAGGAAGCACAATGGGCGAAAATAGGCAGGAATATATTTACATCATGCTTTCAAGGACCAACACGCTCCTGGGAAAAGCGATTCAACACGCTTTAAGCGTTTCCTATAACCATTGCTCTCTGGCACTGGATGATAGTTTGGAGACGATTTATTCCTTTGGTCGAAAAGAACTGCGCAATATGTTCGTGGCTGGATTCGTGCAGGAGAGCAAAAGCAACGGCTTCTTCGCCGTCCATCACAATGCCGACATCACCGTGCTGCGTCTGTCCGTGACAGCGGCAGAGAAAGAACAGATCCGCCAGATCATTGCCACCTTTCAGCAGGGCAAAGCCCCCTATAAATACAGCTTTCTGGGGCTTTTCTATTGCTACTGGGGCATCCCGGTGGAGCGGGAAAATCGGTTCTTCTGCTCCCAGTTTGTGGCGCAGGTGCTCTGTCTGGCAGGCGTCCATGTATTTGACCGCCCGGCCTCACTGATCCGCCCCCACGATTTTCTGGGAATTCCCGCCGCAGAATCCATTTACACCGGAAAAATCGGGCAGTACCAGATCGCATAGGAGACAACTCTATGAAAATTTGGATTTTAACATCCAGTTTCGGAAGCGGCCATTTTTCAGTCGCCAAGGCACTGGAAGAAGAATATACCCAGCAGGGCCACACCGTGGTGGTCAGCGACATTGTCCGGCTTTTGTATCCGAAGAAAGCGGACCTCATCTACACGGTGTTCCGCCGCTATATCTGCCAGAGCAGCCAAATCTATACGCTGGTCAACCACTTCGGCCGCAACACCTACCGCCACCCCGAAACGCACCCAGCTCTGCAAAAGGAACTGGAGCGGATCCGCCCCGATCAGATTGTGACCACCTGGTCCGGCTGCGGACGGAAACTCGGGAAACTGGAGGTGCCCGTCCATGTCTGCATTACGGACGTAGGCGTCCACGCCGGGTGGCTCTATCCCTATGCGGCGTCCTACGCCGTCGCCACGGCGGATGTGGCGGAACAGCTGGAGCACATGGGCGTTCCGGCGGAAAAGATCCATGTGCGGGGCATTCCGGTAAAGAGTGCCTTTCGGCAGCTGCCCGATAAAACGGCGGCGGAACAGCGGCAGGACAAGCACTTGCTGATTATGGGGGGCGGCCTTGGTGTAATTCCCTGGCTGGATGACCTGCTGCGGGATTTGCAGCAGGCACCCCATGTAAAAATCACGGTGATTACCGGGAAAAATCGCAAACTCTACCAAAAGCTGCACCGCCAGTACCCGGCAGTACAGGCGGTGGGTTTCGTGGACGATGTGCCCCGCTATCTGGCAGAGGCCGATTTTTTGGTATCGAAACCCGGCGGTGTCTCCCTCTTTGAGAGCATCTACGCCACTACGCCGTGCATCGCTATGTGTCCCGCCTACCAGCACGAACTGGAAAATGCGGCGTTCATTGAACAGCAGGAACTGGGAATGGTGGTGTGGCAGGAGAAGTCTGCCGGTGCGCAGATTCTGGAATTGCTGGCGGACGAACCACGCTGCCGCCGGTATCAGCAGAATGTTACCCGGAAAAAGCACGAAATCGAACATTCCAGAAAACAGATGGAGGGGAGGGACTGCGAAAATGTCGTATAAAGTATGGTTCCTTTTACCGCTCGGTTTGGTACTGGCGTACCTCCTGGTGGGCGTTGTGACCACCTGTGTGCTGCGTTTCACCAATCCGCTGCATCGGCTGTGCCGGAGCGGGAAACGGCTGTGCCTGACCTTTGATGACGGCATGGACCCCCGCTACACCCCACAGCTGCTGGATCTGCTGGCAAAAGAGAAGCTTCACGCCACCTTCTTTGTGCTGGCGTCTACCGCCGCACAGTACCCGGAACTTCTGCACCGCATGGAACGGGAAGGGCACACCATCGCCCTGCACTCTTTTTCCCATCGCAACCAGATTCTGGAGCTTCCCCACCGGCTGTGCCGGGATTTCCAGAAAAGCCTGGCGGTCTTTGCCGCCCAGGGCGTGCCGGTGTCCTTTTACCGTCCCCCCTGGGGCCATGTGACGCCGCTGGGCCTCTGGCTGTGCCGGAAGTATCAGCTGCACATGGTGCTGTGGACCGTCATCAGCGGGGACTGGAAAGGGGATACCACCGTGGAAGGCCTGTGCCAGAAGCTGCACACGCAGGTACACGGCAGCGCCGTTCTCTGCCTGCACGACGGACGGGGCAAAAATGCAGCGCCGCTGAAAACCATCGGCGCACTGGAACGAATGATTCCCTACTGGAAAGGCGAAGGCTATGTATTTGAAACGATTTCTGAATTTATCCAAGAAAATCCTGCTTAATGGCGGCTTATTTGTCCTCATTGGCTTTTTTACCTATCGCATGGTCTTTGCCAAATCTGATTTTCGTACCATTGCGAAGCTGGCCTGCCATGGTAAGTTCGCCTTCTTGCTGTGCGGCATCGCTATGCTTGCCCTGATGTTCTGCGGCGAAGCCTTAACCATGCAGCGTAATTTTCGGCTTCTGGGCGAAAAGCAATCCTTTTCCCGCTGTCTCCTGTATACCTTTACCGGGAACTTCTTCAGCGGTATCACCCCGGCGGCTACCGGCGGACAACCCATGGAAATTTATGTGATGCACAAAACGGGAACATCGGTCGTGAAGGGCGCTCTGGCCCTGCTGATGGATTTGGCGCAATACCAGCTCATCATCACTCTGCTGGGAATCACCGGCTATCTGTCCTTCGCCCCCATGCTGCACCGGGTGCTGGGCGGCTATATCTGGCTTTTGTGGCTGGGACTGCTGTTGAACGCCGCTTTGCTTCTGTTGCTGCTTTGCGCCATGTTTTCCGAACGCTTTATTTTCTCTCTGGTCGCATTGGCAGCCACGATCCTTTCCGTCTTTTCCAAGCGAAAGGCCGCCGCTTTCCGGGAAAATGCCAAGGCATCCATTGCCCAATACAAGGCCGGTGCCGAAGTCTTTCGGAAGAATAAGGGTTACTGTCTGGTCAACTGCCTGCTGATGGCGGGCCGCATCCTCGCTATGCACTCCGCACCGTTCTGGGTCTACAAGGCGCTGGGGCTGTCCGGCGCATCGCTCTTCCAGATGATTTCCCTGCAAGCCACGCTGCACATCTCCTGCGCGGCACTGCCGTTCCCCGGTGGTGTGGGAATTTCCGAGAGCGGTTTCCTCTACTATTTCCAGGAGATTTTCCCGTCGAACCTGCTCCACAGCGCCATGGTGCTGAGCCGGGGGATCGGCGGCTATGCCACCATTGCCCTGTGCGGGAGTATTCTCTTGACGGTCTTTCTGATTTATGCTATAAGGAAGAAAACAAGGTCCAAGATCCGCTCTGAGGCAGCCGCATCGAATTGAAGCAGCAAGCGATGTCCAAGTATCGTGGGAGGCGTGACGCTTATGAAGTACGATGAAAGATTACAGGAACTGCGAGGAAAAGTTTCCCAGAAAGCAAAATTGGAAGCTAAGTACAGCGAATTACAGGCACAGTACGCCGATCTGAAAACCCGTGTGCAAGAACTGCGGTGCATCCTGCAAAAGGAACAGGCGGATGTGGAGCGGCTGGAGCAGACCAGTTTGGCGGCGCTTTTCTATGCAGCGCTCGGGAAGAAAGAGGATCGGCTGGACAAAGAGAAGCTGGAAGCATATGCTGCAAAGGCCAAATATGATTCCGCCGCCCGGGAGCTGCACTGCGTTGAAGAGGACATCCGCTGCGTCGAGGCACACCTTTCGGAAATAGATGCGTGTGAAAGCGCCTATGCGGCACTTTTGCAGCAAAAGATGGAAGCGATTGAAGCCTCCCACTCCGCAGAAGCGGAACGTCTCCTGCGGTTAGAGGAACAAATGGCGGTGCAGGAAAGTCGGAAGAAAGAAATTGCCGAAGCACTGGCCGCCGGCAGCTATGCGCTGCACACCGCAGAGGAGATTCTTTCCTCTCTGGACAGTGCCGAGAGTTGGGGCACCTGGGATCTCTTTGGCGGTGGTTTGCTGTCCGACATTGCCAAGCACGATCATCTCGACCAAGCCCAACAGAAGGTTCAGCAGCTGCAAGAGCAGCTTCGCCAGTTCAAAACGGAGTTGGCGGATGTGACGATTCAGGCAGAGATGCAAGTCGGCATTGACGGATTCCTCCGTTTCGCTGACTACTTCTTTGATGACCTGTTTTCCGATTGGGCGGTGCTGAGTAAAATCAGAGATTCTCAGTCCAGTGTACAAAACACGAAGCGGCAGATTGAAGAAGTCCTCTCCCAGCTGACGGCGATGGAGGACACAACAACGCAAGAATTAACCGCACTTCAGGACGAAAAAGCTGCGGTGATTGTGAATACTGCCTTATAAAAATAGCGGAAGCGGCAGGGCCCGTAAGGCGCCGCCTTCTCCCGCACGTCATCCGGCAAAGCATAAAAACGCCCCCCATTTGTTCGTGCCACATGAACAAATGGGGGGTATTTCTATGAAACCAGATCTCAGTCCGCGGCTTTGAGCATCCGGGGAAGGATCAGCTTGTTGGCGATAAAAACCGCGGCCACAGCTGCCGTGAACTTGCCCAGCATGACGGGCAAAATCAGCGTCGGCTGATAGTTGGCGGTAAAGGCCAGGTGGTCACCCAGCAGGAAGGCGCCGCAGACGGAAAAGGCCAGCGTACGCACCTTGTCCTCCGGCTCCATATCCTGAACCAGCGTAAACAGTGCCAGAACATTGGCAGAGCAGGCGAGAATACCCGTGGTGGCCGCCTCAGAGAGGCCCACGCTCTTGCCGATGCGCTGGAGCGGTTTTGCCAAGTAGGTTCGAATGAGATAAACCATGGGGAATGCACCACACAGCATCATGCCAATGGTACCGGAAACCTCCAGCGCACGGTTCACATCGTCGGAATCGGCGATGATGGGATCGAAGCCCCAAGCGCCGAAGATCGTGGAGAATGCCCCGGTGAAGTACTCCACCACACTCAGCACCACAATGATGCGCAGGGCAGAGTCCAGCACCTTGCCGAAGATGTTGAAGCCCTTGATCATCTGTTTGGGCACCAGGAACAGGCCGATCGCCAGCAGGGCACAGATGAGAATGAGGGGGATGAGGTTGTGGACCATCTCACCGAAGCCCAGTGCCAGCTGATAGGCGGCAGCAGAATTGGTGGAGACGGCCTCACGGATGACAGGGTTGGAGAATGCAATCACAAGGGAGCTGACGAGAACACCCAGCGGAATGCAGATAAAACCGGACATCACGCCCAGCGCCAGATACTTTTTATCCTCATTGCGCAGGATCTTCAATGCGATGGGAATGCAGAAAACGATGGTCGGGCCAGCCATATAACCGGTCATCATAGCCATGATCCAACTCTCACGGGTCTGCGCCAGAGCGTCTGCCAGATGATATCCGCCCATATCCACAGCGATGAAGGTGGTGGCTGCCATGGCGGGGTCGGCACCCAGGGCGCGGAAGGCCGGGCCGAACACATGGGAGACCAGCATGGTCAGGTAGGGGGCTGCCGCCATAATTCCGGCGACAGACAGGAAGATGGAGCCGATGGACTGGAAGCCTTTCAAAAACTGCTGGCCCAGCTCGCTTTCTTCCCGGAAAATGGAGGCCAGCGCACCAATGACGGCGCAGGCCATAATAATGTAAATGACGAGATTACCAAAAAATTCCATAAAATCCTCAACGGAACAAGTCTGCGCCACAGGAAGGGCAGACTGACCGACTTTCTTTATTTGTTTTTAGAGCGTGCTTTCAAACGCTTTTCAATCGGGGCGGACAGGAAATAGAGGGTCAAACCACACAGGATGACCACCATGCCCACACCTTGTTGGAGACCGATTGTCTCCTGCAGGATGAAAAAGGCCAAAATGCAAGTGCCCACCGGCTCTCCCAAAATACTCATGGAGATGGTGGTGGCGGGAACCCATTTGAGCAGGAGATTAAAAACGAACTGGCCAAGTACGGTCGAGACCAGGGCCAGACCGAAAAAGCACTTCCATGTGGTACCGGAGTAGGCGAAGAAGGCATCGTGCTTGCAAAGGGCGTAGAGGGCCAGGAAAATGACGCTGCCGGAATAGCCCAAAACGGAGTAAACCGAGGCAGATGTATCCTTTCGGATGAGCTGGCCGATGAAGAAATAGATGCTGATAAAAGCAGCCGCCAGCAGGGCCAGCAAGTCGCCCAGCAGGGCCTGTGCGCCGGTTTGGAAGTCACCGTAGCCGATGACGCAGGAGCCGAGAATGGCCACGACACAGCCCACAAGGGACACCTTGTTCTGCCGTTCCTTCAGGAAGAAAAAGCCCAGAAGAATGGAGAACAGGGGCTGCAAGGTGACAATCACCGTAGAGCTGGCAACGGAGGTGTAGTTCAGGGATTCAAACCACAGGATATAGTGGATGGCCAGCAGGATACCGGAGGCAATGGAGAGCCCCCACTGCTTTCGATTCAGGGCACGGAACTCATTGCGCCGGTCACGGTTCAGGAGCGCTACCGGCAGCAGCAAAAGAAGCGTGAACAGCAGGCGATACAGCGCGGTGATTGCGGCAGGTGCATTCGCTAATTTTACAAAAATCGCAGAGGTAGACAGGACAGTGCAAAGACGCCAAAAACCAAGGCACCATAGGAGATTAAGCTTTTCATTCCGAGTGATTTCCTTTTTCTTTAACTTGATCGTGTTCTCAAATCGCATAGAAAAATGGCTCATCAGAATCCCCTCGCCCGGGGCTTACCAAATTCCGGGCGAGAGAAAAACTTATGAGCCACTGCATCTATGAAGCGACAAAGAACCATTGGAAACGTATTACACCAACGTATGGTTTTGGGTAAAATTGAAACGCAGATTATCTGTCTTATAGTAACATTTGAAATATTCCAAAGGCAGCAGTACGTCCTCCATCAGTCCCATCGTAACCGATTCAAAAAGGATCAGCGGGACATTCTGCTTGAGTTTCAGATTTTCTGCGACATCTTGCGGAGGCAGGATCGCCTCCAGCGTATTATCAGTTCTGCGGGGATGCGCTTTGTAGTTTGATTCCAGAATTTCCAGCAAAGGAGCCGATTTAAAATCCAATCGTTCCACACCAGGAAAACGGGAAAGAGGCAGGAAAGAAATCGTTTGATTCAGCGGTACCCGGTTGGCATAGTAGAGCATATTCAGCATCAAAACAGATTCATCGATACCAATTTGCAAGTTTTCCGCAACCATATAATTGGCAGGAATAATTTTTTGCGAAAGGATTTTTCTGGAGGCATGCAGGCCCATTTCCTCGTAACTCTGTGAACAGCGTACCAAGGAGTGGAGGGGGCGGCTCTGCCGCCGTTCCTTGATATACGTGCCGCTGCCATGCAGCTGGACCAGGTAGCCCTGTCGGCACAATTCTGTCACAGCACGTCGGGCTGTGCTGCGGCTGACATTAAATTGAGCCGCAATCTCGCGTTCGCTTAAAAAGCGGCCGCCGGGAGGCGCGTTCTTTTCCGAAATGATGTGTTCCATCAGCTCGGCACATAAATCTTGATACTTCATAAATGATATCTTACATCCTTCCTAACTCAAAGTCTGTATGGAGATTCCATTTAAGGAAAGTTCAATTAAGAATACAATCCAATACAAAAGTGTGATCGACCCCTATTATATAGAGAGGTTCCGCAGAAATCAAGAATTATCTAAAAAATATAAAAATGGTATCTCTTTCCACGAACCACTAGGCAACATTAACAAAAAAGTTTTTAAAAAATAAATAGCATATTTGTTTCGGTCTGGTTCCTAAAAAGAGGAACCAGTTTGCGAAAGCGGTCCTTAAATCAAGAGCCACTTATCTTTGTGATAAAATTGACACGTCCTGTTTGGGTATAAATGCCATTGCTTTCGAGTGAAAATGTCCGTATATTATATAAAACAGTCGAGAAAGCCGGAACAAATTCCGATGCAAAAGTGTGATCGTTTGCAATCAGTATGCGCGGTATGCGTGAGAATCTTGCGAGTATGTCTTGCGCTTTCTCGATCCCCGGAATCCTTCGCAAGGCCCAAATGCCCCATGAAGAATTCCGCGGCCACAAGTTAGGTAAATATATTGTCTACAATATATGATATCTGACCCGGAAACCAATCCGGTTTAACTAAAGGAGTAGATGAAATCAATGAAATTGACAGCCTATGAAAAAGAACTGCTCAATGGCGATCATGGCGAAGCAGTTCAGATGGCAATGAAAGTTCTCTACGACCTGGGCGAATATTACGGCGCCGAGGAATTCGTGGAGATCGTTGCCTGTCACGATGACAGCACTGTCTATTTCGGTGAGGCTCAGGTCGCATTTGCTGAGCATCTGGCCGAAATCGGCGCAAAGTTCGCTGTCCCCACTTCGACCAACGCATGTTTCCTGGATATGGCTCGCTGGGACATCCAGAAGCAGCCCACCCACGTGATGTCTGCCACTCGTCGTATCGAGGCTTCCCACATCAAGCTGGGTGCCATCCCCACCTGGACCTGCGCTCCCTATCAGACCGGCTACTCTCCCGCTTTCGGCGCACAGGTAGCTTTCGCTGAGTCCAACGTTATTTCCTTCATGAACTCCATCGTCGGTGCTCGTACCAACCGCTATGCCGGTCCTCTGGAGCTGCTGTGCGGTATCGCCGGCCGTGTGCCCAACTTTGGTCTGCACAAGACCGAGAACCGTTATGCACAGGGCCTGGTCGT
>RCNI01001914.1_pt1 | contig 10599 bp, 7 predicted proteins | sample 2041151 | NCBI WGS metagenome assembly RCNI01 (sample SAMN09708214, study PRJNA481090) | feces metagenome | isolation source: feces | place: Antarctica: Albino Rookery
CGCGGTTCGGTCATCATGCTGAAGAACGTGACCGAATTTCAGGAACTCGACTCGGCCAAGACAACCTTTATTTCGACGATCTCCCATGAGTTGAAAACCCCGATCTCGGCGATACTGATGAGCCTGCAACTGCTTGATGACAACCGCATCGGCACGTTGAATCCTGAACAGGCATCCCTTTCGGAAAGCATCCGCGAGAACAGTGAACGCCTTCTGGGCATTACGGGCGAATTGCTCAACATTACGCAGGTCGAGAGCGGTAAACTGCAACTCAAACCCAAGATTACCAAACCCATCGAGTTAATCGACTATGCCATCAAGGCTACCCGTGTGCAGGCCGAGCGTTTCGGCATTCAGATCGAGGTGGAATATCCTCACGAGAAAATCCAAAAACTGTTTGTCGATAGCGAGAAGATCGCATGGGTGCTTACGAACCTTGTGAATAATGCCATCCGCTACTCCTACGAAAACAGCCGTGTGATTATCGGAGCACGTCAATTCGACGAGCAACACATTGAAATCTATGTGCAGGATTTCGGACGAGGTATTGATCCGCGTTACCATGAAAGTATCTTCGAACCCTACTTTCGTGTGCCCGGTACGAAGGTACAGGGAAGCGGTCTCGGATTGTTCATTTCGAAAGATTTTGTCGAGGCGCACGGCGGGACACTGCGCATCGAAAGCGAGATCGGGAAAGGGGCTCGTTTTGTCATTACGCTGCCCGTCTGATTCTCCTTGAAACACTCCTCGAAAAGCCCGTATCGGAATCCGATGCGGGCTTTTTTTGTGTGCGAATTGGTGCGGAGATGTCCCGAATGACAGATCCCCGACAAAAAAACGTGATCAGAACCCGAAAAAATATTGTTCATTTGGTTGTTTTCCCGTAATCCATATATGTATGAAGGCAAAGACTTGTGAAAATATCTTTTTTTTATTCTGTATTTCTCCATGCTCTTCCCCGTAACTTCGGAGATTGGAAAATTTATATACTTTTGCGCCCCTAAAAACATTTATAAACTACGTTTATTACTCGCACAAATCTATGAATTCGAACAAGCGAAAAATCGGCAGCACAGTGTCCGCTCCGGACAGGTACTTGCGCCAAGCGGGTTATTTCTCCGCCAAACGGGTGAAGAGAATATCCCGTAATTTCTGGTTTCTGCCCCTTGCCGTTCTTGCTTCGGCAGGCGTGGCCGGAAGCCTTTGGTGGTGGCTCCACCCCACGAAGGTACAGCCTTTGTTGCCCGCGGTCGGAGTGGCCGAAGTGGGCAATGACGATGTCAAACTTTACGGCGAATATGTGGGGCGCATCCGTGCACAGCAGTTTGTCGAGATCCGTGCCCGTGTCGAAGGCTTCCTTGAGCGTATGCTGTTCGAGGAGGGTACATACGTGAAGAAGGGTCAGCGATTGTTTGTCATCGACCCCAAAGTCTATGAGGCACGTGTGATCAAGGCACGCGCCCAACTCAATAAGGATCGTTCGATGTCGCTCAAAGCCGATCGTGATTTGGAACGTATCCGTCCGCTTTATGAGCAGAATGCCGCCAGCCAACTCGATTTGGATAACGCCATTGCCTCGGCCGAAAGTGCACGCGCTTCGGTCGAGATGAGTGAGGCCGATCTGATGCAGGCCGAAACGGCACTCGGTTACACAATCGTAAGTTCGCCGATTTCGGGTTATATTTCGGAGCGCAGTGTCGATATCGGTACACTTGTGGGTCCCAACGGCAAATCGCTTTTGGCGACCGTCGTCAAGAGCGATACGGTGCGTGTGGATTTCAGCATGACGGGTCTCGACTATCTGAAGAGCAAGGCGCGTAACGTCAATTTCGGTCAGAAGGATTCGACCCGCAAGTGGGATCCCTACATCACCATCACATTGCCCGACAATACGCGCTATCCCTACCGCAGTCTGGTCGATTTTGCCGATCCGCAGGTCGATCCCCGGACAGGTACGTTCTCCGTACGCGCCGAGATGGCCAATCCCGACCGCATCCTGTTGCCGGGTCAGTTCACCAAGGTGCGCCTGCTGCTCGATGTCCGCGAAAATGCCACGATCGTACCGCGTAAGTCAATCATGATCGAGAAAGGCGGTGCTTACATCTTCGTGGTGCGTCGTGACAGCACGGCCGAGCGCAGACTGGTGGAGTTGGGTCCCGAAGTGAACAACCGCGTCATCATCGAGCGCGGTGTGGTTAAGGGTGAATGGATTGTTGTGGAGGGTTTCCACAAACTCAGCCCCGGTGATCGTGTCGATCCGGTCTTTACGGAGGTCGAAAAAGCGGATTCTTTAAGCGGGAAACCTCAAAACTAAACGGAACATGAAATTGGATTTCTTTATCGACAGACCGATTTTTTCAACGGTACTGTCCGTGGTCATCGTCATTGTCGGAGTTTTGGGACTCATGATGCTGCCCGTTGATCAGTATCCGCAGATCGTTCCGCCCGTGGTGCGCGTGTCGGCCTCTTATCCGGGTGCCAGTGCGCAGACTGTGACGCAAGCCGTTGCACCCCCCATCGAGCAGGAGTTGAACGGAACACCCGGCATGCTGTATATGGAATCGACCAACAGCAATACGGGAGGTTTCGGACTGACCGTTACGTTCGACATCGACACCGATCCCGATTTGGCGGCAGTCGAGATTCAGAACCGTGTCAAGCAGGCCGAGTCGCGTCTTCCGGCTGAGGTCGTGCAGAACGGTATCTCGGTCGAGAAACAGTCGCCGAGCCGTCTGATGACCATCACGCTGATGTCATCCGACCCGAAATACGACGAAATCTATCTGTCGAACTACGCGACGCTCAACGTGTTGGATATGCTGCGTCGTGTGAAGGGTGTCGGCAGCATCTCGAATGTCGGCAGCCGTTATTATGCCATGCAGATCTGGGTGCAGCCCGACCGCTTGGCAAACCTCGGTCTGACGGTGCAGGACTTGCAGAAGGCACTCAGGGATCAGAACCGCGAATCGGCGGCAGGTGTATTGGGACAACAGCCTATTTCCGATCTGGACATTACGATTCCCATTACGGCTCGCGGTCGTTTGTCGTCGGTGGGCGAATTTGAGGAGATTGTCATCCGTGCCAATCCCGACGGATCGCTGATTCGTCTGCGCGATGTGGCGCGAGTGTCGCTTGAGGCTTCGTCGTACAATACCGAGAGCGGCATCAACGGCGGAAATGCCGCCGTACTGAACATCAACATGCTGCCCGGTGCGAATGCCATCGAGGTCGCCAAGTTGGTGCGCAAGGAAATGGAGGAGATCAGCCGTAATTTTCCTGAGGGCATCACCTACAAGATCCCGTTCGATATGACCTCGTTCATTTCGGAGTCGATCAACGAGGTGTATCACACGCTGTTCGAGGCGTTGCTCCTCGTGGTGTTGGTCGTTTACCTCTCGCTTCAGAATTGGCGTGCCACGCTGATCCCGTCGGTGGTCGTGCCGATCTCGCTGATCGGTACGTTCGGCGTGATGCTCGCCTTCGGATTCTCGCTGAACATGATGACCCTTCTGGGTCTGATCCTTGCCATCGGTATTGTGGTCGATGACGCCATTGTCGTGGTCGAGGCCGTAGAGCGCACGATGAGCGAAGAGGGGCTCTCGCCTGTCGATGCCACAAAGAAGGCCATGAAGGGGCTCGGAAGTGCCATTATTGCCACATCACTGGTGCTGTGCGCCGTATTCGTCCCCGTAAGTTTCCTTTCGGGCATCACGGGACAGTTGTACCGTCAGTTCACCATCACGATTGCCGTGTCGGTGTTGATCTCCACGTTTGTGGCACTGACCCTCTCCCCCGCTTTGTGTGCGTTGATCCTCAAACCCGAAAGCGGTAAGCGCAAAAACAAGATGTTCCGCCGTATCAACATCTGGCTCGGTCGCGGGAACCGCTACTACGAAAAAATCATTCGTCGAAGCATCCGCCATTCGCGTCGTATGATTGCCCTGTTCGGGGTGACGCTTGTGGTATTGTGGCTGTTGCATCAGGTCGTCCCGCAGAGTTTCATGCCTCAGGAGGATCAGGGCTATTTCACGGTCGAGTTGGAACTTCCTGAAGGCGCGACACTTGAACGTACACGCGAGATTACGGATCGGGCGATGGATTTTCTGCGTCAGTGCGAGGATGTGGAATACGTGCTCAATGTGACGGGTTCGAGTCCCCGTGTCGGAACGAACCAGTCGCGAAGCCAACTGACCGTCATCCTCAAACCATGGGATCAGCGCAAGAGCAGCAGCATCCGCGAGGTGATGGATCACGTGCGCCGACACCTTGACCGCTACCCCGAAAGCAAGGTCTATCTTTCGACTCCGCCCGTCATTCCGGGTCTGGGTTCTTCGGGCGGTTTCGAGTTGGTACTCGAAGCACGCGGTTCGGCAACCTATGCCGACTTGCAGCGTGCCGTAGATACGCTGTTGCACGAGGCCTCGAAACGCAAGGAACTGACGGGTCTTTCCGCCTCGATCCAGCAAGATATCCCCCAAGTTTATTTCGATGTCGATCGTGACAAGGCACAGATGCTTGGTGTCCCGATGGCCGATATTTTCTCGGCCGTGAAGACCTTCACGGGATCGGTCTATGTCAATGACTTCAACATGTTCAACCGTATCTACCGTGTCTATATTCAGGCCGAAGCCCCCTATCGTGCCCAGCAGGACAACCTCGGTTTGTTCTTCGTGCGCGGTGCCGATCAGGCGATGATTCCCATCACGGCACTCGGAACGACTTCCTACACGACGGGACCCGGTACGTTGCGCCGATTCAACATGTTTACCTCGGCGACCATTTCGGGCGAGGCGACGCAGGGTTACAGTTCGGGACAGGCCATGGACATCATCACCCGCATTGCGGAGAAGCATCTCCCGCCGTCGATCGGTATCGAGTGGAGCGGTCTTTCCTATCAGGAAAAGCACGTCAGCGGTCAGACGGGGTATGTGCTTGCTCTGGCACTGCTGTTCGTATTCCTGTTCCTTGCCGCACAGTATGAGAGTTGGACGATTCCCGTGGCGGTGATCCTCTCGCTGCCCATTGCGGGTATCGGTGCTTATGTGGGCAACTGGGTCTGCGGTTTGGAGAATAACATCTATTTCCAGATCGGTCTGGTCATGCTGATCGGTCTGGTGGCCAAGAACGCCATTCTGATCGTCGAGTTTGCCAAGGATGAGGTCGAGAAGGGACGCGACACGCTTTCGGCTGTGGTGGCTGCCGCCCGTCTGCGCTTCCGCCCCATCGTCATGACCTCGCTGGCGTTCATCCTCGGTATGTTGCCACTGATTTTTGCCAGCGGTCCCGGATCGGCCAGCCGTCAGGGTATCGGAACCGGCGTGTTCTTCGGCATGCTGGTGGCCATCACCGCCGGCATCGTGTTCGTACCGCTGTTCTTCGTGGTAGTCAATAATGTAAAAGAAAAATGGTACAAACGATGAAAAATACGATCATAGTACTCTGTGCGGCACTTGCCATGGGCGGGTGTTCGATTCAAAAGAAATGCAAGGCACCCCAACTCGAACTTCCGGCGGAAATCGTGAGCGGACAGCGTGACTCGCTGGCCGTAAGCGACCTTCGCTGGTGGGAGATCTACCGCGATCCGATTCTCAGCGATCTGATCCGCCACACGTTGGAACACAACCGCGGAATGCTTTCGGCGGAGAGTTATGTGCGTCAGATGGAGGAGTTGCACCGCATCACCAAAACGGCGTTTGCACCCTCTGTGAACGGTCAGGCCAATGCCGACCGCAAATCGACCGATTACTACGAACGCACGCTGAAAATCGAGCCGAAATTCGGTCTGAAAGCGACCTTGAGCTGGGAACTTGACCTGTGGGGAAACCTGCGTTGGGCGAAACGCAAGGGTGCGGCCGATTATATGGTTTCGGTTGAGGCGCAGCGAGCCATGCAGATGTCGCTCGTGGCGCAAGTGGCAACCGCTTACTTCGAATTGGTGGCACTCGATCACGAATTGGAAATCATTCGTCGCACGGTACTCACCCGCGAGGAGAGTGTGCGTCAGGCTAAGTTGCGTTTCGAGGGCGGACTGACCTCCGAGACGGCCTATCAGCAGGCCAAGGTGGAATTGGCGAGTGCCTCGGCGATGATTCCCGATCTGGAACTCAAAATCACGCAGAAAGAGAATCAGATTTCTGTGTTGGCGGGAGAATTTCCCTCGCGCGTGACCCGTTCGAAGATGGATATCGGCGTGGTGATGCCCGATTCGCTGGCCGTGGGACTTCCTTCCACCCTGTTGCAGCGTCGTCCCGATCTGCGTCAGGCCGAGCAGCAACTCAAATCGGCCATGGCGGCCGCGGGTATGGCTTATGCCGACCGATTTCCTCGTCTGACGATCAGCCTTTCGGGCGGTGCCGAGAACAACAAACTCAGCCACCTGCTCGAATCGCCTTACTCGTTCGTGACGGGTAATATTTCGTCGTCGATCTTCGCGTTCGGTGCGAAGCGTGCGAAATACCGCGCCATGATCCACGCCTACGATCAGGCACGTCTCGGTTACGAACAGAAGGTTCTGGAGGCATTCCGCGAGGTGAACGATGCCGTGACGGCCTATCGTCAGATGCGCAAAACCGCCAAACTGAAGGAGAATTTGAAGGAGGCGGCGCGTCAGTATGTCGAACTTGCGCGTCTGCAATACATCAACGGCGTGATCCGCTACATCGACGTACTTGATGCCCAGCGTAAATTTTTCGATGCGCAGTTGGGCGAAAGTCAGGCCGTGCGTAACGAACATTTGGCGTTGGTGAGTCTTTACAAGGCCTTGGGCGGAGGTTGGGACAATACGCCTCCCGAACAGGAGTAAGTCATTGCAAAAGATTGTAATCCGTAAAAACGGGAAAGAGTCGCATCACTCTTTCCCGTTTTTGTTTGCCGTTCTCAAAAAAAACAATTAATTTTGAAAGCCCAAACCAACTTGCAACCCAATCTATGAAAAGATTTCTGCTTCTTCTTTACGGACTTGCATTCCTGTGCCCGACATCGGCACAAGAGGACGACCTGCAACAATATCTACGGAAATATCACGAGGCACGACAACTCAAAAATGCCGATTCGCTGGCCGGAGCCTGTGCCAATCTGGCCGAATATTATTCCCAGCGAGATGCCGACAGCACGCTAAAATATACCATAGAAGGACTTAAAGCGGTCGATCGTACGACTCCATCACCTTACTTGGAGTTGCAAAGCAGTATGGTGAATTACTACAACTCGACGGGCGATTCGCGCAAATGTATTGACGAGAGTCTTTTCCTGATAAAAGAAGCCGACCGTTTGAACGCATCACCTTTAAAAAAAGGCAACTTTTTCTCAGCGTGCGGTGTCGCCTATCGCCGTGCCAATATGATCGATTCGGCTCTGTATTATTACAACAAGGCACTCGAAATCTATACGGAAGGAGGTGAAGAGTGTGAACCCGAAATACCGTTCCTGCTCACCAACATTTCGATTCTCTATTGCAATACAAGGCGTCAGGCTGAAGCCGAGGATTATATCCGTCGGGCGTTGGCCTCCATTTCGGATGATGATGACCTTGTGACACGGCTTTACGCATCAAATACGGCGGGAGCCGTCTTTGCGGTGGGCAAGAAATATGCCGAAGCAGAAAAGATCATGCGTTCTTCGTTGCAAATTGCCATGCAGCAGAATATGTCACGTTTCATATTGCAATGTGCCTCACCCCTGTTGTCGCTTTACGCCCAGACCGGCAACCGCAAGGCTTTGGACGACCTCGACAAGGAAATTCAGCCGTGGCTTCGAAAACTGCCTGCAAAAAGCAACGAGGTATTGGGCTATTACGAAGTTCTGGCGGATATTTACAGCAGGGACAAACGCTATGAAGAGAGCAATGCCCTGTATGGGGAAATCATCAGGGCGGGCACACAGAATATGCTTGCACCTCTTCAGTATGTCTATCTGCGAATAGCGCGCAATATGGCTGCAATGAATCGTGCCGGCGAGGCTTCGCAATACTACGAAAGGACGGTTACCATGATGGACAGTCTGCACGAATCGAATATCGAACGACAGATGTCCGATTTCAGCGTCCGTTACGAAACGCAGCAGAAAGAGTTGGAAATCGTCCGTCTGAATGCCGAACGGCTTGCTCATAAAAACCGCACGATGAAGTGGGGTTTCGCCACAGGTGCGGTTTTTCTCGGCATCATCATGTGGCTGATCTACGATTTGTTCCGCCGTCGCCAGCAGCGTCATAAGGCAGAACTGAAGGTGGCACGCAGTTTTATCGACGGTCTGGAAAAAGAGCGTACTCGTCTTGCCAAAGAACTGCACGATGGGATCTGCAATGATCTTTTGGGAGTAGGAATGATGCTTTCACAAACCGACAATAACAAGGAGATTGTGGGGAATGTGGAGGAAATCCGTGCCGAAGTACGTGCCATCTCCCATGAATTGACCCCGCCCAAATTCCAGTACGCCACACTCGATGAACTTGTCGGTAATATGATCGACGAATTATTCTCCGATGAAAAGATCCGTGTCGAGTATCTTTCCAAGGGAGACGAACATCTGTGGAAGAAAGTCCCCGAACGTGTCAGTTACGAAGTTTACCGTATTGTGCAGGAACTTTCGTCGAATATAATTCTTCACTCCGGAGCAACCCGTACGCAAATCTTGCTTGAGGTCACCTCATCGCAAATTGTGCTTGATATCTCCAATGACGGAAAAGAATTTTCGGAGAAGAAATTTTCCCGTTGCGGTATAGGATTTTCGACCATCCGCGAACGTCTGATTTCGATCGAAGGACATCTCGCTGTAACTTATGAAAATGGAGAGCAACATTTCAATATTGTAGTGCCGATCTCGAAAAATTAGGCGGTAACCTTGTTTTTCGGAGTAAAAATCACGGAATGTAGTGATGCGGAGAAACAGAAATATCTGTTTCTTTGCAGAAAAAATAATCTACCTTCGTGAAATTCAAGAAACAATACTCCCTTTTGCTGGTTGATGACCATGCGATGGTAGCCTGCGGTTTGAAGCAGGTCATCGGGCATGCCTTGCCCGAAATCGCCGTTATTGATTCATCCTCTACGGGTGTTGAGGCCCTCTCGAAAATCCGGGAACATCCCTATGACATTTATATTCTCGATCTGGAACTCCCCGATTTTTCGGGGTTTGATCTGATCGACCGAATCCGTATTTCAGATCCTTCGGCCCGCATCGTCATTCATACGATGCACGACGAGTTGTGGTACTACAAACGACTGGCGGTTTACAATCCGAGCGGAATAGTTTTCAAATCGTCCGATACAAATCAGATCATCGAATGTGTGCGCAAGGTTCTGTCGGATGAAAAATATCTTTGTTCCAAAGCCTTGGAATTTCAGGAAAAGGAAGAAAAACGCAAATCGAAAGTCGGCATGGATCTCACCGAACGCGAATTGCGTGTACTGAAATGTATTGCCGAAGGAAAAAACACCGCCGAAATCGCTCAAAGTCTTTATATCTCGATCAATACGGTCGAAACGCACCGTCGTCACCTCAATGAAAAATTGGATGCCACGAACGTAGCCACGCTGCTCATGCACGCTGTGGCCAAAGGCTTGTTGCCGATTCACTAACGAACGATTTTCAGAACCGATGCGAATCTCGTCCCGACAAACGAGCCGACCTTCCATCCGCTAAATTTATAAAAACCTTAAAATTTTAACGATATGAGAAAATTTACTACTATTGCTTTGTTGTCAATGTTTTGCAGTATAATGCTGCTGTCGGGTTGCGGTGATCGTGTCGCTTCGGGTTCGGCTGCGAGCAGCGATGCTCCTCTGGGGCGTGTCCCTGCCATCTTTGCAGAGGTGGCCGCCGAGAAGAAAGACATGGAAGAGGCTCTGCATTACATGCAAGATTTTGAACAGATCCAGAAAAAATTGAAAGAATTTGACGAATATGCCGCCCGCAGTTATCAGAAAGCGACAGAGGAAGCCCGGAAAATTATCGGACGCGACATCCTCTGCACGGGAGATGTTTATCCCGATTTTAAAGTAACGGGTGCCCGGGTAGCGGATTACAGTGCCCATACCGGTTCGGGTAGTTTCATCGTGCGCGTCATGGTCACTCCCAAGCGCGACATCATTGTCCGTGCCAACAAGTACCAATGCGGTAAGGGTGAATATTCTCTGGCAGATACCCGTCTGTATTTCATTCTGATGACTGCCGACGACCATTTTATTGCCCTCGGAGAGTTGAATCCCTTCAGCAGCGTAACCTATATCGACCCGAGACCGAAAGCCGAATATGTCCCCGGACAGATGGTCCAGGCGGGTGTACCCTGTCATAGCGAAGGTGCTCCGTTGTCGATCAGTTGCCACACCTACGATTTTACGAAGTTTGCCAAGATCGTATTTATGAAGAAAGAAGATTACATGGCAATCCGCAAAAAGGCTTACGGTTTCTAAAATACGACAAATCATGAATAAGTTTTTAATGGCAGCAGTACTTCTGTTGCTGACCGCTTGTGGCGGTGCTTCCGAACAAAATGCGAGCAGTGCCGAGAAAGAAGGACTGAGCGGCAAAGTGCATAAGGTGCAGACCTTGATTTACAACGCAAAGACTCAAGGCGACAAGATCGTCAAGAACGGCAAACCG
>RCNI01002265.1_pt1 | contig 10597 bp, 3 predicted proteins | sample 2041151 | NCBI WGS metagenome assembly RCNI01 (sample SAMN09708214, study PRJNA481090) | feces metagenome | isolation source: feces | place: Antarctica: Albino Rookery
GCCAGCCGGTCAGCATGTAGCCGTTCTCGTTCATGTAGAACCAGTTGCCACCCAGGTACTGCCAGCCGGTCAGCATGTAGCCGTTCTCGTTCATGTAGAACCAGTTGCCGTTCAGCTGCTGCCAGCCGGTCAGCATGTAGCCGTTCTCATTCATGTAGAACCAGTTGTCGTTCAAATGCAGCCAGCCAGTATGATAGCTACCATCCTCGTTGCGGTACTTCCAGCCATCTTCGACCTTAACCCAGCCAGTCTCAACATCAGGCTTCACAGTAGGAGCCTCAGTGGGCTTTGCTGTGGGAGTAGCAGTCGGCTTTGCAGTCGGGGCTGCAGTGGGGGTAGCGGTCGGTGCAACAGTAGGAGTTGCTGTCGGGGTTGCGGTGGGCGTAGCCGTCGGAGTAGCGGTAGGAGTTGCCGTAGGCTGAGGTGCTACTGCAGGCTTGATTGCGCGGATCTCAGCCAGTGCCATGTGCAGATCCGAACCGACGTCACCGTAAGTATTCAGTGCTTCATAACGAACATAACGTGCATTTACCGGCTTGTTAAAACGTGCAATGTACCAGTCACGCCAGCCTTCAGACTTTGCAGGTCTTTCTGCGGTCAAAACGTTGGTCCATTCGGTACTATCATTGCTAACCATAATCTTGAACTTGGTGGGAGTGCCGTTTTCATCGCCCATACTGCTGCCCTGACGAGGAAGGACTCGGACACCAGCAACTTCCTTGCTTTCGCCCAGATCCATCTGGATCCAGAACTTGTTGGGACGGTCTGCATCGCTGGGTTTGTTTGCCCAATCGGTAGACCAGAAAGAATTGTTGTCCTTGTCGTTGACAGCATTAGCCTTGTGCGCATCCATCTGATCGCCGGCGGTAACCGCCTTGGTAACATAATCCAATGCGTCGCTGGTTGCGTCATCCGGATTTACCGGAGGAGTGCTTTCCTTCAGACTGATTTCAATCTTATCAATCTGGGGAGCGCTCTTCTCACCGCCCTTGAAAGTCAGGACACCGTCGCCGGCCTTGTTTACAACAAACTCAAACTCAGCGGTGTGGTTAGCCGCAGCTTCATCGTTTGCACCTGCAGTAACATTGCCTGCAGCGATGTTATCGTTTGCTTCATTCCAGAAAATAGCATTTTTTTTGCGCTACCGCTACGATAAGTTACAACAGCGCTGTAGGTGCCAGCACGTTCAGCAGTATAATACAGCTTTGCTTCGTCGTTGTTGTTTAGACTGTTCAGGAACTTGCCATTGCTTGCCCAAGCTGCGTTGGTAACCTGCAGGGGCCAGCCATTGTCATTTTCAGTATTGTTGTGACGCTCCAGCAGTTCAGCTTCCAGCGTAACAGTTTCATTGCCCTTTGTGGGGAACAGGAAACGGTCGTTTTCTGCGTAGTTCTTACGCACAACCAAATCAGCTTTTGCCTTGCTCAGTTCTGCATAAGTAGCGCCCAGCTGTTCAGCAGTCATATTTCCTGCATGAAGCTTCTCCTCGGCTGCGTGCAGAGCATCAGCCAGAGTCTTCCAGCTTTCAGCCTTGTAGTTAACTTCATTTAGGGCACGGCACTCGTTCACCAGCTGCGTCAGTTTCTCAGTGCTCATACTATCGGTATCGATGATATTGATACGCGCCATGGAGTTAAAGCCCAAGATCAGTTTTTTATCAGCCGTAGACAGTCCTACAGTGAAATACTGATCTCCGGTAGCCTGAGTATTTCTCTTGGTTCGCACCTCAGCCATTTTCTCGGTTTCACCATTCTTAAAGGTGATATCCTTATTCAGCTCAGTGTCGTAATCCTGCTGAATAGCAGAACCCGGGTTGGGTGCAAAGTTCACGGTAACGTCACCAGTGCTGCCGCCCACACGGACCAGCTTTACATTCATGGTGGAATCTTCATTCATGGTGTAAGAAGTATTCTCAATACCAATCATACCCTTGCCACCGTTATTGATGACATAAGCACCTTCGATACCAATTGCCTTGTTGGTTGTTTCCAGCCGCAGCGTATGCGGGCCATCGTTCAGATCTTCAGATGCAAAAATAACCTGTCCTACGGCACGGGAAGTAGCATTGGTATTGATGTTGCCTGCAGGCTTACCATCAATGGTGATGCTGGCAGTGCCATGCTTAGGATCTTTTGTACCAATCAGGTAGATTTTGGAGCCGTTGAATTTTACCTCGAAGTTCGTTCCAGGATTTGCCCAGGAGTTGGTGCCATTCAGGTACTGATCACCGGTTTCAGCATGCCAGCCGTTGCCAAACTTAAAACCAGCATTTTCTTTTCGATCGGTCGTATCGATTACATCCATACCAACAGGTGCGCCATTTGTCTTTTCAAAATCTGTGCTGGCCTTGAAAATGCCTACTTCAGACAGCATAGGCACGGCATTAGTAGTAGAAACCGTGATGCGCAGCTTGTCAGCCTTGACAGGAGCCTTGCGGCACAGACGCTTTGCACCAATGGTCTTACCCTGGTCGAAGGTCTTCCATTCACTGCCCTTCAGGCTGTATTCAACCTTAAAGCTCTTGATTCGCTGACCAAACTCGATTGCTTCCTCAATAGAAACTACGTCGAAAATCTTCTCGCCGTCCAGATCGAGCTGCAGCATGCCGGTATTGGTACCGTCATTTACAGTCCAGTAAGTATCATCTTTGCCGTCCAGGACATTGCCCGGCTTGTAAGAAACGGAATTTCCACGAACCTCGCTGGCGGATGCAGCTGCATCTGTTGCCTGATTCTGACGGAAGGTGTCCTTGATATTCTGACCGAATTCAGCAACACGATCCAGAATAGCCTGATCCACACTGCCCTGATTGTTAGGCGGAACATTCAGCAGCAGAGGGGCGTTGTGTCCTACCGAGTTGAAGTACATATTGCCCAGCTCAGTAATGCTCTTGGGCGAATTCTTTTTGGTACCCCAGAACCAGCCGGAAGTGATACGAGCGTCTACCTCCGGAACGGTCCATTGGTTGCCATCCTCGAAACCAACGGTCGTATTCTGCGCACCGGTACGATTGCTGTCGATGGTATTATTGTTCCGATTGATTTTGGACTTGGACCAGGTTTCCTCGTTTGCATAGCCGTTCTCATTGCCGATCCATCTTACAGTGGAGTAGGACTCGGCACCAAACAGCAGGCAGTCAGCATCAAACTTTGCCGCCTTGCCCTCATGCTTCTGAATGGTAGCAAACCATTTCTCGAAATCATAGTCCTGCGCATTGGCACCGTCGCCCTTTGCACCATCCATCCAGACTTCCTTGAAGTGACCCTTGTTGCCGTACTTCTCGTTGCCCAAGATTTCTTCCAGCTGGTTGTTATAGTATTCGTTGTAATCCTTTACATCGTGTTCCTTGTCAGTGGGCTTATGATCCTTGTCGTAGTAGCCGTAGCTCTCGTCATGGATATCCCACGGGGACAGGTACAGGCCCATATCCATGTCGTACTTGGTACATGCTGCGGAGATTTCAGCCAAGATATCGCCGCCCATTCCGTCATAGTTATGCTTAGCGTACTCGGTGGACTCCACGTCATAGTTAGTGTACTTGCTGTTCCAGATGCAGAAGCCATCGTGATGCTTTGCAGTAACGATCAGCTTCTCAAAACCGGCATTCTTCAAAGAGGACACCAGCTTATCTGCGTCGAAGTTCTGTTCCAGCTTGAAAATATCGCTGGGAGTTCTGGAGCCGTAATCTTTGCCCCACTCGATTTCGTTAAACGTGTTGGGACCAAAGTGGCAGAAAGCTGCCAGTTCCTGTTTCTGATACTCGTACTGATTTGCATCGGGGATGACTTTGTCTTTTGCCGGGGCAGCTACCGCTGCTGTCGTGAGCTGTGCATCTGTCACAAATACATCACGAGCGGCAGCCATTGCCTGCTGAGCCGGCATGATGGTGGAAAAAGTCATTGCTGTTGCCAACAACAGTGCTGCACCTTTTTTCTTGTTCATACCTTATTCTCCTTTAACTTATGCACCAGATATATAGTTTTTATCATCTGAAATGCCTTTATTTTAGTATACGTCTACACATTTTAGATTTCAAGACATTTACTTTTGCGTTATTGCCTATTTTTTCTTCTACAGAGGAATTTATCTTCGGTTAAATTGATATCTGTAAAAAAATATCTTTTTCCAAAGAGCCTGTATCATGTAAACTGTATAATTTTTACTGGAACAAAAAAGCCCTGCATCAAACTGTCCGCAAAAGACAATTTGACGCAGGGCCAAAACACATACAATTAAATGCACACTTTGCAGACTGTATGTATCTGCGTATTCTATTTTTGATTACGGGCACTGATTTTATATCATGCTTATTGATTAAGCTATCTGAAAAGAGCTGTTTTTATTCGGCGTAGCATACGGTTTTCGCACGTTCCATTTCGTCCAGCAGTGCATTGATTTGAAATTCCATCGTCTCATCTGCCAGTTCTGCAAACAGGAACGGCATGGAGTCTGGAATTGCTTTGTGTATCATGATGGTGGAAAGTGCAATATTGCCAAAAAAGCGCGGGTCCATCCTGCTGGCGGAAACCCTTAGCACAGAAAGTAACTTTCCATAAAAATTGATCTGATTCTGCTGGAACGTCTGAAAACTTTCTGGCGTAAGACAGCGACAAATTTCCTGTTCTTCTTCCAATGACAGTGCGGCAATTCCGTGTTTGGCACCGTAACAACAGTTGTGCAGGAAAGTCTTTGCACTTTCCCTCCAACTGCGATCGGAATCATCCATTAAACTCTGCGCATAACGCAAAAGGCCGAGCTGCTGATATTGAAGTGCTTCCAGAACGAGTGCCTCTTTTGAGTCAAATAAACTGTAGAAGAAATTTTTTGAGATTCCCGCACTCTTGCATAGAAAATCCACGCTGGTGTGAAACAATCCCTTTTCTGCGATGCACTGAATCATCACCTTCAACAACGTTTCTCTGACAGTCTGCTTTTCTTTCTCTGAATATGATTTTCGTGCCATAGCTTTCTGCCACCTTCTTTCAAACTAAAAATAAAGCCTGCAAAAGTAATATTTATATAAAGCAATATCTATATAATAAAGGATAGCAGAGAAAAGCGCAATTGCTGACTTGCAAATTTCACTAATCTTTTATTCATTTTTTGTTCATATAGTGCCCTGGATTTAGTGCTCTGGCTTATTTGATACGATTAAGCGTTCATTTATAGCCGCAGGCCGTCCGTTTTCTGTTGGGGGCAATGTTTCAAAATAAACCTGATGCCAAACCAGAAAACAATAAATGGTCCAGATTTTACGGCTGTTGTCCGCTTTGCCTGCCTTGTGCGCATCTAGATATCGGAGCAGTTCCTCCGTACAGAAATACTGCTTTGCCGTTTCTGATTGAAAAGCTGTTTTTACTCTCTGATAATAGGGCTCCTGCCGCAACCAGATCCGAATAGGAACCGGAAAACCGAGCTTTTTCTTTGCAGCCACCTGTTCGGGCAGATGCTTGCGGGCAGCCAGACGCAGTGCATGCTTGGTTTGTTTTCGGGTTACACGGTAGTGAGTGGGCAGGTGCCGTGCTACCTCAAAGACTTTCTGGTCCAAGAACGGAACACGCACCTCTAACGAATTAGCCATGCTCATTTTATCCGCTTTTAACAGGATGTCCCCTGTCAGCCACAAGGAAAGGTCCAGATACTGCATCTGCGTAATTTCATCCAACAGTGCTGCTTTTCGATAGTAGGGACGTGTGATTTGCTCGTGGTTGTAGTGGACTGTTTCCTGCTTGAGCAGTCGGTGTCGTTCTTCTTCGTTGAAAATGAACGCATTGCCAATAAAGCGTTGAGGCAAATCTTTGCTGCCGCGAATCAAGTAGTTTTTACCTTTCATCCGGGGTAACAGCTGTCCAAACCTGCCCAGCATCTGACGGACAGAATCCGGCAGACAGGTCATAGGACGCAGGGACTGCGGCTCGTGATAGATGTTATACCCGCCAAACAACTCGTCTGCGCCTTCTCCGGAAAGTGCCGCCTTTACATATTGGGATGCGGTCTGACTTACAAAGTACAAGGCAACTGCCGCTGGGTCTGCCAGTGGTTCGTCCATGTAGTACTGGATTTTAGGCAGACTAGCCCAATAAACTTCGGATGTAACGACCTGACTGGTATTGTGCAAATGAAGTTCGTCAGAAAGCGCTTCGGCATAGGAAATCTCATTGTATCGATTATAGTCAAAGCCTACGGTGAACGTCCGTTTACCTGGATATATGGCAGTAATATAGGAACTGTCTACGCCGCTGGAAAGAAAAGCCCCTACCTCTACATCAGCCTGCGCATGGACGTTGACCGAGTCCTGCATGGCCGTTTCGATTTCCGAAACATATTGATCCAGTGTTTTAGAAGGATCTGGTTCAAAGCGGGGCTCCCAGTATTGTTTCAGTTGCATCCGTCCACTTTGAAATATAAAGTAGTGGGCCGGTGGCAGCTTATAGATGCCTTCAAAAAAGGTTTCCGGCAGAACACTGTACTGAAATGTCAGATAGTTTTCCAGCGCTTCTCGGTTGATCTTTTTCGGCACATCCGGATGCTGCAAAATTGCCTTGATTTCCGAACCGTAAACCAGCTGATTTTTCTGTACAGTGTAGTACAAAGGCTTGATACCAAAAGGATCTCTTGCGCCAAACAAAATCTGTTTTTCTCGGTCCCAGATTACAAAGGCGAACATACCACGCAGCTTTGTCAGCAGCTCTGTACCCCAGACCTCATAGCCATGGAGCAATACCTCAGTATCCGACTGGGTTTTGAACTGGCAGCCTTTTTTCTGTAAGAGCTGCCGCAGCGACGCATGATTATAGATTTCTCCATTAAAGGTCAGAATAAGGCCGCCGGGACTGCACATAGGTTGATTGCCATGCTGCAAATCCACCAGACTTAGTCGACGAAACCCCATGGAGATGCCTTCATCCAAATAGCTGCCTTCGCTGTCCGGTCCGCGGTGGCGAATCGTGTCTTTCATATGTTCCAATACTTTTTTTGCATCCGGTACCTGACCGGTAAAGCCGCAGATTCCACACATAATAATTCCTTCCCTTTTGCTTTTATCCACCTATTTACTCATATCTCTACTGGTTAGATTGGCCCGCAGAGTGTACGTCTTAGTATCCCCCTTGCATCAAAATGGCAATAGGTACCAGTTCATCCATTGCAGGAGTCTGATTTCAGTATACAAAAAAGTCAGGGATATATATTGTTTTTTCCTTTCGAAGCCCTTACGGTTTTCTGACAAAAAAGCCAAAATCCTTTTACAGATGACAGAAGCTGCGATCAAAGGACGTTACGCCGCTGTTACGGAAAAAGTGTCTGTAAATCAATTTCAATTATACCATATATGAAAAAACTTTTGCGAATAGAAATATCTGCGCTATTTGTATACAGTGACTACGAATATCCTGCATGCAATTTTGAAAATGCAGAAAACCTCATTGAAGGAATAAAAAAAGCCGATGAACTCTCGCTGCAAAGTCCATCGGCTTTTTTATTAAAGAATATAGCTGATTTTTAAGAATAGGCTTTTTCAATATCGCCTTCTTTGGGCGAAGATGGAAAATCTATTGCATAAGTTCTAGTTCAGGCATCGCACTATTATTTGTTTAGCATTCGCCACGGTATGCACGTACCCAATTGGAGGCAGAAAAAATTGCATTCCTTCCTGCAAAAAAACGAGGCCAGAACCCCTTTTGGTTCTTGGCCTCGCTTTTATATACGCTTTTCGCGCAGTTGTTTTTTGCTTACTGCTGATCTACGTAGAAGTTGTCCACAACAAATTCATGCATATAGCTTGCATCGTACAAATCCACATAGTAATCATCATAATCACCCGTGGTGAAGGTCAGATCCTTCAGATTCTGCACGGCAGTGTCACTTGTCTGGTAGACTTCCTTTAGTACCACAGCATCGGGATCACCAGCGGCTTCTGCCTTGTCGGAACGAACCATCAGTACAAACAGCGGTTCCTCACCGGACTTGACCGGATCGTTTGCTGCGGACTCTGTCATCATAAAGTCCATGCCCATCTTGTAGCTGGTATTGGGTGCCAGACGCAGACGGTGCGGAATCGTGCGCAGATGCTCAAACTCCAGCTCCGGCTCGTCGGTATTGCCACGAATCTTCAGAGAGTAATGACCGTCGATGACGTCGTGAGTCCACTCGCCATTGGCCTCAGACAGGTGGCACTGGTCTGCAATGGTAGCGCACACAAAAGGACCATAGCCCTGATCGATCTGCTCAAAGTCCTCGTAGTAATCGTGTCCCTTGGTATCCTGTTCGCCCACGGCAACAATACGCACATTGTCGAAGTTTGCCCATGCATCTGCACGGGAATCCGCAGCTGCGGTCAGGCGGATTTCTGCGGTATCACTGCCCGCAGGCTGGGTGAAGTTCAGCTTGACACGCTGATACATGGTGCCGGAGCGGTCATTGTGGGTAACACCGAAAGGTACGGTGTAGCTGTCCACGTAGTTTTCTACGGTATTGCCGTCAGGCGTCTTGACGCTGATGGACAGGCGGCGACCCTCGTTTGCCTCCATAAAGGCAGAGATGGTATAGGTCTGGCCCGGCTCCAAACCAGTCATAGTCTGGCTGAGCACTGCATCCTTGCCGCCCTTCACGTGAACATGGGTATTGCCGGTCTGGTTGTCCTTATAATCGACTTCAGCGGCCCCTTCAGGTGCGTTGTTCTCGAAGTAGATATGAGAGGTTACACCAGAGCTGCTGCTCTTGTTCCAAGCGTAGCCGAAGGTGTGGCTGTCAAAGCCCATATCCTTCACTTGGCTGCCCTTGCCCCACTCGTAGGTGGTCAAATCCGTTTCTGCAATATCCTCGCTGCCCTTATACAGTACATAGCCGGTCTTAGCGGCTGCGGTCAGGGTAACGGTGCCATCCTTGACAGGCAGAATCTGCAGATCCGTGCGGCCTTCGTCAGACAGGCGGAAGAACTTGACCTGCGTTTCGTTTTCCCAAGATACCGGTAACTGCCAAGTAGTGGTGCCGCCTTCCTGGTTCCAGTGGTAGATCTTGGTTTCCTCCTGGGGGTTCCAGGGAATGAAGATCTTGTTGCCATCTGCTATCAGACGACCGTCCTTGGTAATCTGGTTCACACCAGCGGACATCTGGCTGACGACCTGGTTTTCATTGCCCAACTTGACCATGGTGCCATTCTTCCAGCTGTTGACCGGGAAGTTTGCCAGATATTTCTGGGGCAGGACCTGGGTATAGAAAGTTTCCATCGTGGTGTCCAGGCTCCAGCATCTCTGCCAGCCCAGGAAACCAGCCTTCTTGTTGCGGTTTTCCAAGCCACGGAACAGCGGGCTTGCTGCAAAAATGTCCTTGTTCTCGTTCTCTACAAAACGAACCAGGTTGCCCGGCGTGTCGTAGTTGAAGCGAGTGGAGTTGATGGTGTGAGACCAAGTGCTGCGCTTTACCAGTTCCTCAGAGTACTCGGTGCCCAGCATCCAGCCATGATCGGTGATCTTCTTTGCCAGACGCTCTGCCTGCCAGCGAGAATCCTGATAAGTATCTACGTAGACGAAGGAAAGCTTATCGCCCACGATGGATGCCAAATCGTCCAGACGCTTTTCTGCGCCGTTCTCTTTGTCCATAATATCGTTTTCACGAATGATGTGGTAAGACTGATCGTACCAGCTCCAGCCCTTTTCGGCTGCCACAAGGTCCGCAGAGTACTGGGGTGCTTCGGGGTAAGCCTCGGTGTGGTTGATGTGCAGGCCGATTTTTGCGCCGTACTTGCCAGCCTCGTCCAGCAGCACCTTGAAATCCTTTTCGCCGCCGGCACGCTGGCTGATATTTGCGTAGTCCGGGTGACCAGCATCGTGGCCCTCGGATTGATAGCCCTTAATGAGGATCATATGCTCAAAGCCGTCGGTTGCTGCGCTGAACTTCTTGATGTTGTCCAGGATACGCAGGAAAGGATACTGTGCTTGGCTGCCCACATCCATAGCAATCATGCTCATGCTGTTGGCATTGTTTTCTGCGCCAACATAGGGGCTGCCGATGTCGTCACGACGTGCAATTGCGCCATCTTGGAAATCCACCTGGTTATCGCCATTGCGGTCGCCGGTAATGGCGACCTCTGTCCACAAATCCTCGATGGGCTGATCGTCCAGGCCGCGGTACTGGTACTCGTTGGTCCACAGACCGGTGTACAGGCCGTCGTTGCTGTTGACGGTTTGCCAAGCAACTTCCTGACGGTTGTTGATGTTGCCATTGTTGATGGAAGCAGCTACCTTTTTGTTGCTCAGCACAGCCAGCGTGGTGGTGCTCCAGGTGGGGTCTGTGCCCTTATCCATCAGGGCATATACAGACTCGTTGCGGTAGTTGTTTACACGCAGCTCTGCGCCCGGCTCGCTGTTGTTCATAGAGACCAGGAACTGCTCCGGGAAATGAATGGTCTTGACCATCTTTTCCGGATCCTCCACATTGCGAATCTCCTGGCGCAGCACATTGCCCTTCACCTGGAAATTCACGTCAAAGCTAACGGAGATTTCCTTGATTTCCACATGGTAGGTCACCTGGTCAGCAGTACTGTCCACCGTAACGGCAGGGGTATATCGGGTGTTGTTGATTTCCACAACCGAGTACA
>RCNI01003851.1_pt1 | contig 10595 bp, 9 predicted proteins | sample 2041151 | NCBI WGS metagenome assembly RCNI01 (sample SAMN09708214, study PRJNA481090) | feces metagenome | isolation source: feces | place: Antarctica: Albino Rookery
ATGGCAATTTCTGCATTAGCACCCTCAGGGATACCTTCAGCAGCCAAAATCTCTTGAGCCTCAGGAAGCTCAATCAAAATAGGATCATGGGAGGTGTTCTGTGCAGCTTCAAGAGCAGCTGTAAGATGTGGCTCTTCAACATTGAACTGAGCCGCACACTTAAGCGCAGCAGCACAAAGCATCTCGCGACCACTTTGCTCGTAGTATCCAGCGAAGTTTACATATGCGCGAATGATATGCTCTGCTTCACTTGCACGCTCGAATACAGAATAGGTCAAAGCAAGATACTCATCAACGTCACCGTTAGTCATATAGAGATCAGCGAGACGTAAGCGATACTCACAATCCATTGGATTCCAACGTACTGCTTGTTTGAGTGATTCCTGAGCGAGTGTGTAATCGCCAACCATGACGTTTGCAATTGCCAAGTCATTATAGAGACGATCAAATGGCTCGTTTACAACGATAATCTGACGAGGATCCTCCTCTACCTTCTTATATGCAAGCAAGAGGTAGAGTTCAGGGAAACTAAAATATTGCGTGTCATCAGTCGTTTGATAGTGCTGTGCGATGTACTCCTCTGCATCTTCTGCCTGACGAGCAAGAAGATCGCGAGCTTGTTCAGCCTCGCCATTTACAAGCAAACCCTCTGCTCTGAGCAAATCATCGGATAGCTGGGTAGGCTCCATTGCCTCCTCCTTTATATTTAGCAGCTCCTACATCTGATCGATTGTTGGAACTACAACAAAATCCATCTTACCTAATACTACATCAACTTGCTTGAGTTCGACCACAACTCTCTGACCAAGGCGCCAAGTAATATCTTTATCGACACCATGCAAGAGCATACGCTCCTCATCAAACTCATACCAATCATCTGGTAGTGTACGGATAGGAACAAGTCCATCCGCAAAGGTGTCATCGAGTGTTACAAAGAATCCAAATGAGGTAACTCCGGAGATAACAGCAGAGAAACGCTCTCCGATCTTATCCTCATACATCTCAGCCATCTTGATAGCATGAGTGGTATAGCCAAGCTTATCTGCAACTCGCTCTTGGGTAGAACACTCCATACAGATCTCAGTAAGGCGCTTGTTAATCTTTTCCTGCTTGTTGGTCTTAAGGGTACCTGCGGCCAAGGACTTAAGCTTCCTATGTACGATAACGTCAGGATAGCGTCTGATTGGACTTGTAAAGTGACAATACATCGGAGCACCTAGAGCAAAGTGTCCCTCATTCATAGGTTTGTAGACTGCACGGGACTGACAACGAAGAAGAATCTGATTGATGATGTATTCACCATCAGTTCCTTTAGCACGAGCAAGGATATCCTGAATAGCGAATGGATCTCCCATGCTGAGTTTGAGCTTATCCTCATTATCGATAAGGTCAAACTCCCAAAGAACAGGAAGTGCCTTCATGAGAGCTTCCTGATCTGGAGCTTCATGGACACGATAGGCAGCTGGGATATCCCTTGATGCAAGCCTGTTTGCTACGCACTCATTTGCAAGTAACATTGCCTGCTCAACGAGAGATGTAGCCTCAGTTGTCTGGCGTACGATTACATCGACAGGGCGCTTGTCCTCATCGAGCAATACATGAGTCTCTTTAGTTTCAAACTCAAGTGAGCCACGCTTTTTCTGAATAGCCAAACGAAGATGAGCAATCTTTTGAAGCGCGAGAATGGAAGCCGCCACCTCTTGAGCTTTTCCGTGCTTTGCATCTAGATCTGATGCCTTAATTTCACCTTCAAGGAACTTATCGACACTACCATAATCAAGGCGACAAGCTGAGCGAATAGCACATGAGAATACATCGTAGTCCAAAACTTTACCACGATTGCTCAAGTGCATATGAACACCCATAGCCAAACGATCTTCAAGTGGACGAAGCGAACAGATCTCATTGCAAAGCTTTTCTGGAAGCATTGGTATTACACGGTCAACAAGGTATGCAGAGCAGGTGCGCATCTGTGCTTCTTTGTCGACAGCATCTTTCCAATGTACATAGTGACTTACATCAGCAATATAGACATCCAACTCATATGAACCATCTTCGAGCTCACGAGCAAATACTGCATCGTCGAAGTCCTTCGCATCGATAGGATCAATGGTGAAGCAAAGCTTATCACGAAGATCACGTCGCGTATCATCATATGCAAGTGCTTGATCTACCTCACACTCAAGTGCATTAGCAGCAGCGATGACTTCTTCTGGAAAATGTACTCGAACGCCTGCTTGCTCGATTGCTTGCTCAATAGCGAGGTCAAAGTCGGCAGAAGGACCCTTGTTCTCAAGAAGCTTTACGCTTCCTGGAGTGCGCTTGTAAGGGTAGTCCATGATCTGTGAGATTACAATGTCGCCATCATGTACCTTAAGACGCTTAAGCGTGGTTTTATCAGGATAGACATAGAAGTCATAGGTTAATCGATTATCGAGAGGCTCAATCATTCCAATGCCTTCGATATCACGATATATACCCATGATGACTTGAGCTGCCCTATTGACGATATCAATAACAACAGCCTTATCGCGGGTTCTACCGCGTTTAATAAATACTTTTACTTCATCGCGATCCATAGCACCGCGAAGATCTTCAGGAAAAACCGGATACTCGCCGAGCTCAGTATTAATAGAGCCATAACCTTGACCAGTAAGATGCAAGATGCCTGTTAGCGTCTGGCGCTTCTTGCCCTTCTTGCGGTCATTAAAGCGAGAATGTTTTGATTTACCCATATTCACCTCGATATAGAGAAAGGGCGCAGACGACATGTGCCGCCGCGCCCTGTTTAAGTCGCAGATTAATTATACCTTGAGGTAACGACGCATAGCGATGGCAGAACCAAACAAACCAATGATAAGTCCAACTGAAAGAAGGCCCACATAGGTCCAAGTTACCACGTCACCAGGAATAGTGAATGGTAAGAATGGCATAGCGTTCTGAACAACTGGCATAGCATAGGCTCTCAAAAGCTGAAGGCCAAGAATTGCCAGAAGTGCACCAAATACAGACTCAAGGGCACCTTCCATAAGGAAAGGTCCACGAATGAAGCTGTTAGAAGCGCCTACCAAACGCTCAATTGCAATCTCTCGACGACGAGCTGTAATTGCAAGACGAATGGTGTTGTTAATAAATACGAAAGCAACAAAGGTCAAAAGACTTACAAGGATAACTCCTGCAAGGTTAACATATTTGATGATTGCAAAAAGCTTCTCAACATAACCCTGTCCATAGAGAACTGACTTCTCAGCATTGCCTTCGTCAGCAATCTTCTGATACTCAGGATCATTCTTAAGCTTAACTGCGGTCTCTTCGACCTGGCTAGGCTCCTGAAGCTGAATCTCCAATGATCCAGGAAGTGGATTCTTGTTTGATTCAATTGCGTTTACGATATCCTCAGATACGCGCTCGCGATATTCTTTGTATGCCTGCTCTTTATTCTTGTAGATAACAGACTGTACATTAGGCCAGGTTTTTACCTGATTTTGAAGTGCATCAATCTGCTCAGGTGTTGCATCATCGCTCAAAAATGCCTGAATAGTTACCTGATCTTCAGCACTACCCAAAATATTTTGGACAATAGCAGAACCAAATACAAAGACTCCAATAATAAATAGAGACAAAAAGATGGTTACTACAGCACCAATACAAGTAGAGAGATTACGGTGAAAGTGGCGTCCTGCTTCGCGCAAGGAATAAGTAAAATTAGAACCCAGCATAGTTACCGTATCCTCCTCCCTCTTCATCACGAACAACATGTCCTGATTCAAGTGCAATAACACGCTTACGCATGGTGTTTACCATGTCGCGATCATGAGTAGCCATCAAAACAGTGGTTCCAGTTTCATTAATACGCTCGAGCAACTTCATAATTCCTTGTGAAATTGCAGGATCGAGGTTTCCGGTAGGCTCGTCGCATACCAAAAGTGGTGGACGGTTAACCATAGCACGAGCTACGGATACACGCTGCTGCTCTCCACCAGAGAGCTGATCTGGATATGAATCCATACGGTCAGCAAGACCAACAAGACGAAGTACCTCAGGTACCTGCTGCTCGATAACGCTCTTAGGCTTACCAATGCACTCGAGTGCAAATGCAACATTTTCGTAAATGGTCTTATTGCTCAAAAGCTTGAAGTCCTGGAAAACGCAGCCAAGCTGACGGCGAAGGTAAGGTACCTTCCAGTTCTTCATAGTAGTAAGATCCTGACCGGCTACGATAACCTTACCGGAAGTAGCTTTAATCTCACGAGTTACAAGCTTGATGAACGTTGATTTACCAGATCCTGAATGTCCTACAAGGAAGACAAATTCACCAGGGTAAATATTGAGATTCAAATTCTGCAATGCAGGCTTGTTAGGCTGTGACTCATATACAACCGTAGCATTCTGGAAAGAAATGGTTGGATTGCCCTTTGCAACGTTAGTGCGAGGTGCAGGATTAGTTGCAACCTCAACCATGCCGTCGCTGATAGGCATCTCTGCTACGTTTGTTATGGTCTCAGAAGAAGTAGAAGAAGCGTATGCTTCATTAAGAATCTCATCTACAAGACGATCTGATGCAGTATCGTCTACAACATTTACCTCAGACACCTGTGGGTTTTGATCGAGGATTGTTTCCTCAAACACTTCTCCCTCAGCTGCAGGATCAGGAATCTGTGAAAGTAGCTTCTCGACGTCTGCGCCTTGAAGCTTCCTATCATTGTGGGAATGATTAGCCACAAGAGCTCCTTTGATCTAAAAATTTATATACACTAGAAATCATACATTATAATCCTCTCTATATGATGTCTTCTACCGTAAGAACAATAAAAGCAGACTCGTCACATAGAAGATACGCATGAAATACAAAGAGAGACCTCACAAATATGCGAGATCTCTCATATTTTATAGTTTTAAATAAGATTAAGCGAGAAATTCACGAACAGTCTTAACGATTCCATCCGCATCAAGTCCAAAGTGAGCCATGAGGTCATCACCAGGAGCAGAAGTACCGAAGCTGCGCATACCTACAAAACGCATAGGGGTAGGCAACTTTTGAGAAAGAACCTCAGCAATAGCGCTTCCCATACCGCCAGTTACCATATGCTCTTCGCAGCATACAACACGTCCAGTCTTGCGAGCACTCTCGATGATCTTCTCCTCATCCAATGGACTTACACTGAATACATCGATAACCTCACAAGATACGCCCTCAGCATCAAGAATGCGAGCAGCTTCGAGTGCCTGAGCAACCTCTACACCACATGCGCAGATGGTAACATCGGTTCCCTCACGCAAAACTCCCGCGTAGCCAAAGCCACCCTTGAAAGTCTCGTCGTAGATTGACTCTACTGAATGACGTCCCATACGTACATAAACAGGACCCTCAACCTCAGCAGCAAGACGAATTGCAGCCTTTGCACTGAAGTAATCTGCAGGAACCAAAACGCGCATATTAGGAAGGTTGCGCATCATGGAAATATCTTCGAGCATCTGGTGAGTTGCACCGTCTTCTCCAACCGTAACACCTGCGTGAGTAGGGCAAATCTTAACATTGAGGTCAGAGTCACAAACAGTATTGCGAATCTGATCATAGCAACGTCCAACACCAAATGCTGCAAATGATGAAGTGAAAGGAATACGTCCTGTCAAAGAAAGACCAGCAGCAACACCAATCATATTCTGCTCTGCAATTCCTACATCGCAGAAGTGCTCCTTGCTAAAGCTAGCAAGTTTAGATGTGGTGGTAGAGCCTGCAAGATCTGCATCTACTGCAAATACATTTACTCCTTCTTCAGCGAGCTCAACAAGCGTCTCACCGAATGCCTCACGTGTAGCGCGCTTAGTCATTGCAAGTCTCCTTCTTAAAAATCTTAGCTGCTTCTTTGAGCTCGTTGAGAGCCTGTTCGGTCTGCTCAGCATTAGGAGCCTTACCGTGCCAACCAGCGTTGTTTTCCATGAAGCTTACGCCCTTACCCTTAACGGTGTCGAAGATAACCATAACAGGTCCTTCTCCGTAAGCTTTAGCCTCTTCAAGTGCATCGTGGATACTCTTGATGCAGTGTCCATCGGCATGGATAGTCTTCCAGCCGAAAGCCTCGCACTTAGCATCGATGTCGCCCAAAGTGCAAACATCATTAACGTTTCCATCAATCTGAAGGTTATTCTTGTCAATAATACCGATGAGGTTACCGAGCTTCTGATGAGCGGCAAACATCATTGCTTCCCAGTTAGAGCCTTCCTGCATCTCGCCATCACCCATATATGCATATACCTTGTGTGACTTTGTGCCCTTTGCCTCTGCATCGAGTTTCATTCCTAATGCCGCACCACATGAAACACTGAGGCCCTGTCCCAAAGAACCAGAGCAAATCTCAACACCTGGGCATGCATGAACGTCAGGGTGTCCCTGAAGCTTAGAACCAAGACGACGAAGAGTGTGAAGGTCCTCGTCTTCAATCCAACCAAGCTGATGGAATGCAGCATACAATACAGGAGCTGCATGTCCCTTAGAAAGGAAGAAGCGATCTTGTGAGTGATCGTTTGGATCCTCACGGTTGTAATCCATGATATCTGAGAAGAACAATGTAGCTACGATATCGGTAGCGGAGAGAGATCCTCCAGGATGTCCGCTTTTAGCTTCAGAAATCATAGTAATGATATCCTGACGCATAGTATTTGCGGTTTCTTTCACCTTGAAGAGTTTCTCAAATCCAGGGAATGGATGTGACGTTGCTGAGTGATTGCAAGCCATGAACTTTTCTTTATTACAATACGAAACTTGCTTCGTACTTAATATACCAAGTATATTACTGTGTCTGCTCGACCTTTTTCCAGTCAGCATCAAATTGAGCAAGGCCTTTTTCGGTAAGAGGATGCATGAGGCATTTCTTAAGTGTATTGAGAGGCACTGTAGCAATATCTGCTCCAAGTAAAGCCGCCTGTGTAACATGATTTGGCGTTCTGACTGATGCTGCAATAATTTCGACTTCATGATCAAAATCATAATTGTGCAGACATTCAACTATAGTTGCGAGCTGTTCAATGCCATTTTCAGCTATATCATCAAAACGTCCAATAAATGGGCTGATATAGCGGGCTCCTGCTCGTGCTGCGAGCAATGCTTGTGGTGCACTAAATACAAGGGTCATGTTAACAGGAATTCCCTCTTTAGCAAGCTCGTGTGTTGCCGCAAGTGCTTCTGTGCAAATAGGAAGCTTCACAACAATATTAGGTGCGATTACATGAAGGCGACGACCGTCAGCAATCATATCTTCTTTAGTTTTTGCAGTTGATTCGGCAGACACAGGAAGTCCCTCGCAAATCTTGCAAATTTCAGCCATATGCTGATCGAAATCAGATGCTTTTCCACCTATACGAGCGTACAAACTAGGGTTGGTTGTAACACCACTTACGCAGCCCCAGCTCTTTGCCTCGCGGATCTCATCGAGATCTGCGGTGTCGATAAAGAACTTCATAGAACTCCTTTTACCCATGTAAATGTAGTCTTCATTAAGCATACAACACACCTTAGTTAATAGGCATGTGGAATTGCAATTCATGAAAATTGTCCCCACCGAATAGATACTAAATCCATCCGACGAGAACAATATGAGAGTATATTTAATTTGCGCTCTTGGTAATGTGTTTGAATCCCTGGCCAAAAGTCTCATGAATTTCTGAGATGGCAACTACAGCGTCGGGATCAATATCTGCAACGAGCATTTTAAGAATACCGACTTCCCCACGATCAAGAATAATGAAGAGCATTGGACGATCATTTCCTGACCAAACGCCTCGCGCTTGAATCTCTGTACAACCTCGACCCATCTCATACATAACCTGACTTGCAATTTCATCATGCTTATTGGATATGATGTAACAAACACGCTCGTTATGAGGACCATCAATAACAAGGTCAATGACGCGACCCGTGATAACCATACATACAACAGCATACAGTGCGTTGCGTAAGCTAAATACTGGGATAGAAAGAGCAATAACTAATGCATTCAAGAACATCGATACAGTTCCGATAGAAAGCTTGAGTTTGCGAGAGAAGAACAAGGCAATAATGTCCATACCGCCCGTATTTCCACCGCTTCTAAAAACGATTCCTAGTCCAAATCCAGCAATTACGCCTCCCCACAAAACCGCAATGAAGAGGTCATATCCTTCAAGTACAGGAACATATGCAGAAAGCAAATCAAGGAAGAAACCTGATGCAAAGATACCTACCATAACTCGATAGATATAGCGTACTCCTCCACGCCTAAATACAGGGATCATCAGAAGTAGATTAAATAAGATGGTCTGAGTACCGATAGGGATATTGACGCCCATAGTATCTCCAACCGCATTAATAACAACGGCAAGACCAGTTATTCCTCCGGCTGCAATACCAAAAGGAACCTGAAAACAATCGACACCCAAGGCGTAAAAAAAAGATCCGATGATAATCATCAAGGAATCCTTGATGACCGATCTTTGAATTATGCTCTCTTTCAAATCTGCCCCTATCAGCTTAGTCACAAGAAGAGACCCTGCATCACATGATGTATGGTCTCTATCTCTTTAAACTTTCCTATTAAGATTCGATGCGCTTGAATCCTTCGCCAAAAGCTTCATGCACATCAGAAATAATTACAATAGATGATGGATCTATTTCAGCAACAATTGATTTTAACTGGGTAATTTCACGAATACCAAGTACCACAAATAACACTGGCTTATCATTTCCAGACCACACGCCACGTGCCTGAAATTCGGTACATCCGCGTCCCATAACATACATAACCTTCTCGGCGATTTCCTCATGCTGATCAGAAATTATATATGCCGCACGCTCAGTCTTTGGACCTTCAATAATAAAATCGACAGTCTTACCCATTACTACCATGCAGATAATTGCATAGAGAGCGTTGCGAAGACCAAATACCGGGATAGAAATAATTACAACAACAGCATCACAGCATATTGATAAGAATCCTACTGGCAAGTGAGTCTTCTTTGCAATAAGCTGAGCGATGATGTCTGTACCTCCAGTGTTACCTCCACTGCGAAATACGAGTCCCAAACCTACACCTGAAATGAATCCACCCCAGAGTACAGCTACAAATAAATCGTAGCCCTCAAGATTAGGCACAAAAGGACTTAGCAAATCAAGAAAGAAACCACTAGCAAAAATGCCTGCTAGCGTGCGCGTAGCATACTTCAATCCTCCACTTTTGATAACTGGGATCATCAAGAGCATATTAAAGATGATGGTCTGAGTACCAATTGGGAAAGAAATTCCAAATTCGAGTAAAACAGCATGCAGCACTGTCGCAAGACCAGTAATGCCTCCTGCAGCAATGTCAAAAGGGATTTGAAAACAGTCAGCACCCAGTGCATATATGAAAGAACCTGAGATTATGAGAGCTGCGTCTCTTAAAATCTCTTGCATGGATGTTTTAGTTTGCATTGTTTCTCCTATTGAGTCTTATCGCTACATCTCCATCTATGATAAGCAATTATAAACTCATCAAGGTCTCCGTCATCAAGGATACTCGAAACTTTTCCCGTTTCGTAACCTGTTCGTAAATCTTTTACGAGTTGGTACGGATACAATACATAACTTCGAATCTGATTACCGAATGAAATATCATGCTTCGGTCCTCGTAACTCATCAATTTCGTCAGCACGCTTTTGCTTCTCGAGCTCGTACAACTTACTTTGCAAGATTTGCATAGCCATAGCTTTGTTTTGAAGCTGAGATCTTTCATTTTGACATGACACGACAATGCCAGAAGGGATGTGTGTTATGCGAACGGCGGAATCCGTTGTATTAACACCCTGTCCTCCCGGACCAGAGGCGTGGAATACATCAATGCGAAGGTCTTTTGGATCTATATCGACTTGAATATCTGATGGTAATACTGGTAGTACTTCTACTCCAGCGAAGGTTGTTTGCCTACGTTTCTTTTCATCTGTAGGACTAATACGTACTAAACGATGTACGCCTTGCTCTGCCTTGAGCATGCCATAGGCATTAAAGCCTTCAACTTTAAAGACAGCTCTATCAATGCCGATTACGTCTGCTTTTGGAAGATCTGCAACATCAACCTTCCAGCCACGTTTATCACAATAGCGCATATACATGCGATAGAGCATCTCGCACCAATCTTGAGCTTCGAGTCCACCTTGACCAGGTGTAATGGTAACAATAGCGTCACCTGAATCGAGCTCGTCATCAAACCATGTGGCAAGCTCAAATTCACTCATCATTCGCTCTACCTTAACGAGATTAGCCTTGGCCTCTTCAACAAAGTCCAAAGCATCCTCGTCATCAAGAAACTCAAGAGCTTCATGAGCATCTTCAAGAAGCAATTTTGCCTCATCAAAATTTGCGCATGTAGTCTTGAGTTGCGAAAGTTTACCCATGATGCTTTTAGCTGCATCTTGGTCCGCCCAAAAATCTGGCTGAGCTGATTTTTCCTCTAAAATCGCAATCTCACGCCTTGCGTCGTCGAGATGCAAATATGCTTCGATTTCAGCAAGACGTGAGGAAAGTGATTCTATATTTTGTAAATCAAATTCAATCATTAGAACTTATTAATTCCGTGACAATTCTT
>RCNI01002470.1_pt1 | contig 10588 bp, 14 predicted proteins | sample 2041151 | NCBI WGS metagenome assembly RCNI01 (sample SAMN09708214, study PRJNA481090) | feces metagenome | isolation source: feces | place: Antarctica: Albino Rookery
TGCTCCCAAGGAGCAGGCCTTATACGATACTTATGGGACTCTTACGGAAAATCAAGTAGTGGATAGCCGCTGCTGTTTTCGATAGGTGCGGAAGAAAATAAGGGTCTGCGGGACAAGTGTAAGGATCCAGGATAGGGGATATGTCAGATATAGGCAGCCCAAAGTATGGTACTGTGGAATCTGGAATATGGTGTAGATCCATACGATTCTGAAAACACAGATGCCAAGAACCGAGATAATCATGGGGACAAGAGATGCTCCCAATCCACGCAGAGCACCGGTGGATATGTCCATAATACCGCACAGGAAGTAGGGGAGGGAGAGGTAGGCAAAGCGGATCATACCATAGGAGATAGCTTCCTTAGAGTCTGTAATGTAGATAGAAAGAAGTGTCTCACCAAAGGTATATACCAGCATGCTCAATGCTACGCCCAATACAACAGCGCAGAGACAGCACTGGATAAATACCTTTTTAACACGTTTATATTGGTGGGCAGCGGCATTTTGTCCGATGAAATTGATGGCTGTCTGATGGAAACTGTTTAGGGTCATGTAAATAAAGCTGTCTATATTGGAGGCAGCTCCGTTTGCGGACATGATGGCATCGCTGTTAAAGCTGTTAATGGAGCTCTGTACCATTACGTTGGAAATGGAAAACAGAGAGCCTTGAATGCCGGCCGGAAGCCCGATCTGAATGATTTTCAGCAGCGGACCCTTGTAGATGTGCATCTGCTTCAGATCCAGATGGCAGGCATCGGTTCTGCGGATTAAGGCAGTCACAACAAGGACGGCGGAGATACCCTGGGAAATCGTAGTTGCCAGAGCGACACCTGCCACGTTCATGTGAAATGCTCTGACAAACAGAATGTTCAGAATCACATTGATAACGCCTGCAATCATCAGATAGTTAAGGGGACCTTTCGTGTCACCGGCTGCCCTCAATATGGAGCCGCAGAAATTATAGAGCATGGAGAAAACAATTCCGCCAAAGTAAATCTTCATATAAACAGCGGCCAGCGGCAATACATTGTCGGGGGTTTTCATCATCTTGAGTAGGGGCTCTGAAAAAAGAATACCCAACACGGTCAGAATTGCACCGCTGATCAGCGCTGTGGGCAGCGCAGTGTGAATGGATTTTTTTACAGCTTCGGGGTCATTTCCACCCAATCCGTGGGCCACGGCAACACCGGCACCTACGGAAAGGCCGATAAACAAATTGACAATGAGGTTCGTTAGTGCACCTGTGGCGCTGACAGCTGCCACGCTGATACTGCCGCAATACTGCCCTACAACGACAAGATCTGCGGCATTAAAGAGAAGCTGGAGCAGATTTGTGAGCATAATAGGAACTGTGTAGCGCACAATGCTGGGGAAGATAGGCCCGTTAAGCATGTCAACATTTCTTTTCATAGTATCCTCCGGATAGTATTAGGTAGTAATGTTTAGGAGCGTACAGGCATTTTTGTACAGAATGTTCTCTTTTTCTTCGTCTGTGAGAGGCAGTGCGGAGAAATCCTCCAGTGCGGTTTTTTGACTGGCCCAGGGGCTGTCTGTGCCGAACAGTACACGCTTAGAACCAAAGGTGCGAATCAGCTGACAGAACTGCTCAGAAGTCAGCAGCTGCAGCTGCTCCTCCGTATAGAAGTTCTCTTCCGTCTGGGACATTTTGCCCAGGGAAAAAGCTGTGTCGATATATACCTTTGTATCGGCAAGAAACTCCGGAACTTTATCCCAGTTCATAAGTCCGCCCATATGTGCCATGACAAGTGTGACAGGGCCGACCTGGTCCAGGGCGTTTCGGGTCATCTGGGGATTGCAGCGCACTTCGTTCCAATAGGCGGGATCTGCGCCGGAATGCATCACAACGATCAGCCCAACCTCTGCGGCACGGTCCAGAATCCGCAGATAACGAATGTCATTGATGTCGACACCCTGATACAGGGGGTGGATTTTTATTCCCTTGATGCCGTTTTCTGCCAGTCTGGCCAGCTCGGTGCGATACCCTTCGTAATCCGGGTGCATGCAGCCAAAGTAAATCAGGTTCTCTCTCTCAGTGGAATCAATCGAAATATTATTGATATGTTCTACCTTTGCGGGATTTGTGGCTACGGGCAGAACCACACTGTGGGTAACACCGGCAGAGGCCATAGAGGCCTTCAGTCCGGAGACGGTACCGTCTGAAAAGACGGCGTTATGACTGAGACTCTGCATGTGCTCTATTGCATGCTTCGCAATTTTGTCCGGGAATGTATGCGTATGAAAATCAATAATCATAATGAATTTTTGGAAACCTCTTTTACATATAATTTATTCTCTTCCACGGTGAAACGGATATCATATCCTGCAAAGCAAAGACCATATATGCGCCCGGTCTGGTGCTGATACGATGGACGTGGATCGTGGGATAAAACATCAACTGCAGCCTCACGTTTGCTCTCGGGGAGCAGATTCAGCAGCGGGGCAGGGAAGTCCACTTCCAAAAGAAAAGAGCCTGCACCGTCTGTAAATCCTCCCAAAGCGTTGGGATGGGAGTCGCTGTATGGAATATAAGGCTTGATGTCAAATATGGGAGTGTTGTCCATAAGATCGGCACCGCCCACATGAAGCACGGTACCCATCTCTTTGGTCTGTTCAATCCCTAACAATTCTACACAGGAAAGCCCCAGATTGTTGGGCCGAAAAGGAGAACGGGTAGCAAACACCCCCATCCGTGTATTTCCACCCAAACGAGGAGGGCGGACGGTAGGAGACCACTGCTGTCGGACAGCTTCGGAAAACTGCCAGATCAGCCAGAGGTGGGAAAAGCCCTCCATGCCTCTCAGCGCATCGGGGTTACGGAATTCCGGCTCAAACACGATGGTAGAGCGCAGAGACGAAACCAATCCGCTCTGTCTGGGAATTCCAAATTTTGAGGGAAAATCACTGCGCATACGGGCAATTGGCTGAATTTGCACTTCCATAATTAGGATCGCACCTTTCTAAAACAGAAGGTAATGGCAAAGATTAGGGTTAGGATCAGAGAGATTGCAGCGCCGGAGGATGCACCGAACCAGTAGGAGAGACACAGACCGAAAATGCCTGCAATCAGTGCGAAGAGAATGGAAAAAACATGGTACTGCCGCAGATCCTTTGCGATGTTTCGGGCCGATGCGCCCGGGAGCACCAGCAGAGAATTGAGGATGAGAAGACCGACCCAGGAAAGAGCCAGGGTTACAACCACGGCAATTGCTACGGTAAAGAGTGTCTGTGTCCATCCGGTGGAAATTCCTCTGGAGGAGGCCAGCTGAGGATGGATGGAGGTGAGCATCAGCCGATTGCTGAACAGGCACCAAAATACAACAACCGCAACCAACACCAGTGCCAGAACCCCCAATTCTCCGGGGGTGACAGAGAGTACGTCACCAATTAGGTAGGTATTGTACTTGGAAAAGCTGCCACCGCCCAGGGTGGCAATGAATACACCCAGCGCAACAGCTGCACTGGAAAAAACGCCGATCAGTGTGTCTGCTGTGTGATTACTGCGGCTGCGCACATAAGAAAACACCAGAGCAAAGACCACTGCGAAAATCACGGCTGCCCAAGTAGGGCTGGCGATGCCGCAGATAGAGCCGATGGCGATCCCGGTGAAGGCAGAGTGGCCCAGGGCATCGGAGAAAAAGCTCATGCGTCCTGTGACGACCATGGTAGAAATAAGACCGAACAGGGGTGCCATCAAAAGCACGGCCAGAAGGGCATTTTTCATAAAATCCCAGTGCAGCATCTCTATGGGAAGTAAGTCGCAAAACGAATACCAAATCTGCATTATAATGCCCCTCCTTTCCGGTGGAAAACCTTACGAAATGCATCAGAAGACAGTACCTCTTCCGGGGTACCGTGACACACAACGGTGCGGTCAACCAGGACAACCTGATTTGCATACCGGGGCAGCATTCCAAAATCGTGGGTAATCATAAGAATGGACAGGTCATAGGTGTGGCGAATCTCGTCCAGCATATCCATCAGCGTTTCCATACCCTCCACATCCACACCTGAGAGGGGTTCGTCCAGGATCAGAATATTAGGCAGCGGCTCCAGAGCAAGGGCCAGCAGCACACGCTGGAGTTCACCGCCGGATAAGGTCCCAATTCGCTTGTCAATGAGGTCTTCCCCGTGGACACGCTCCAGACAGGAGAGGATCTTACTGCGCATGGCTTTGGAACTGCCAAAAAACGCAGGACGCTTGCCCATACAGCAGTTAAATAGGTCAGATACGGATACAGGGTCGCCGGGATCAAAGGTGGGGCTTTGCGGCACATAACCGATGGTGGGTTTATGCTTACGCTGGCCTGGAGCTGCAAAGGAAATCACACCGTCGTACTCTCTCTGTCCCAAAATGGCTTTGATTAGAGTGCTTTTACCGGCTCCGTTTGGGCCGATCAGCGCAACCATCTGCCCGCAGTGCATATGCAGGTTAATGTCCTTAAGTATGACTTCATTTCCTATTTTCACGGAGAGATTTTGTATACGCAGACAGCAAGAGTGGTCACATGAGCCACCGTGTGCGCCTAAATTCATCCCAACGCCTCCTTTATTGTGTCGATGTTGTGGTACATTGCATCAAAATAGCTGTTGCCGTACATGACCATATCCAGTGTATAGACCTTACAGCCTGTTTCAGCGGAAATGACATTGGCAGATGCGGCACTGCCGTTGCATTCTGTAAAAATTGCAGGGATGTGCTGCTTTTCCACCAGATCAATCAGTTCAATCAAGGTAGCAGCTGCGGTTTCGCTGCCGGCCTCCTCCTCAATGGCTTTCAGAATGTGCAGATGAAAGCTCTCTGCGAAATAATGAAACCCATCGTGGAACGTAATGAGATCTCGGGAGGACAGCTCCTTCAATGTATTTTCACCATAGACCTGCAGCTGCTGAAGCTCTGCCAGAAGCGCACTAAGGTTCCGCTCAAAGGTTTCCTTGTGCTCGGGATAATACTGAGAAAGTCCGGCGCAGATATTTTTGGACATGACCATCGCATTTTCGGGAGAGAGCCAGATGTGCGCATCATAGCCGTGTTCGTGCTCATGTTCGTGCTCATGCTCGTGCTCATGCTCGTGCTCGTGCTCATGCTCATGCTCATGCTCATGCTCATCTTCCTGCTCCTGCGGATGTGCATGCTTATGCCCATGATCGTGGCTGTGGGATGCACAATCCAGTTCAATGCCGGTGGAGGCATCTATAATGCTGTCTTTATTTGTGATAACATCCCCCAGGAAATGCTCCAAACCTGCACCGGATATTACCAGGAGGCTGGATGCCTCTACGGTACGCATTTGGGACACCTGTAATGTGTAATCGTGAAGACAGGAGACGGGTTCATCCACAAGCTGCGTAACCGTAAGGCCTGTGCCTTTGCAAATAGATGCGGTAAACTCATAAACGGGCAGCGTTGTTGCTACAATTTGAACCGGCGTTTCTGGCTTAGTGCAACCGGAGCTGCAGCATAGCATAGCGCAGAGAAGGACAATTAAAAATGATTTTTTCATGTTGAACTCCATATAAAAAAGGGGATTATCTACCTATTAGAATATCATATTTGTCAAGAAAAAGGAGACTGCTGTCGCAGTCTCCAAATAGACGAAGAAAATCAACGATTTTCCATCCAGTCATTGACTTTCGCTTTAGCCAAACGCAGAATATCTTCCTTGGGGTAGGGAGAGCTTTCGCCGCCATGCACATACAGAAAATATAAACCACCGGGTGTTTGGAAGAGAACCTCCTCGTAGCCAGCCGGGTCTCCGAAGAAACCTACTGTGTGCTTTGCGATATATTTTGCTGTCTCGGTGTCATACTCCTTTTTGCAAATAATCTTTTTCATAGGATGAACCTCCTTCTGCAGTTTCTAGGATACCTTAATTATACTATTAACAAAATATTAATCAAGCAAATAATCCGTTTTTTAAAACATTATGACAAGTTTTGGATAATCGCCATAAAAACAATGCCGCCTATGAAATGAGGTGTGCACAATTGACAATAGAGTTCCTGTGGACATAGGATAAAACCTGTGTTATGATAGCGAAAAGGAGGAAATATATGCGAGATATACCTGTGTTTACAACAGAAAACGGAGTTGGAAGTCTTGTTCTCAGAGAGATTCCCTATAAATCGATTGCCTATGTGAAAGTACAGGATGTCTCGGATCTGCAGGCGTTTGTGTCAGAGTGCGTATCCTTTTGCAGGGCTGTAGGGGCAGAGGCTGTATATGCCTCTGGCCATGAGGATTTGGCGTCCTATCCGTTTTATACGGCGATATGGGAGATGAGCCTCTGCAAAGACAGTGTGCCCGAAACAGATGCGGCTGTATTTCCGGTTACAGAGCATACGCTTGAAACATGGAGAGAGATCTATAATCAGCGAATGGAGCATGTGCCCAATGCCTCCTATATGTCACGGGAAGAAGCGGAGCAGATGCTGCACAGAGGGGACGGATACTTTGTGCACAGAGAGCAGAATCTGCTGGGGATCGGGATCATATCCGCAGAGAGAATGGATGCGCTGGCGGCAGTAAAACCGGGGGCAGGCCGGACGGTTGCCTGTGCGCTGATCCACGCACTTGCTGGGGATACCGTGGTGCTGGAAGTGGCATCTGAAAATAATCGTGCGGTGAAGCTGTATCATGAGTTGGGATTTCTTCCCACCAGAGAGATATCCAGGTGGTATAAAATTTTTTAGCGTGTCAAGTAAAAACACTTGACAAAGTACCTGTAATCGTGTATCCTATACAAGGTGTCAAGGGGAAGACCTTGACAAGGAGGCGGAGTATGGATGCATTGCAGATGACATTGCTGTTTGACTACTATGGCGAATTGCTTACAGAACGTCAGCGCATGTGCTTTGATTTGCGCCATAATCAAGATCTGTCTCTGGCAGAAATTGCCCAGGAGCTTCAGGTCAGTCGGCAAGGGGTTCATGACAACCTCAGCAGAGCGGAGGCTCTGCTGCTCAATATGGAGGAGAAGACCGGCTGTGTGCGGCGTGACATGCAGTGCCGCAAAGCAGCACGTGAGATTTTGGATGCCGCCCAAAAGCTTATGAACTATGATGATCACTATGTTTCCGACTTGGCCGGCACAATCATGGCCGCAGCCAAGGAGTTGGAGGAGTAAATAATGGCATTTGAAGGATTGACTGAAAAAATTGCCGCTACCTTCAAAAAACTCAGAGGTAAAGGCCGTCTGAAGGAATCCGATGTCAAAGAGGCTATGCGTGAGATTCGCATGGCGCTTTTGGAAGCGGATGTCAGCTACAAGGTAGTCAAGGATTTTGTGAAGTCCGTTACAGAGCGCTGCGTGGGTACGGATGTGCTGGAAGCGCTCAGCCCTTCCCAGATGATCGTAAAGATCGTCGACGAGGAGCTGACCAAGCTGATGGGCAGCGACATGAAATATATCAACACCAACCCCAACGGCCCTACGGTTGTTATGCTGGTTGGTCTGCAGGGTGCAGGTAAGACCACCAACGGCAGTAAGCTGGCAGGTCTTATGAAGCGCCAGGGGAAAAATCCGCTGCTGGTTGCCTGTGATATTTACCGGCCTGCGGCAATTCAGCAGCTGAAGGTATGCGGTGAAAAGCTGGAGATCCCTGTTTTTGAAAAAGGACAGATCGATCCGGTTCAGATTGCGAAAGAGGCAGTCCTCTACGCCCGTCAGCACGGACATGATATGGTGTTTTTGGACACCGCAGGCCGCCTGCATGTGGATGAGGCGCTGATGGAAGAGCTGAAGAACATTAAGGCAGCCGTTCAGCCGGACGAAATCATGCTGGTCGTGGATGCCATGACCGGTCAGGATGCTGTCAATGCAGCTCAGAGTTTCAATGAGTGGCTGGATATTGACTCCGTTATGCTCAGTAAGCTGGATGGCGATGCCAGAGGTGGTGCCGCCCTGTCCGTGCGGGCGATCACCGGTAAACCCATCAAATTTGTGGGTCTTGGTGAAAAGCTTGAAAATATTGAGCCGTTTCATCCGGATCGGATGGCTTCCAGAATTCTGGGCATGGGCGATGTGCTGAGCCTCATTGAAAAAGCTGAGCAGGCCTATGATGCAAAGAAAGCCGCCGAAATGGAAGAGCGGCTGAAATCCAACAAATTTACCCTTCAGGATTTCTATGACCAGATGGTTCAGCTGAAATCCATGGGTTCCATGCAGGATATTCTGGCACAGATGCCCGGAGGAATGAACTTAAAGAACATTCAGCTGGACGAGAAGGCAATGACCCACACAGAGGCCATTATCCTGTCTATGACACCGAAGGAACGGGAGAATCCCAATCTGATTGGGGCAAGCCGCAAGAAGAGAATCGCGGCGGGAGCCGGTCTTAAGGTGGAAGATGTGAATCGGCTTCTCAAGTCCTTTGAGCAGATGAAGGCGATGATTAAGCAGTTCTCTGGCCCTGGCGCAGGGAAAAAGATGAAACGCATGCGCGGCTTCGGCGGCATGGGTTTCCCGGGATTGTAAGAAATCCCTTAATGTGTTCGCTGAAAGCAAATTGCTTTGCGATATAGAACTAAAGAAATTTTTGGAGGTGAAATCCCATGGTTAAAATCAGACTGAGAAGAATGGGTGCAAAGAAGGCTCCTTTCTACCGTATTGTTGTTGCTGATTCTCGTTGCCCCCGTGATGGCCGCTGCATCGAAGAGATCGGTACCTACAATCCTCTCACCGAGCCTGTTACCATTACTGTTGATGCAGAGAAGGCTCAGAAGTGGATTAAGAACGGTGCACAGCCCACTGATACCGTTCGTGGCCTGCTGAAGAATGCCGGCGTGCTGTAATTGCTCAAAGGAGTAACACAATGAAAGAACTTTTGCTATATATGGCAAAGAATCTGGTGGACGATCCTGATGCAGTGACAGTTACCGAGGTTTCCCAAGAGGACGGCAAGGTGCTGGAGCTCCATGTTGCCCCCGGCGATATGGGTAAGGTTATCGGCCGCCAGGGCAGAATCGCAAAAGAGATTCGTACTATCGTGAAGACCGTTGCCCAGCGCACCGGCGAGAAAGTGTGGAAATCGTTGATTAACGGCTTATGCGTGACGCTTGGCGCCACGCATTTTCCGTTTTATGAGGAGTTTATATGAAGCTGGAATTTTTGGAAGCAGGCGAAATCGTTACTACCCACGGTGTCCGCGGGGAGATGAAGGTCCTGCCCTGGGCTGACGGCCCGGAATTTTTAATGGGATTTAAGCGTGTCCGTATTGAGGGCACAGAATATAAAGTAGAAAACTGCCGGATTCAGAAGACCTGCAATCTGCTGAAGCTGGAAGGTATCAGCACCATGGAGCAGGCTCAGGCCCTTCATGGCAAGGTGATCGAAGTCTATCGGGAAGATGCAGATCCTGATTCGATTTTTGTGGCAGAGCTGATCGGTGTCTCTGTTATCTGTGAAGGCAAAGAGATTGGAAAGGTGACGGATGTACTGGACTACCCCGGAAACAAGGTTTACGTTGTGACAGGTGAGCGGGAGTACATGATTCCTGCGGTCAAGCAGTTTGTCCTTTCTACAGATCTGGATGCCAACGAAATGCAGGTGCACATCATCGAAGGGATGGCAACCGATGAGGATTGATATACTGACGCTGTTTCCGGATTCCATCGGAGATGTGCTTTCAGAGAGTATTCTGGGACGGGCGCAGGAGCGTGGCTTCATCCAGATCGACACCCACCAGATCCGGGACTATACCGCAAACAAGCAGTGCCAGGTAGATGACTATCCCTATGGGGGCGGCCGTGGTGCAATCATGCAGGCGGATCCTCTCTACCGCTGCTGGGAGGCTGTCTGTGACATGGCCGCCGGCCCGGTCCATACTATCTACCTTTCTCCCTGCGGCAAGACCTTTAAGCAGGAAGATGCCATCCGGCTCAGTAAAATGGACAACCTGATCTTTGTCTGCGGCCACTACGAGGGCATCGACCAGCGGTTTATTGACGAATGCGTGGATGAGGAGCTTTCTCTGGGCGACTTCGTCCTGACCGGAGGAGAAATTGCCGCCATGGCAATGACTGATGCCATCTGCAGAATGGTTCCCGGTGTGCTGGCCGATCCGGAGTGCTTTGAAGACGAAAGCCATTTTAACGGACTTTTGGAGTATCCCCAGTATAGCCGTCCCGCCGTCTGGCACGGCAGGGAAGTGCCGCCGATTCTCCTGTCCGGTAACCACGGTAAAGTAGACCAATGGAGAAGAAAACAGTCTCTGCGTCGCACCAGAGCCCGCAGACCGGACATGTATGCCAAGCTGGATCTTTCATCCAAGCAGGACAGGAAGCTTTTGCGTGAAATGGAGGCAGAAGACAATGAGCAGTTTGGAAACACTGATACAGTGGGTAAGGGAAAGTAAGAAAATCGTGTTTTTCGGTGGAGCCGGAGTCAGTACGGAATCGGGAATTCCCGATTTTCGCAGTGTAGACGGTCTGTACCACCAGAAATTTGAGTACCCGCCCGAGCAGATTATCAGCCACAGCTTTTATCTTCGGGATCCGGCCTATTTCTTCCGGTTTTATAAGGAGAAAATGCTGCCCCTTGGATTTGAGCCCAATGTGACCCATAGGAAG
>RCNI01001916.1_pt1 | contig 10583 bp, 6 predicted proteins | sample 2041151 | NCBI WGS metagenome assembly RCNI01 (sample SAMN09708214, study PRJNA481090) | feces metagenome | isolation source: feces | place: Antarctica: Albino Rookery
CGCCTGTGCCTCCTGCCCCGCGTCTGCCTGGGGTTTTCTCCAGCCGCCCCGCTTCTCCTCAGGGGTAAAATTGGAGCACTCCTCATTGATACAGTAGGCTTTCTTAGCGCCTCTGCCCGCCTTTTTGAACATGGTATGACCGCAGACGGGACAGGTATCCTTCACAGGCACATCCCAAGTCCAGAAGTCGCAGGGCTCTTTCTCTTTGTTGTTGCGGTGCTCGCAGCAATAGTAGACATACTGCTTTTTGGATTCCTTGCCCTTGCCGGTGCGCTTGAGCAGTCGGCCGCCGCATTTGGGGCACTTACCGGGCATCTCGACCACCAGAGGCATGGTGAAGTCACAGTCGGGCCAGCCGGGGCAGGCCAAAAATCGGCCAAACCGGCCAGATTTTACCACCAGGTTGCGGCCGCACTGAGGGCAGATCTCTTCCGAAATCTCAGGGCGGATGCGGTAGTCGCCGCTCTCCTTCTCCTGGGTCAGGGGGTCTGCTGCCTCCTGGAGTTCCTGGTCAAAGGAGCCGTAAAAATCACCGAGCATCTGCCGCCAGTCGATCGTGCCCTCCTCCACCTGGTCCAGCTGGGCCTCCATTTTAGCGGTAAAGGTGGTGTCCACAATGTCCTGGAAGTGCCGTTCCAGCAGCAGTACCACCACCTCGCTGAGCGGTGTGGGCTTCAGTGCCTTACCCTCCTTCACCACATATTCCCGGTTCAGGATCGTTGCGATGGTGGGGGCATAGGTGGAAGGTCGGCCGATCCCCTTCTCCTCCATAGCGCGGATGAGACTGGCCTCGGAGTACCGTGCGGGAGGCTGTGTAAAGTGCTGGTCCTTCACGATATTCTTTCCAGTAAGAGGCTCGCCCTCCCTCAGATCGGGCAGCGGAGAGGTCTTCTCCTCCTCGCTCTCATCCTTTCCCTCCTCATACACTGCGGTGAAGCCGGAGAATTTCAGAGAGGAGTGGCTTGCACGGAAGGTATAGCCCGAATTCTCAACCTCAATGGACAGGCTGTCATAGAGGGCGTTGGCCATCTGGCAGGCCAGGAATCGGCTCCAGATGAGCTTGTAGAGCTTGTACTGCTCGGCAGTCAGGCTCTTCTTGATCTCGTCGGGGACCAGGCGCACATCGGAGGGACGGATGGCTTCGTGGGCATCCTGGGCATTGCCCTTGGCCTTAAAGCGACGTGTCTCGTCAGGGTAGTAGTTGCTGCCGTAGCGCTGGAGGATAAAATCCTTGGCGGCAGCCAGGGCCTCCTCAGACAGACGCAGTGAGTCGGTACGCATATAGGTAATCAGACCCACGGTGCCCTCACCGTCGATATCCACACCCTCATAGAGCTGCTGGGCAATGGACATGGTACGGGCAGGCGTCATGTTCAGCTTGCGGGACGCCTCCTGTTGGAGGGTAGAGGTGGTGAAGGGAGGCGCGGGCTGGCGGCGTTTCTCCTGACGCTTCACCTTGGAGACAGCGTACTGGCCCTGGCTGACAGCGGACACTACAGCCTCGGCCTCCTGCTGGTTATGCAGCTCCATCTTCTTGTCTCTGCCATAAAATTGGGCCTTAAAAGAACCCAGGTTGGGGCGCACACGCTCCAGCTCGGCCTCCACAGACCAGTACTCCTGTGGCTCGAAGGCCTGAATCTCCTTCTCCCGCTCCAGCACCAGCCGGGTGGCCACAGACTGGACACGTCCGGCGGACAGGCCGCGGCGGATATTTTTCCACAGCACGGGGGAAAGCTTATAGCCCACAATGCGATCCAGAATTCGGCGGGCCTGCTGGGCGTCCACCAGCTTCTGGTCGATGGCTCTGGGCGAGGCGATGGCCTCGGTGACCACGTTCTTCGTGATCTCGTTGAAGGTGACCCGATAGGTCTTGTCATCCGGGATTCCCAGAAGCTCCTTCAGGTGCCAGGAGATGGCTTCGCCTTCCCGGTCCGGGTCGGTTGCGAGATACACTTTCCCGCTCTTCTTTGCAGCCTTCTTCAGGTCGCTGATTACGTCCTCTTTGCCTTTGATTGGCTGGTAGTCCGGCTCAAACCCGTTATCAATATCCACGCCCATCTTGCTCTTAGGCAGATCGCGGACGTGGCCCATAGATGCGATGACCTCATAGTTGGGGCCCAAATACTTACCAATCGTCTTGGCCTTTGAAGGGGACTCCACGATGACCAAATCATGCTTTGTTGCCATTTGACAACCTCCAAAATTTATTCTCACGGCGTCTAAGGCGCCTATATCTTACTCTTCCAATTGTACCAGAGAGGCGAACCGTCGTCCAGCCTTCTCCTCCACCAGCCCCTGCACCTGGAGCATGGTCATGGCAGACAGTACTCTGCGGGTGGGGATTTGGGTCAGCTCCACCAGCTCGTCCGCCGTCCTGGTCTTATCGCCCAGGTTACTGAGTATGGCAAGCTCATCATCGGTGAGCTTCTCCTTCTGCTCTGTCCGGGAGATCATTTGCCGCTGGGGCGGCTCTGGTTCCGGAGGAGGGGACGTTTCTTTCTTTTCAGGCACCGCTCTGCGTTCCCGTGCCTGCTCCGCATCCTCCAGCCGCTCCTGAGTGGCTTCATCGCTCAACGTCCTCGCTCTGGACAGTTTTGTGGGGAACCGATCCCGGTATTCCTCCAGAATATCATTTCCTTTTCGAACAAGCTTGGCTCCCTGCTGGATCAACAGGTTGGTCCCCTCACTCATGGGGGCATCCAAGGCTCCAGGGACAGCAAACACATCACGGTCCTGATCCAGAGCATGGTTCACCGTGCTCATGGTACCGCCGAAGGGGCGGCACTCCACTGCCAGCACGCCCAAGGCAAGACCACTCAAAATGCGATTGCGCCTTGGAAAGTGATAGCCCCGGTGGGGCGTACCCGGCGGATATTCTGAAATCAGGGCACCCACTGCGGCTACGTCCTCCATGAGGTACCGATTCTGCGGCGGGAAGGGAATATCCAACCCACCTGCCAATACGGACACCACCGGTCCGCCCGCCTTGAGCGCGCCCCGGATAGCGCAGGAGTCCAGCCCCTCGGCCATGCCGGAGATCACCAGCCCACCGCCAGCCGTCAGCTCCATGCCGAACCGCTCGGCGTACTTTTCCCCGTAGGGAGTGGCTTGTCTGGCACCCACCACGGCAATGGCGGCTTCCTCATCAAAGTGGAATACCCTTCCCTTGATATAGAGCACCAACGGCGGGTCACTCAACTGCCGCAGTCTCTGGGGATAATCCGCATCCTGTAGGGTCATGATGTGCAAACCCAGCCGCTCACACTCCGCCAAGATCCTTTCCGGAACCGCAAAGCTCTTATCCTGAAGCGCCTGCCGCCGATTGGGCCGCAGCTCCAGCAGGTCATATTCCTCTACGTCCGCGTAGTAGGCCCGTTCCGGCGTGATAAAGTGGTCCAGCACAATAAGCGCATCCCTGGTGTCCAGCCCTTTTCGGGTCGTGAGCCAAAGCCAGTATTTCAACGCTGTCATGGGAGAACCCCCTCATCTTCTTTACTCCGCAGATTTCACTTTACAAATCTCTTCTTCCACAGTATGGTTATTGAGAGGAAGGAAGGGATCTTTATGAGACGACCCCACTACGCCTGGGCCATTTGTCTCGGTTCAGCACTGATGCTATTCACTGTAATGGGGCTGGGCGTCAATGTGTTTTCCATCTACCAGCCCTATCTGATCTCTGTCAATGGGTTTACCAATGCACAGGCCTCTATGGTCGTCACCATACGGAGCCTCTTTATCCTGTTCGGCATGGTGTCCGGTACCTGGATGTGTCAGCAGCTGGGACTGCGCAGAATTTCCTGCTGGGCTGTCCTGCTTCTGGCAGGCGGCTGCTTTCTCTTTGGCGTCAGCAGTTCCTTCATTCTGTGCTGCGGCGCCGCCATGCTCACCGGCCTGGGTTACAGCTGGGGCGGGATGATCCCCATTTCCCTGCTGATGGACCGGTGGTTCCGGGACCGACAGACCTTTGCGCTGGGTATCAGCTCTGTCGGCAGCGGTCTAGCCACCATCCTGGCCCCCGCTCCTCTGACCTGGCTCATTGAGCACGTCAGTCTTCGGGCCGCTTTCTGGTGCGAAGGCGCCTGTGCTCTGTTCCTGGCTCTGGCAGTGTGGCTCATCATCCGGGACAGCCCGGAAAGCATGGGCCTGCCGCCCTACCAAGTGAACGGTTCTGCTGAGACAGCCGAAGGCTTTTCCGTCCGTATGCGGCCCCGTGCTATGACCGACCGCCGCTGGCATATGGTGCTGTTTGCAGTGTTCCTCATGGGTCCGGCCAGTAGCCTCGGTCTCGTCAATATGGGGGTGCTCTACGCCAGCGAGGGCTACTCCTCCGGCGTAGTGGCTGCGCTCATCTCGATCGTGGGCCTGTCCCTGATGGCGGCGAAGCCGCTGTATGGTCAGCTGGTAGATCGTGTGGGCGGGCGCAGATCCAACTATTTGGTCTACGCCGCCTCCCTTTTGAGTTATGTGCTCTGTGCTCTGGCTCCTACCGGAAGCGTTCCGCTGGCGTTTCTTGCCGCGGTCGTCTACGGGATAGGCCTGCCCATAGGCTGTATGTCCCTGACCGTTTGGGCCAAGGACTGTCTGGGTGATGCAGGCTTTTCCAAGGGCCTCAAGTGGTGTCAGACCATGTTCGCCTTGGGCAATCTGCTCTTCGGAACAGTGCCCGGTCTGCTGGCCGACCACTTTGGCAGCTACCTGCCTGCCTATTTCCTGTTTTTTGGTATGATGCTGAGTTCCATGCTCCTCATGTCCTATGTCTACGCGGTCACCAACGCGGGGACGCAAGGTGAAATCTAACGGTCTGCGGCGGGGTCTTTACAGGCTCCGCCGTTTCTTTTATCGAGCCATCTCCCAGAGGACCACTGTGGCGGCCACTGCCGCGTTCAGAGACTCACAGCGCTCCCGCATTGGGATTTTGAGGGTCTTGCTGCACAGATCAAGCAGCTGGTCAGAGATACCTCTTCCCTCACTGCCGATTACCACAGCAGCCCGGCTCAAATCGGCCTGCCGCACATCCACGGTATCCTCCCGCAGCGCGGTGGCGTAGAGCGGCAGACCGGAATTTTCCAGCAAACCGGGCAGCTCCTCGGCCTCCACTTCGTAGACGGGCAGTCGGAAGCAGGCTCCCATAGTGGATCGTACTGTTTTGGGGGAAAATGGATCGGCACAGCCGTTCACCAAAATCAGGCCGTCCGCCCCCAAAGCGTCAGCAGTACGCCAGATGGTGCCCACGTTGCCGGGGTCCTGGACCCCGTCCAAAACCAGATAGCGGCTGCCGGACAGTGCTTCAGGCGCTTTCAGCTCCGGGATCTTTCCCACGAAGAGCACCCCCTGAGGGGTCTTGGTGTCGCAGAGGCTTTGCAGCAGGTCACTGGGGACCTCAACGCCCCGGATCTGGTCGGAAAGTTCCAATTCATTTCCCTGCACCGTGACTACCGTGGTCAGCTCCGCATTGGTCTTCAGAGCCTCAGCCAGCAGCTTGGGACCTTCACCGGTAAACTCGCCGCTGGCCCGGCGGTGGGCCTTGGAGGTATTCAGTTTTCTGATATGGGCTGCCAGAGGGTTCTGGCGGCTGGTAATTCGTTCCATTATAGCTGCTCCAATTTACGGATGTCGTAATTTTCACCCAGCACCACCATGCTGTCACCTTCCTGGAAGGTGAAGTCCCGACTGGGGGCAATATTCATCACACCGCTCCGACGGACCGCGATGATGGTGATGTGGTGTTTGGCCCGGATGTCCAGCTCAAGGATGGTCTTTCCAACCCAAGTAGCCGGCACACGCCGCTCGACCATAGAGTATTCATCAGACAGGTCAATGAAATTCAGAATATCACCATTGGCCAGATTGTGGGCCAGTCTCAGGGCCATCTCCTGTTCCGGGAAAACCACCAGGTCGGCACCGATTTTCTCCAGCACCTTCCGATGAACCGCGCTGTTGGCCTTGCTGACCACGCGGGGTACACCCTGGTCCTTTAGGTTCATGGTAATGAGGGCACTTTCGCCCACGTCCTCGGCCAAAGCCACCACGGCACAGTCGAAATTTCGGGCGCCCAGGGCGCGGAGCACCTCAGGGTCCCGTGCGTCGCCGGTCACGGAGCGGGTGACATAGTCGGCCACCGCCTGGACACGCTCTGGTCTGGCATCCACCGCCAGCACCTCATTGCCCAGTTTAGAAAGCTCCACAGCCAGAGCGGTTCCGAACCGCCCCAGACCAATTACAATAAAGCTTTTCATGGTATTTACTCCTTTTGGCTTCCATCAGCCAATCATAATATCCGCGGTGGGGTACTGTAGCTTACTCTCCAGCCGCCGGGTCAGGAAGGCAATGGAGAAGGTGAGCACGCCCACGCGTCCCAAATACATACACAAAATCACAAGGAGAGAGCTGACCGGGCTCAGGGTGGTGGTAACTCCCATAGAGAGGCCCACTGTACCCAGTGCAGAGGCGATCTCGTAGGCTCCGTCCAGGAACGGAATCTGGTCCACCAGAGAAAGGCCCATTGTGCCAACGATCAGAAGCATCATAATGGACATGGTCAATGTCATAGCGTCCAGCACCCGGCGGGCGGGGATGGTGCGGTTACGGACTACCACCTGCTCTCTGCCTCGCAGGCTTTCCCACAGGGCCAGGAGCAGCACACCGGCCGTCACCGTTTTGATGCCGCCGGCCGTGGAACCGGAGGAACCGCCCACCAGCATAAATATGATGCCCATGACGGCCGAGTTATCTGTCAGTCCCCCCTGATCCAGGGTAGCAAAGCCAGCCGTGCGCAGAGTCACCGACTGGAAGAGGGCGTTCAGCAGTTTGTCCCCAGTACTCAGATTTCCCAAGGTAGCAGGGTTGCTCCACTCAAACCAGAGCGTGGTCAAAAATCCCGTCAAAATCAGTCCGCCAGTGATTGCAAGTACCAGCTTTGTATAAAGGGAAAAGGCTTTCCAACGCTTGTTCTCCAAAATATCTTCCCAAACAAAGAAGCCCAGTCCACCCACCACAATGAGGAACATGATGACCCCTAACACCAGCGGATCGCTCTGGAAGCCGACCAGGCTGGAGAAGGGACCGGTGTACTCACCCATCAGGTCAAAGCCACCGTTGCAGAAGGCAGAAACGGCGTGAAAGATACCAAACCACAGCCCTTTTCCAAACCCGAACTTTGGGATAAAGCGTACCGCCAGCAGCAGACCGCCAACACCCTCCAGCAGGAAGGTTCCCCCCAGTGCCCGACGTACTACTCGCACCACACCGGCCGTGTTGGAGAGATTCATGGAGGAGGCCATCATCATGCGCTGGGACAGGCCGATACGGCGGCGCAGCGCCAGGGACACCAGTGTCATCAGGCTGACAAACCCCAGGCCGCCCAGCTGGATGAGCACCAGCACGACCACCTGACCGAACAGGGTCCAATGGAGAAAGGTATCCACCTGGGCCAAGCCTGTCACACAGGTGGCCGAGGTGGCGGTAAACAGGCAGGTGAGCCACGGTGTCCACTCCCCCGACTTGGCGGAAATGGGCAGATGCAGCAGGCAGGCACCCGCCAAAATAATCAACGCAAAGCCCAGAGCGATCATCCGAGTTGGGTTCAGGTGCTTTTTGCTCTTGGGCACTACAGGTCTGCTCAAAGTAGGGCCTCCTTATCAGGCGCATGGTCTTTTTCTGCTCTTATCTTAATATCTTCGAGTCTTCCTTATAATAAAGGTATCGCCCACGCTTGTCAAGCCGCTGTTCCGCTCCGCTCCGCAAAATCGCATCCCGGTTTCGTGCTTTTTTCTCTCTTTTTCCCTCCGTAATCAGACCTTTTCTGTTCTCCTCTCATCTGCTTGAATTTTCTTCGTCTAGGTTCCGCTTAAGCCCGTTTCCCGTGATCTTCGGGCCGTCCGTTTCGTTCTAAAAAGTCTTCTCCGCTCCTGATTGACTTTTAACGGGATTCTTATATACTTAAAAAGTAGCCTACTCACCGCCGCCGTTCCCTTTCAGGGGTGGTCGCGCGGTCTTCATACTAAAAGGAGGCAGCCGTCATGGCAAAATTATCTGACGCCGTTAAGCCAGCTCCGAAAGCCCCTGCCCGTATGTCCCGAAAGGACCCTCTCACACGGGAACAGCTCAAAGCCATTGATGCCTGGTGGCGGGCTTCCAACTACCTGTCTGCCTGCCAGCTCTATCTGCTGGATAATCCTCTGCTCCGGGAACCTTTGAAGCCCGAACACGTGAAGCAGAATATCGTGGGCCACTGGGGCACCTGCCCCGGCCAGAATTTTATCTATACCCATCTGAACCGTGCCATCGTCCGCTACGATCTGGACATGATCTATATTTGCGGCCCCGGTCACGGAGGCAACGCCATCGTAGCCCAGGACTATCTGGACGGCTCCTACAGCGAGGTCTATCCCAATATCAGCCAGGATGGAGAGGGGATGCGGAAGCTGTTCCGCCAGTTCTCCTTCCCGGGCGGTATCCCTGGTCACACCGCCCCCCAGACTCCCGGCTCCATCAATGAGGGCGGCGAGCTGGGCTACTCCCTGGCCCACGCCTTCGGCGCAGTTATGGATAACCCCGACCTGATTGCCGCCTGTGTGGTGGGCGATGGCGAGGCTGAAACCGCACCTCTGGCTGCGGCCTGGCACTCCAACAAATTTCTCAACCCCATCACGGACGGTGCGGTACTCCCGATCCTCCACCTGAACGGCTTCAAGGTGGGCAATCCCTCCATTTTCTCCCGCATTGGCCACGATGAGCTGGAGATGTTCTTCAAGGGCTGCGGCTGGGAGCCCCGCTTTGTGGAGGGCAGCGACCCCAAAGTGATGCACCAGACTATGGCTGCCGCTCTGGACTGGGCCATCCGCGAAATTCAGCGCATCCAGGAGTACGCCCGCACCAGCGGTGATGCTGCCCGCCCCCACTGGCCCATGCTGGTACTGCGCTCCCCCAAGGGCTGGACCGGCCCCAAGACGGTGGACGGTCGGCAAGTCGAGGGCAGCTGGCGTTCTCACATGGCCCCTATCCCTATGGACGGGAATCCAGAACACCTGAAGGAGCTGGAAACGTGGCTGCGGAGCTACAAGCCCGAGGAGCTTTTTGATAAAAATGGCACACTTGTGCCCAGCCTTCAAAAGCTGGCCCCGGTGGGGCAGCGCCGCATGGGTGCCAATCCCCACGCCAACGGCGGCCTGCTGCTGCGGGAACTGCGTGTCCCAGACTTTCGTTCCTACGCTCTGGATGTGCCAAACCCCGGCACGGTGGAGGCAGAGGACATGACCGTACTGGCCGGATTTCTCCGGGACATCATCAAGCTCAATCAGCGCAGCGGAAACTTCCGCCTCTTCTCCCCCGACGAGGTCTCTTCTAACCGGCTCGCCCGGATTTTTGAGGCCAGCGACCGCCGCTGGGAGGACTCGATCGACGACGATACGGACGACCACCTATCCCCCGATGGGCGGATCATGGACTGTGCTCTGTCCGAGCACCTGTGCCAGGGCTGGTTGGAGGGCTACTTGCTCACCGGTCGTCACGGTGTCCTAAGCAGCTATGAGGCATTCATCCGCACGGTTGACTCTATGGTTTCCCAACACGCCAAATGGCTCAAGGTATGCGGTCATCTGCCCTGGCGGCAGTCCATCGCCTCCCTCAACTACCTGCTGTCCTCCAACGTATGGCAGCAGGACCACAACGGTTTTACGCACCAGGACCCGGGTTTCCTGGACCATGTGGCCAACAAAAAGGCTGACGTAGTACGGCTCTACCTGCCCCCTGACGCCAACTGTCTGCTGTCCTGCTTCGCTCACTGTATTCAGAGCCGGAACTATATCAACGTCATGGTGGCCTCCAAGCTGCCCCGGCCCCAATGGCTGAGCATGGATCAGGCCATCAAGCACTGCTCCCACGGCATCGGCATTTGGCAGTGGGCCTCCAGTGACCAGGGCTACGAGCCTGACGCAGTGCTGGCCTGCTGCGGTGACACCCCGACTTTGGAGACCTTGGCTGCTGTCACCATTCTGCGGCATTATCTGCCTCAGTTGAAGATCCGGGTCATCAATGTGGTGGACCTGATGAAGCTCCAGCCCCACACAGAGCATCCCCACGGTCTTACCGACGAGGACTACGACGCCCTCTTCACCACCAATACTCCCATCATCTTCGCATTCCACGGCTACCCCTCTCTCATTCACGAGCTGACCTACCGCCGCCACAACAAGAACATCCATGTGCGCGGCTACAAGGAGGAGGGCACCATCACCACCCCCTTCGATATGCGGGTGCGCAACGACATCGACCGGTTCCATCTGGTGATGGACACCGTCAACCGCCTGCCCCAGCTGGGCAACAGCGCCGCCTATCTCATTCAGGAGATGAAGGACAAGCTGGTGGAGCACCGCCAATATATCACCACCTACGGCCGGGACATGCCGGAGGTGCGGGACTGGCAGTGGAACAACGGCAAGGGCATCTACTGATTCGCAGCACAAAAGGGACCGACATCGTCGGTCCCTTGAGACGGTCGAAAAAGTGGCAAAGCCACTTTTTCGAGTTGGATTGCACGCAATTTTCAACTCAATTTCTTACGAAATTGTCCTTGGAAATCGGGT
>RCNI01001917.1_pt1 | contig 10581 bp, 6 predicted proteins | sample 2041151 | NCBI WGS metagenome assembly RCNI01 (sample SAMN09708214, study PRJNA481090) | feces metagenome | isolation source: feces | place: Antarctica: Albino Rookery
GAACTGAACCTAAAGGCCTATTTCTAACTAAATCTCCCAAAACGATACTGCCTCCAAGATAGGGTGGATTACTTTGCTGCATAATTTCACCAAGTCTTGCATTAATCATAAAGTTAAAGAATGATGTCAATATACCATCATGCAGATAGGAATAGGTATTCTTATCTGTCTTTTGGTCTGGAATAATGGTAAGTAATTGTACAGAAGAACCATTGATCTCTTTATCTGTTGCACAAATAAAATACATTTCATCATGCTCTGGAATCATAAATTCCGGACGAGGCTTAGGATTTTCAACAGCCGGAATTTTAGAAAACATTTTCTTGATTTTTGCTACCATTTTTTCCGGATCAATATCTCCAACTACTGCAATCGCCTGTAAATCTGTACGATACCAATCATGATAAAAATCACGAATTGCCTGATGATCAAAATGTTGAATTACATCCAAACTACCGATAACATCCCTTATCGCATATTGGGAGCCTTTATAAATTACTGGATTAAGTTGCATTTTTATTCTAAAACTTGGAGTCCTACGAGTTCTCCATTCTTCAGTAATAACTCCTCTTTCTGCATCAATTTCCTCTGCTTCCAAAGAAAGATAATGAGACCAGTCATGTAAAATAAGCAATGATGAATCTAAAAGACTTTCCCTGGTTGTCGGAACAGAACTGATGTTATATACAGTTTCATTCTGTGCAGTATAAGCATTTATGTTATGTCCAAAAGATACACCATTACGTTCCAACATCTGAATCATTGACTTGCCGGGGAAATGCTCCGTCCCCTGAAAAGACATGTGCTCAAGGAAATGTGCTAATCCATTCTGTTCTTCATTCTCTAATAAAGCACCCACATTCTGAATAATATAAAAACTGGCACGTTGTTTCGGCTCATGATTTTGTCTGACATAATAAGTCATTCCATTTTCTAATTTCCCCGTCAATACTTTATTATTTTGGGGTAGTTTTTGTTCTTTACCGCCACATGAAGTCATTACTATAATGGCTGTGAGGTACATTAAATGTCGATAGATTGTTTTCATGATATATGTTTAATTAAGACTACTTATTTTCTTTTTCTAGAAACCAGAATATACACACAAAGAATAAGGATAATTGCCGGTATCACCCATTTATAAAATAAATTCATCCAGGGAAGTGTATTATGCGAAGCAGTATATCGAGTATCCGTAGAATATTTCCTCTGTATATTAATAGGATATTCATAATCGGTCAAAGCACAAAGACATTCGGTCAACAAATTGATATTGGCAGAACGAACTCCTACCCGATTGGCATTAAATTCCTTCAAAGTAAACAAATCCGCATCTCCTGTCACAAATATCGTTTGTTTCTTTCCTTTAACATCCCTAGTAAGCATCGTAGCTAGAGTATATTGCTTTTCTACTTCTCCTCTTTCTATGTTAAGCTGAGACTTCTCATTTGTAAAATCACGAGTATCCGCTTCCTCCCATACTCCTTTCACATCACTTACCAACAAATCTGTAGCAACGAATCCTTGAGGTTCCCCTATTTTTTCTATAGCACAAGCCGATGGCATAGTTACTTTCAACCCTCTGTCTATATAATACTGCCAGGCTGGATGCACAGCGACTGCCTCTTGAGTAAAACTAGTGGCAATAATATCATCTGTATAGACATCATTGGGATTTACCAAAATATTGTCACCATATTTCAAATTCAAAGGAAGTATCAAAGGATTCATATTTTCCTGACGTCTATTCTCTCCCAAAATCAAGAGATTGCCACCTCTATCCAGAAACTTTTTATAGTTTAGCATTTCTGCTTCAGAAAAAGCTCTTTTAACATCAGAAATAACAATAAAATCCACATCTATAGGCACAGGCTTCTCCAGGGATATTTCCCTGATTTCAAATCCCTGATTAATCATAGAATACCGCATGACCCGATTCGTCGTGAAAACCTCATAACCTGTTTCACTTTTGTCATTGACACTACGTTCTCCATGTCCTATAACAAAACCTGCAATTCCAGGTTTATCAACAAGTTTTTTCATGGCAGCAGTGATTTCAGTTTCGCTCGGATGTTTTCTGTCATCTTCAAAAACACGTAGAATAGCTTTTCTTCCATTATCCCGACTAAGCACTCTGACCATTCTACCACCCTCTTTTGATATATCATCCATAGCCCATACGGCCTCTTGTGGTATATATGCATTTGTATCCTGCTTCGTCCATCTACAGATATCCAGAATCATCTCTCTTGGGGTTCTATTATCATCCTCATACCTTGGATTACTATAGAAATTACCATAATAGTATACATATTTCTGTTTGATCTCCGGTTTAAAACGCAGGTATTTTTCAAATCTTTTTAAATCGTAATTCCTGTTTCGCGGTTCTGCATAAAACCAAGTTTCATCCAAAATATTAGCATAAGTCGTAATTGTCAGCCCGTCAGTAATCCTTTTCATCACTTCCTGACTATAAGGAGTCAATGTATTGACTTTCGCATAAGTAGCATCATAATACTTTATAAATTTAGGTTGAGAACTTACAATACCGAAACCAATGACAACACAAAGGACTGCCATATACTGAAGTGTCTTTTTCCACAGAGACTGTTTCAAACGTTCTCCACGAAGTTTTAAAACAGACAAAGCCAAGAACATGAATATGACCAACAAAAAATAAAATATTTCACGAGTACAAAGCATACCTTCTAGAAATACTTTAGAACGTCCTGCGATTGAAAGCCAAAAAGTAACATCCCGTATAAAATCATATTCCTGCCCCACCTTACCAATAAAATTCAATATCGCAAGTACAATCAGCGTACTAATTACGGCAACTACTTGATATGGAGTAATCGTAGACAAAAAAAGTCCGATTGCAGAATATGCACAAATGGTGATAAAGACTCCGAATGCAGCCACAACCATCATCATTATATCCGGATCCTGCACATAAAAAACCATAAATACAGTAGGCAGAGACATCACTACCACAAGCAATAAACCATAAATTACAGTAGCCAGATACTTACCTATAATAATCTGTGTATTAGATACAGGAGAAGAATAGAGAAGTTTGATAGATCCATTACTGTATTCACGGCTCATCAAGCCCATGGTCAACAAAGGGATATACAAATAAAGATTGTCCAACATATTAAGGAACAATCCTCTGGTTCCGCATATTAACTGTGAGGTTGCCATGTAAACATTATAACCAATCTCTTGATACCTTAACCCATCTTCATATAGACTGCAAAAATATGCACCTACTTGGAAAGCAAAAACCAGCAAAATAAGCCAAGCTATCGGCGAATAAAAGAAAACTTTTAATTCCGTTTTCAGAATACGTGCAATTGTTCTCATAATTAATTAAATGATTTTCCTGATAATTTAGCAAAAACTTTATCCAAAGATTCTTTTTCCAGAGATATCTCTCTTAGCCGCCATCCTTTCTCGCAAGCTTTTTCAATCACTCGGCTAACAATGGAAGTATCTCCCTTAAAATGAAGTCTGATACGGGTACGTGTCAAGCGTTCCACCCTTTCTATCCCTTCTATTGCAAGCAGTTCCTCATTTTGAGGGGCATTATGCATAATGGTCATCAAGGCACTGGGAGCCATATAGGTATCAAACTCATTTATACTTCCTTTAAATACCATTTTCCCTTGATCAATCATCATAATATAATCACACACTGCTTGAACTTCAGGTAAAATATGCGTAGATATTAATACAGCCTTATCAACAGCTATATCGCGTATAAGATGCCTGATTTCCACAATTTGATTCGGATCCAATCCATTCGTTGGTTCATCAAGGACAATAAACATAGGTTCATGTATGATGGCCTGTGCAATACCGACACGTTGTTGATAACCACCAGACAAATTTGATATTTGCCGATGACGGAAATGGGTAATCTGACATTTCTCCATAGCCTTTTCAACCGCATTCCTTATTTGATTTTTAGGCATCAAACGCAAATCTGCACAATGATACAAATATTCTTCCACTGTTAATTCCACATGAAGAGGTGGTTTCTGAGGAAGAAAACCGATATACTTTTTAGCTTCTATGGGATGCTTTCTAAGATTTATCCCATTAATACAAACTTCACCCTCTGTTTGTGAAAGCACATTGCAAATTATATTCATTGTAGTTGATTTACCGGCCCCATTCGATCCCAACAGGCCAAAAACGCCATTACTTTCAATACTAAAATTTATATCCCGAATTGCCCATTCTGTACTATATCGATGCGACAAATGCTTAACTTCTACAATATTATTTTTCATATTGACTCTATTTTCTTTGTCTTTTTACTATAAGTATTATTGCTATCGTGATTAATCCTAACGGCAATAATACCATGAAGATCATATTCAACCAATAGCTGAAACCTTTAGGAAGATCGACTTTATTATCTATTGCCTCTATCCTTTCATCAACAATAGGGAATTGATCATCAGAGAACCATCTGAAGACTCCTTGAACTACACTGTAATTCGAAGAATTTACTCCAGGATGGCTTGACAATAATTCCTGATTGGCAATAAAATCAGCATCGCCGGCAATAATGATTTTTTGAAGATTACCCTTCAATTGTCTTTCCATAGATATCATTGTCGAATACTTCCCGCGTTTTTCCCCTACATTGGGATTACATATAAAATCTCCATCTACAAAATCCTCGGTTTCAACCTCCGGCCAGGCATTTTCGCTTGTTTCCAGAAGAGATTTCACTTTAAAGTCATGAACGCTTGAATAATCGATTGCCAGCGCAGTAGGCATTAAAATGCCATAACCAAATTTGGAAGCATTCCTAAAGAAATAATTATCACTAGCAGCAACATCTGTGAATTCTGTAAATATGTTTATAGGAGATGTCATTTCATTTTCTTCCACTAAAATGCCATCATGGAAACGAACACCCAAATAATCAAGAATTGGCTGTAAAGCTTCATGACGTTTATAATTTCCTAATATAAACAGATTCCCTCCGCAATCAATGTAGTGCTTAACATTAGCGACAGCCTCTTGTGATAAAGACTCATTTATATCGGTTACAACCAATATCTTATAATCATTTAAATCTTCGGCATTGTCTAAACTAACTGCCTCAGGAGCAAATCCTAAATTCAAAAGAGAATGTCTGAACCATTGATCATAACCTAAAAGATAATAACTGCGATCACTAAAATGCGAAATCTCTCTTGCACCATATCCTTTAGCAAATGCGACATTCACCCGAGGATTTACAACCGTATTGAAAACAACGGACATTTCATTGTCTGTCGGCATTTTTTGGTTATCATTAAACATTCTCATGATACTCTTATGCCCATGCTCATCTTCTATAACACGAATCCATTCATATTTTTCAGGCTCCAATTCCGGGAATTGTTTTATCTCATCTGGTTTTAAAAATAGATTCAAGTCTAGATTGTAAATCTTACATATCTCTTTAGCTTTTTCCTCATCACTCATTCCTGGATATTTTGTCTCCAGTTCTTTATTACCATTAGGAGCATAGTAATAAACGTACTTCATCTTGGTATCCGGCTTAAAACGGATATACTTCTCAAGTCTTTTTTTATCATAATTACGATTTTGAGGCAAAGACCACACCAAATCATCATCAAAAAGGTTCACATAAGTTGTTATTGTTAGCCTATCTTTGATATTCTTCATGATATTCTGGCTCTCTTTACCCAACGTATTGTTCTGAGTATATGTAGCATCCCAATAGTATTTCAACTGGGGGAACGTTGTTACATATCCACAGAACAGACATACTCCCACAATCATACTGTATTTCAAAATCTTAACTTTCAAACTCATAACACTTTTCTCTGTATTCAATTTGAATATAGAAAGTGAGAGGAAAAGAATAATGACTATAACAAAATACAAGAAATCTTCACTGGTAAATAATCCATCCAGAAAAACTCTGGCTCGACCGGACAAAGCCAACCAATAAGTAATATCTCTTATAATTTCATTAGATTGTCCTATTTCATCTACATTATTCAAAAAAGCCAACATAGCTAAAGTTCCTATTGCAGCCACCACCTGATATTTAGTCAAAGAAGACATAAACAAGCCTATAGCCGAATAGGACAACACAAGCAGGTAAAGCCCCAGAAGAGCAACGCAAACCATTTTAGCATCAAAATGATCTACAAAACACCAGGTAAATACAGCGTACATTCCAATAACTCCTATCAACACCCCTCCATAAATAACCATCGAAAGGAACTTGCCCAAGATTATTGACAAATTTTTAATAGGTGAAGAATAAAGCAACTTAATAGACCCCGTTTGGAACTCACGGCTCATCAACCCCATGGTCACCAAAGGAATATAAAGATAAATATATCTTTGGATCCCTGGCAATATTCCACTCATCGATTTACCGAATACCTGCTGGCTAACGCTCCATGCTCCGCGCCCCAAATCCTGTCTCTCTAAAATTCCTCCAAATACCTCAACAAAACTATAACCTACTTGACAAACGAAAATCAGTAGGACTAGCCATGCAACAGGTAAAAAAAACATAGAATTCAATTCTATCTTAGCTATTCTAAACATTAGCTTTATGTCATTATTGATTTTCATGTCTTCTACTTTTTATATTTTCCTGACAATTGTGCAAAGATTTCATCCAAAGAGCAGCGTTCTACATATAAATTTTTAAGCATCCAAGATCTATTGACACTTTCCTGAATATACTTTTCAGTGATTTCAGGATCATCTTTCAAAAAGATGCGAAATTTTCCTTCTCCCAACACTTCTACAGGATGACCTTCTGCAACGGTTTCCAACTCTTCTTTAGCAGGAGCATTTGACAACTCTATAATAAAACTTTCTGGAGCTACATAATTATCAAAATCTTCCATTGTCCCGGAAAAAACCAATTTCCCATTTTCAATCATATTTATCCGATCACATATCGCCTGAACTTCTGAAAGAATATGCGTAGAAAGGAGAACTGCATGTTCTTGGGCAATTTCCCTGATCAAATTTCGAATGTCTACAATCTGATTCGGATCCAAACCATTTGTCGGCTCATCCAGCACAATAAATTTGGGATTATGTACTATAGCTTGAGCTATACCTACTCTCTGTTGATATCCACCTGAAAGATTCTTGATCAGACGCTTCCGGAAATGTGTTATTGAACATTTTTCCAATGCCACCTCAACGGCTCTATTTACATCTTTTTTATCAAGCAACCTCAAAAAAGCTGCATGCTTCAAATATTCTTCCACAGTCAAATCAGTATATAAAGGAGGTTGCTGCGGTAAGAAACCAATATTTTGTTTTGCTTCCACAGGATTATTTCTCAAATTTTTACCATTAATATATACCTCTCCTTTCGTTTGATTTAGAACCCCACAAATAATATTCATAGTTGTTGATTTACCAGCTCCATTTGAGCCTAAAAGCCCCATCACCCCCTTTTCGGTAATATCAAAACTTATATCCTTCACCGCCCATTGAACGCTATAGCGATGAGACAATTTTTTAACAGAAACAATTGAATTCTCCATAAAATAATCTTGTATTACATCATCAGCTGTTTAAAAGAAGAACCTCTATTAAAGTCGGTTCCTCTTTCATTTATAGTCTAATAATTCCAATGATCGTTATCCTTGTATTTAATGTCTACAATCCTTCCTACTTTTTCAGGTGCAGTATATACGACTTTATGTTCATCTTTTATATTCTTGGCATGGTTGATTCCAAGAACGAAAAAGCTTCCGTCTTCCAAACCTACAGCTAAATGTAAATTCCTTTTCCCCTGACAATTAATAGCAGTGATTTTAGAATCAAAAGAATAATATAATTCTACAGGCTCTTCACGATTTTGCAAATCCAAACGATATAGATTCTCTCCTACTGCAAAAAAGGCATTTTCCTGTGGAGCATAAATGGGGAAAGCGATATGGTCAGGTACGGCCGGCAAACCTTTTATTTCTCTTTTAACAATTTCAGAAACCTTTCTTGGCTGTCCCCATCCCTTTACTGCAGAAACAAAATGCTGCACATATAATTTATCATCGGCTTCTTTTCTCAATACTTCAAAAAAACCATAATCATAGACATCACCTGTTTCAAACTGACTGATATACATCAATTCATATCCTTCATGATTATCTAATGGAACAATATTTTTAGTAGACATATCTTTATCTACACCTACCGGTATAATTTGACCGGCACCCTTGATTGAACCCCAATCTTCCCCTTTATCCTTTATATATAAAAAACGCTTGTTTTTCCCATCATATAATACTTGAAGCCCAAAACGGTTCTCCCTATAAAAACCTCTACATACCATACATTTTTCCAAAGCAGATTCCTCTCCTGGCAAAACCAAAGGTTCCGGCAAAAAATAATCAGAATTATAAACTGAAGTTGACAACTTGACTCTTGAATACAACTTTCCGTCTTTATCCAACACAACATCTACCGCATCCATAAAGGTCCCCGGATAAATAGGTCCATTGGGATATACACCACCCACAAAAGCTTGTGACATATCTATTTCTTTGATAAAATTAACTCCTTCCAAATCCACAGCTCCACTTTCCTGAAAAATACAAACGTTACCAACGACTTTATCTTTCCAATCAATACCTTCTCTAAAATGTTCCTGAATGGCTATAGGACCGGAACCCAGTTCCCCATCAAAAACATCGGGAATGAATTTTTGCTTTTTGAAATACAACTGTTCGCTTTCCTGCGACATTTCGTCCTCATCTTCAACTTCTATCACTGAAAGGAATGATAACTGTGACTTTCCTCCATTATCTGAAAGTATCATCCACGAATAATCATTTTCATAAATCCCTGTAATACTTATGGAAAACCTCTTCATATAAACCATATCATTTCTGAGGTCCTTTACTTTCAGGATCAACTTGGCTTCCGGTATAACGACATCCACAGTCCATATGAAATCCTTATTTTTCCATTCGTCTCTTGTTTTTCCATCCAATGACCATTCAAATTCATAATTTGCAGCATTCTTGACTACATCTTGTGAATATTCAGGAGTTATTTCCACAACCTCACCAAAAGTCGTATTAATATAATTCTTTTCTGTTTTGATCTCCAAACGCTCAATATCCTTGTAGTCATAATTTCCCTTATCCTCATAGCAACTGACCAACAATAGTGTCATGACAATTATAAAGAGGTTATATGCTAACTTTTTCATATCCTTACTTATTTAAATATTAATACATCGGAATTTCCATCGGTTCCCCATCTTTTTCAGTGATTCCGTTATCTTCAATATACTTCTTCACTTTCAATGCTACAATACGCAGTTCTGTTGAAGTCAAGCCATCAGCTGTAGTAAAATCCGGACAAGCCTTAAAGATGGTCTCTAACTTCTCATAAGAATAGGTGCCAAAGAAAACAGCATCTATATCTGAATTCCACCATAAAGGTTTTGATATTTTATTATTAAAGCAAAAAATGATATTCCTGTAAGAATCTCCAACAGCAGAATAACCCACCTTAAAATTCTCATTTGGCATAATACGAAGAATAAGCTTACACTCTTCATCCTCTTTCATTTTATCTTTGTATATAGTGATGGGAAGGGTATCCATGACACACCCCTTATGGAATATAAGTTTTTCCGGCAAGCTGTATTGTCCCGGGCTTACAGTTGATCCTTTTTCCACCACTTCAATCCTGTATTCCTTATCTTCCGTCAAAAGGTCGCCTATTAATCCAACATAAAAAGGCTGCGTATATTCTGTAACTCCATAATAATGTGAGAACGAAACAGAAACGGAATCGACATGCACATTTTTACCTTCTGAATTTTTCTGATATCTGATAAAATAAAGACATCTGTCTGCAGAATAACTATCTATTTCTTCATGTGAACACGCTGAAAAGCCATACAATGAAATAAACAGAATACTTATGATATTTATAAAACTCTTATTCATAATCTTATCTCTTAGTTTATTTTTTCTCTTTCAGGAACAGGAATTGTAAAACTTTCTTCTTGCATATCTTTTACAATGGGCTGGTTGTATTTCTTAAAATAAAAGAAAGTTTGCCCTTCGCTGAAGAATTCTTTTCTGACTTCTTGCAGGAGTTGCTCAAGGAAACTGTTCATATCTTTGATATTCAAATCCATTTCCTTACAGTTCCTTCCGACACGTAACTTATTGATATACTCATTTGCTTTTACCCAATCCCCCGTTTTAGCAGCCGACTCTGCCATAATTAAATGCATCTCGCTCAAACGTATCATAGGAAGCATATCTGTTGTTTGTTCAATAATGTCTTTATTGCCTTCTTTTTTGATAAATTTAAGAGGAGTATAACCATTCCTATTATCTGTGCTTATTAAATAATTCAGCCGATTATCACCAGCATCTGCTTCTGGAGAGTTTTCAAACTTTACGATTTTCTTATTAAGAAGCAAAAACGTATTTCCCTTCGGATTTGCATATTCCGAATAATTCTCTAACATTTTCTTGTCTGAAAGAGCGAATATAAGGTCCTTGGTAAACTTACGGTCCCATTTCGTGTTCCAATCATTAG
>RCNI01001918.1_pt1 | contig 10569 bp, 11 predicted proteins | sample 2041151 | NCBI WGS metagenome assembly RCNI01 (sample SAMN09708214, study PRJNA481090) | feces metagenome | isolation source: feces | place: Antarctica: Albino Rookery
AAGATTTATAAAAAAAGGGTATAAAATAAAAAAGTTTCTAATATGGGTTTAAAAAATACCAAATAAAGCCTGTAAGTATTTGAGTTAGTGAGAAAAAACTTTTTTAAAGACCCAACTTGACAAAAAAGCATTTAAGATAAAGAAATTTTAATATAGAAGATAATAGTAAATGAAAGGACATTTAAAAATGAAAAATACATACGAATCACCGCTTACTTCAAGATATGCAAGTGTTGAAATGCAGGAGTTGTTTTCACCAGATAAAAAGTTTAGAACTTGGAGAAAGCTTTGGATAGCTTTAGCTGAGACAGAAATGGAATTAGGGCTTGATATTAAACAAGAACAAATAGATGAATTAAAAAAATTCCAAGATGATATAAATTATGAAGTTGCAAAGAAGAGAGAAAAAGAAGTAAGACATGATGTTATGAGTCATGTTTATGCATATGGAGTTCAGTGTCCAAAGGCAGCAGGAATTATACATTTAGGAGCGACTTCTTGTTTTGTGGGAGATAATACAGATCTTATAGTCATGTATGAGGCTATGGAGTTGATAAAGAAAAGATTGGCCAAGACCATAGCTACACTTGCAAAGTTTGCAGATGAGTATAAAGATTTGGCTACACTAGGATTTACACATTTCCAGCCTGCTCAGCCAACTACAGTAGGAAAAAGAGCTACCCTATGGATACAAGATTTTCTTTTAGATCTTGAAAATATTGAAGATTTTCTAAGTAGAAAAAGATTAAGAGGGGCTAAGGGGACTACAGGGACTCAAGCATCTTTTTTAGAACTGTTTGATGGAGATTATAGCAAGGTTAAGGCTTTAGATATTACAGTGGCGAAAAAGATGGGTTATAATGATGTATTCCCAGTTACTGGTCAGACATATTCAAGAAAAATTGATAGTCAGGCTATAAATATTTTGGCAGGTATAGCACAGTCTGCAACAAAATTTTCAAATGATATAAGATTGCTTCAACATTTGAAGGAAGTAGAAGAACCTTTTGAAAAGAAGCAAATAGGATCATCTGCAATGGCATATAAGAGAAATCCGATGAGAAGTGAAAGAATAGCATCTTTATCAAGATATGTAATAGCGGATATGATTAATCCAGCGATGACTGTATCAGGACAATGGTTTGAAAGAACTCTTGATGATTCAGCGAATAAGAGAATAGCAATTCCAGAGGCATTTCTTGCAATAGATGCAGTCTTGAATTTATGTGCTAATGTAAGTGATGGCTTAGTAGTCTATCCTAAAGTAATAGAGCAAAGACTAATGAAGGAGCTACCTTTTATGGCTACAGAAAATATAATGATGGATGCAGTTAAAAAGGGTGGAGATAGACAAGAACTTCATGAAAGAATAAGACTGCATTCTTTAGAAGCTGCCAAGATGGTTAAGGTTGAGGGCAAGGAAAATGATCTAGTAGATAGAATAGCCCAAGATGAAGCCTTTGGAATAACAAAAGAAGAGATACTGGCAGTTTTAAAGGCAGACTTATATACAGGGTGTTCAGCCATGCAGGTAGATGAATTTTTAGAAGAAAGAGTGCTACCAGCAATTAAAAATATAGATATAAAGGATAGTGCTGAAATAACGGTTTAATAGGAGGAGTTTATTATGAATAGTTTTTCAGAAATTAAAGGAAAATCGTTGCAACAATTAGAAGGTAACTGGATAAAGGTTGTTTTGGTTACACTTTTGTGTTCTCTTGTGACAGGTGTCATTAATTATTATTTTAATACAATAGGTGTAATAATTGCTATTCCAATTGAAGCAAGTTTACTTGCTATGTATTATAGAATAGCAAAAGATGAAGGAGCATCTTTAAACAAATTTATTTTAAGTTGGAAAGAATATGTTAGATATTTTATATTTTCAATCTTAATATATCTACTATTAACAGTGGTATTTGTAATTATGTTACTTATATCTTTAGCAATAGTAGGTTTACCAGCTTCGGGAATTTTATCAATTAGTGAAAATTTTACAAGCTTGCTTGCAGGAAGCTTATTATTAGTAATAGTGATGTCAATAGCAACAATAGCAGCAGTCTTATATATAAGCATATCATATATGATGACACCATATATAATATTTGCGAAAAATGATGACATAGGTGCAATCTCAGCAATGAAGTATGCAAGACAATTAGTAAAGGGATACAAATGGAATATTTTCGTTTTTGAACTTTCATTTATAGGATGGTGGATTTTAGCAATACTATTATTTGTAGTAGGTGCCCTTACAACACTTTTAAATCCAATAATAGCAGTAATTTTAGTAGTACTAGCTATAGCGATATTTGTATTTTTAACACCATATTTTGCAACTTCACTAGTGAACTATTACTTTGAATTATTAAAAGTAAAAGAAGATTATGCTATTGAAATAGGATTAGTAAAAATGCCTTATGAAAAAATAGAAGAAGTAGAAGAAAAAGTAGAAGAAAATGTCGAAGAAACAGTTGAAAAGATGGAAGAAGAGATAACTGAAATAGTTGAAGATAAAACAGAAGAAAAAGAAACAAATCATACAGATAATGAGGATATATCTTCTGATTCCGATCATGAAAAAGAATAAACAAGTTCATATAAAAATTCAAGCCCCTGTCAAAAGTATTTGCCATTGATTAAGATTTCGATTTATAGGTAAATGTAGAAAATGACAGCAAATAACCCCCTAGCTATTATACTAGGGGGATATTTTTTAGAAATATTTTATGAATTAGACTTTACAAAATCCTTGTATTTTTCAAATTCACTAGCTGTAAGGACTATATTTAGCTCAATACCATCCTTAGTATGAATAAAGTCTTCAAGATCTATAATTCTATTTTTTCTTATTTCATTAAAAATCTCAAACTCTTTATAAGGTATTAAAAGAGTAGTCTCTATTTTGTACTTAAATAAAGAGTTTTGAATTGTATCTAATAAAATATTCAAATTATAACCTGTCTTAGCCGAAATATAGACTTTTTCATCAGTAGAGTCAGGGATTAGAGCTAATTTGTCACATTTATTATAAACATTAATATTATTCTTTTTTACAATACCGATACTATTTAAAGTATCATCTATAACTTTTCTTTGAAGATCTACATCCTCTGAACTGGAATCGTATACAGTAAGGATAAGGTCAGCATAGGCTAGCTCTTCAAAAGTCGATCTGAAGGCATCCTTCATTATTTCAGGTAGGTCACTTACAAAGCCAACTGTATCTACAAGCAAATATTCGCTTCCATTAGGAAGAGTAGATTTTCTTAGGGATACATCTAGAGTTGAGAGCATTTTATCTTTTACAATAATAGAACTTTCCTCGGTATGATCAGGATCAAGCTTAAGAAGTTGGTTCATAATTGAAGATTTTCCTGAATTTGTATAACCGATACATGTTACTAAAGGAAGTTCATTTCCAAGCTTTCTAGATCTTTGAACAAATCTATTTTTAACAGTAATACTTAATTCAACTTCTAATGAATCCAGTTTTTCTCTAATTTTTTCTTCATCAGTAAGGAGTCTTCTTTGATTAGGGTTGTTGACACAGATACCATTTCCATATTTATAAATTCCTTGGAAAGCTTCAAGTTTATCAAGACGATATAATAATTGAGATTTTTCTATTTCAAGTTTACATTCTCTCCTATTAGATCTAGCTGATAAAATTTCAAGAAGAAGCATAGTTCTATCAACTACTTTCTTTTTAGATAAATCTTCTATATTTTTCATCTGTTTTCCTGTTAATTCATCTATAAATACCAGCATAGTAGCACCTAAAGAGTCCATCTGATCAACAACATATTCTAGTGTATCCCTATCAAGATAGTAATCTTCATCTATTTTTTTGTGAAGAATTAACTCAGCAGCTACTTCACATCCTGAAGCTTGAACCAATTCTTTTAATTCAATCATAGAATCTTCAACACTTAATGCATGAATTTTTTCACCTTCGCAAACGGCAATGGCAATAGCCACTTCATCAAAATGAGAGATGTCTTTATTAGTTAATTTTAGCCTTTTCATAATATCCTGCTACTCAAAGTAGAGTCAAGTATACCCATTTTTAAAAACCTAATCCTTTAGCTGTGGATACTTTGACGAGTAGCCCTCCCTTCTTTTGTATTTTCTTTCTTTAAAAATTTTAAACTTCTTTAATATATTCCTTGTAAATATTGAAATCCATTTCATTTAAGGAGACAATTAAGTCAATACCATCATTTGTATATTCAAAACTATCAATTACATATTTGTCTTTAATAGAGCTGAAAATATCACCCCTGCTAAATGGTATCAAGAGATTTACTTGATACATATCCTCCATCAACATATCTTGAATTTGAGTCATTAGTTTATCCATATTTACATTTTTCTTTGCAGAAATATAAACCACATCATCTTGATTTTTTGGATAAATATCAAGGTCTAGCTTGTCAATCTTATTGTAGACAGTAATTGTTTTTTTATCTTCTACCTTTAAATCCTTTAAGACATTTTCTGTAGTAAGTTTTTGAATATCTGAATTTTCATTGGTAGCGTCGATTACATGCAATATAAGGTCTGCATAGCTAACTTCTTCAAGAGTAGACTTAAAAGCATCTATTAAATCGTGAGGAAGTTTACTTACAAAACCAACAGTATCGACAATTAAAAATTCCTTTTTATTTGGCAAAAGAGCCTTTCTCAAAGTTACATCTAGAGTTGCAAAAAGCATATTTTTCACAAAAACCTTTTTTTCTGTTTCATAATCAGGATGAGATTTAATGATTTCGTTAAGTATAGTTGATTTTCCAGCATTAGTATAGCCGACAAGGGCAACTATAGGAACGTCATTTTTTTCTCTTTGCTTTCTTTGAACATCTCTATTCTTTGCAACCTCTTTAAGTTCTCTTCTAATAACAGCAGCCCTATTAAGAATATGTCTTTTATCTTTTTCAAGCTTTTGTTCACCAGGACCTCTTGTACCAATACCAGCTCCAGTTCTACTCATCTGTCCTCCCATACCATAAAGTCTAGGAAGTCTATATTTTAACTGGGCAAGCTCTACTTGAAGTTTACCTTCCTTGCTTCTAGCTCTTTGAGCAAAAATATCTAAAATAAGAGTGGTTCTATCTATAATTTTTTTACCCACAACATTTTCGATATTTCTTATTTGAGCACCAGAAAGTTCATCATTGAAAACAACCATAGTAGCCTCTAAAGCTTGGGCATAATCTCTTATTTCTTCTATTTTTCCGCTACCAAGATAGGTAGCAGTATCAACTGAAGCACGGTTTTGCAAAATTTCACCTACGACCTGTGCACCAGCAGCCTTTACAAGTTCTTTCAACTCCTCCATAGATTCTTCAATAGCTACATCATCAGTTCTTTTACATGAAGTAGTAATATTTAAACCAACACAGAGTGCCTTTTCTTGAAGATTAACAAGATCTTCATTATTAATATTTAAATCTGTCATTTAATGTATAATTAATTCCAAAAGGAAAAACCTAATGAAATGTCTCCTTTCTCAATTTAGTTAATTGCATCTATTCTCTAATTATAACATATTTCAAGCCTTTTTATTATAAGTTACTAAGAGATTGATTGACAAATAAAACACTAATTAGCAAGAAAATAAGCTGCTTTTATATGTTATAATTATATAGTCAAGCTATTAAAAATCTTATGCTAATAAAAAAATATTGAAAGGTGATTATCGAATAAAATAAAAATCTATGAAGTATTTTTAACTATATTAAAAAAGGTGGTTGTATGAAAAAAAAATATAAATTTTTTAGTCACAAGGAGTGCGAATTTTTTCCCTGTCATAGGGTGGAAAATATAGATGATTTTAATTGTCTATTTTGTTATTGTCCCCTATATTCTTTGGGGAGTAGGTGTGGTGGAAATTTTAGCTATAATGAAAAAGATATTAAAGATTGTAGTAATTGTAACTTGCCCCACAAAAAAGAAAACTATAATTATATAATAGGCAAATTTGCTGAAATATCAGAAATAGCAAAAAAGAATAGATAAGTAAAAAAATATTGATAAAGAGTGAAGAGGAGGGTTTTATTTTGGATGAAAGACGAAAAAACAGTATCGGACGAGCATTAATAGCGGCAATTGGATTTTTTCTTCAGGTAGCGTGGATAGTTTTTGAAGTTTACAAAATACACGATTACTATCCAATTACTTCAGCTATTGCAAAAATAATCTCAATTCTTATAGTGTTGAGAATATATGGAAGGCATATAAATGCAGCGGTTAAAATTCCTTGGATGGTCTTATTACTAGTATTTCCTATTACGGGGATTATCCTATATGTTTTATTCATAGGAAGGGGATCTTTGTATTTTACTAAAAAGAAATTTAGGAATATAGTGGGAAGACTGTCGGTAAAGTTAGATAGTGATGATAAACTCTTGGAAAGTTTGAAAAAAGAAGATCCACGACTTTATGGACAAAGTTATTATATTTCTAAAACAGGGGGCTATCCTGCCTATGAAAATTGCGATATAGACTACTATTCACAGGCATCAGAGGGAATTGAAGCACAGAAAAGAGAATTAAGAAAGGCAAAAAAATTCATCTTTATGGAATATCATGCCATAGAAGATTCTATTTCTTTTAGAAAGATAGAAGAAATATTAGAAGAAAAGGTAAAAGAAGGGGTCGATGTAAGAATTCTTTATGATGATATGGGGAGTATAGGATTTATAGGAAAGAGTTTTAGAGATAGACTTGCTAAAAAGGGGATAAGATGCTCAGTATTTAATCCAATGTTGCCTATGTTAAATGTATTTATGAACAACAGAGATCACAGAAAGATTACAGTAATAGATGGAAAAATAGGTTTTACAGGTGGATATAATATAGCGGATAGGTATTTTAATATAGATAGTCCATATGGACACTGGAAAGATACAGGTCTTATGATAAGAGGAAAGGCAGTAGATAGTTTAACTGTAATGTTTCTTGAAATGTGGTATGCTATTAATCACAAAGATATGGAAAATGAAAGGGTGGAAGATTTTATTAATCTTTATGAAAAAGTAGTTGCCAAGGGGATAGTACAGCCTTATGCTGAGGATCCCCTAGTTGAAGAAAAACTTGCAGAAAATGTCTACTTAAATATAGCGAAAAATGCAAAAGATTATCTTTATATTATGACGCCATACCTTTTAATAGATGATAATATGAATGATGAATTAGTCTTAGCTGCTAAGAGGGGCGTAGATGTAAGGATTATAACACCAGGAATACCAGATAAAAAATTTGTATATAGTATGACAAGGTCTTATTATGGAGCCTTGGTAAGAGGTGGGGTTAGAATTTATGAGTATAGTCCTGGATTTATCCATGCAAAACAGCATATTTCAGATGATGACGTAGCCGCAGTAGGAACGATAAATATGGATTATAGAAGTTTGTATCTGCATTTTGAAAATGGAGTTTTACTTCATGGAATGCAGGCTGTAAAAGATATAAAAAAGGACTTTTTAGAAACAATTAGTTTGAGTGAAGAGGTAACGGAAAAATATCACTGCACAAATAGAACTAGATCTATGAGAATTACACAATGTCTATTGAGATTTTTTGCACCTCTTTTATAAAAACTCGATATTCAAAAATAATAGTGTAAGAATAGATTTTTTAGAGGAGTTTATAATTTAGAAAACTTAACGCTAGCTTTAAAATTAAGTACTTTACAAAGATGAAAATATATAGTATAATTGAAAGGTCGTATGAACCCAATAGTACGAAAATCCTTTAAATGGACAATGTAGCGAGGCGTATATTTTGTAGAAAAGAGTAGTTACTCTTTTAGTACTTAGAGAAGGTATTTGGGAAACTTAGCTTCACACATCCATATAAGGCGGACAATGTGTAAATTACACATCCACACAAAATTTTATATTAAAAAGGAGAAAAGATATGTCATCAATTACAAGAGGACCAAAGTTTAAGTTATCAAGAAGACTAGGATTAAACGTTTGTGGACATCCTAAGGCAATGAACAGAGCTGGAAAGGGAACTGCAAGAAGCGACAAGAAGCTTTCACCATACGGACAGCAGTTACTAGAAAAGCAGAGATTAAGAGCTTACTATGGAGTAAGTGAAAAGCAGATGAGAATATACATGAAGAAGGCTCAGAAGGTTCAGGGTCAGACTGGTGTAGCTCTTATCACAACTTTAGAAAGAAGATTAGACAACCTAGTATATAGAATGGGTCTTGCAAATTCTATAAGACAGGCTAGACAGATGGTAAGTCACGGTCACGTTTTAGTAAACGGAAAGAAAGTAAATATACCATCATTCATCGTTAGCGTTGGTGATGAACTACAGTTAAGAGAAAAGTCAAGAGCTAATGAACTTTTCAAGGCTAACTTTGAAGCAGCAGCTTTAAACGAATGCCCATACTTAACTAAAAATCAGGACAACTTCTCAGCTGTATTAGCTAGAGTACCTGAAAGAGAAGAAGTGCCAATCGAAATCAATGACGCACTAGTAGTCGAATTCTACTCTAAGTCATCTCTTTAATAAAAAATCTGCCTCAAGCAGAATTAAAGAAAAAATATACCGCTACATTTTATGTAGCGGTTTTTTTATGTGTTAATATTTTTTGAAAAGAATAGTGCAGATAGCACTTTTGGTCATTTTCATCTTTCTACGTTAATGGATTTTTTATTGTATCAACACTAAATATTATGGTTCCTTCATTACCCTCAATGCTAAATATTGTAGAACCCATATTATAAAAGCTTTTTTCATCAACACCATTTACAAAATGCCCAATATTATAGACGTACAAAAAACCCTTATATCAATGATATAAGGGTTTAAATAATTACAAATTCTTTTTCACAAGTTCATTAATTTTTCTGCCATCAGCACGACCTGCTGTCTTTGGCTTGATAGTAGACATAATCTTTCCCATATCCTTCATAGAAGTAGCTCCTACTTGGGCTATAGTTTCGATTACAATTTGCTCTAGTTCTTCTTCGCTTAATTGTTGAGGTAGGTATTCTTCCAAAACTTGTATTTCAGATTTTGTTTCTTCAATCAGATCATCTCTTCCAGCTTTTTCAAATTCAACTAAAGAGTCTTTTCTTTGTTTTAGCTGTTTAGATATTATCTCTATTACTTCATCATCACCTAGCTCTATGCGGTTATCAACCTCATATTGCTTTATAGCAGCTCTTACTAAAGTAATTACTGATTTTCTGATTGTATCTTTGTTTTTCATTGAAGACTTTAAATCGTCTTGCAGTTTTTCTTTAAGGGACATTCCCTTCACCTCTTCTTAATTACTATCTTTTTGCGTTTTTTCTTCTAGCAGCTTCTGCTTTTTTCTTACGCTTAACACTTGGCTTGTCATAGTGTTCTCTTTTTCTTACTTCTGACATTATGCCAGACATAGCACACTGACGCTTGAATCTTCTAAGCGCGCTATCTAATGATTCATTTTCTCTTACTCTAACTTCTGACATCTGTTTCACCTCCCTACAACTTAGCGATTTATCAAACAAGAAATATTTTCTTAGTTTAACACCATAATATTATAATCTAATTTTTTAAATTTTTCAAGTCTTTTATGTAATATTTTTTTAAAGATTATTATTTTTTTATTTCGCTTTTCCAAAATCTTTTTTTGTATTTTTAATTAGTTTAATTAATTTTTTTCTAACTTTTACTAGTCTGTTACTAATTTTGTTAGGGGCTTTCCCGCTAATAAATGATAGTGTATATGTGCAACTTCCTGACCGCCATGTTTACCACAATTATTTATTAGCCTATAACCATCTTCTGCAAAACCTTCTTGCTTGGCTATTTTCCTAATTGCCCTATGTATATCGGCTACTATGTCCATTTCGTCCATTGGAATAGCTTCTAGGCTTTCATAGTGCTTTTTAGGAACTATAAGTATATGAACAGGTGTTACTGGATTCATATCTTTAAAAGCTGCTACCCTTTCATCTTCATAAACCATTTGTGTTTCTATTTCACCATTTGCTAATTTACAAAATATACAATCCATTTTTTTCTCCTTTTTCAATAATTTTATATTCTAATTTTTTAAATGTAATACTATTTAATACTTGCGTCAAGTTATATATACCTAGGCTAGTCTTATATTTTTATCCTACAAGCCTATAAAGACTATTTATTTTTATAAGCACAGGTAAGCCTTGGTATTTTTTCTGTCAAATCAAGCTTTTTAACTAAGTATACTATATTAAAGTAACGGCTGTTCCCGAGCAAGTAACCATTATCATACCATTTTCTGCCCCAAGAACCTCATAATCCATCTTTACACCTACTATAGCATCTGCCCCCATATTTCTAGCTCTTTCTATCATTTCATTTATAGCTTTTTCTCTAGAATACATCAATTCATTTTCATATCCTCGACTTCTACCTCCAAAGAAATCTCTAAAACTTGCTCCTAAATCTCTTAAAACATTTACTCCTGTTACAACTTCCCCAAAAACTATTCCTTTATAAGAAGTAATTTCTCTTCCTTCAACACTTCCTGTTGTTGTTACAATCATTTTTTCACCTCCTTAAGTTTTATTTATA
>RCNI01001919.1_pt1 | contig 10569 bp, 8 predicted proteins | sample 2041151 | NCBI WGS metagenome assembly RCNI01 (sample SAMN09708214, study PRJNA481090) | feces metagenome | isolation source: feces | place: Antarctica: Albino Rookery
AAATGGAACCGATGGAAAAATTGCTGTTTGTGGGCAAAATGAGGCCCAAGCATTGGAGAACTACCAGATTTATCTAAATCATGTTCATTAAATATCAGGAAACGGGGACAGAATTCATCTGTCCCCGTTTCTTACAGCTCCCATGGGTGGGCAGTGCCCACACCCTCTGCGTGCCCGGCGGCGAGTCGCCGCTGACAATACGTGCACAGTGCGGTAGTAATCGTTACTTCCCTGACCCGCTCGGTATCGGCGGCAGAGCCGCTTCCTCTACGTGCACGGTGCGGCAATATTCGCTGCTGCCCTGCGCCGCTCGGTATCGTTACACAGCTAAATCATAGGAAAGGCCGCTCCTTCGGGAGCGGCCTTTTTGGGGTCCGCAGCGCGGACAGACAATACGTGCACCAGTTGGTCTGTATTCGCCGCACCATTGCATACCGCTCGGTTTCCTGAATTGCATTTAATATGCGTACTCCCACCCAATAAGACTTCAGTTTGGATGACATCTTGAATCAATATGCCATCAAAACTGAATTGGGCATAGGTATGCAATTTTGAAATTCAGAGCAGAGAGGGCAAGCAACAGAATCGTGGGCAAGACCCAATAAAACTCAAAAAATAGAATGTAGTTGGAAGCGATTCTATAAAGGGAAATCAACTGCTTTCCTTTTCACAGAGAAACCAGGGGATGGATTGCGAAGAGACCTCTTTGCCTTCGAAAAGCTTCAGTAGGGATTCCGCAGCCAGGCGGCCTGTATTGGAGTGGCCGTGAGACAGAGAGGTGATTTTACAGGCGGAGAGGTTGCTGTAGAGACTGTTATCAAAGCTTACAACAGCGATGTCTCCGGGAATGGCGATGTTATGGGCAAGCAGACACTGAACCAAATAGCTGGCTGCTTCATCGTTATAACACACAATAGCGGTGCACCCTTTGATTAGGGGTGCAATTTTATGATCCCACAGTGAACTTTCGGGGACCATTAGTTTTTTATCTTCGGTACAGTACCAGAAAATCTTGCTGTCCTCCATGGGAAGCCGGTGGTCACGGAGACCATCTACGAAACCGGCGTACCGCTGGTGGCCCTGTATATCATCGGATTTGAAAATTCCTGCAATCTTTCGGTGTCCCTTGGATGCCAGATAATCTACCAATTGATGGCCTCCGTTGTAATTGTCATCCAAAATAGACACGGCATCGAGGTTTGTGTAGTTGCCGTTGAAGAATACCAGGGGAATATTTTGCTTCTGAATCTTCTGATAGAGGTCCAGATTGGGGTTGGGAAGTGCGGTTTTGGTGCCCTCTACCAGTAGACCGTCGATTTTTTTCTCGTTGAGGATATTCAGAAGGATCCGCCGCTCATTGGAAACTTGGTTGGAGGTGGCATAAAGCAGAGTGGTGCAATTGTTTTGCGAAAGGACGGCTTCTACTTCCCGCAGGATACCTGGGAAGATGTAATCACTGATGTAAGTCGTGATAATAGCGACGGTTCTGCTGGGCTTTGCATTGGCGTTTTGGGGAAGAACCCGGGACCCGCTGCCTTGCCGTCGCTCAATCAGACCTTCCTCCACAAGACTTTTGAGAGCCTGGCGTACGGTTTGACGACTGGAGGAAAACAGATCACAGAGCTGCTGCTCCGTTGGAAGAATGGATTCTGGAGGATAAATCTGATTTTGAATCTCTCGGCGGAGACTGTCGGCAATGATCTTGTATTTACAGGGCATATACTGGTCACTCCTTAATTTGTATTCATCTTGCTTATATATTACTTCATTTGTTCTTAAATAGCAAGGAATGTTTGCAATACGATTCATGCTTTTTTTACAGCGCTTTTACACATATGTATGGAATCCCATTTAAAAATCTTATAATATTGTGCATAATGACCATTGAAGCAGTTTGGCTTTCTTGAAAAAATCTGTGAATAAAATTAAATTTATAGACGAAAACTTGATAAAATACATAAGAAATATGTGTAAAAATAAATTTGTAATTTAATATTTCTGAAAAAATATAAAATTTGTATTGTTAATGCATACGAAAACATAGATTTATATCATACAAATATTGACAAATCAAAATTGGGAGAGGTATACTCTAGGTGTAAGTTGTCCGGTACAAAACGGAAACAGAAAATAAGAAAAAGGAGAAGACATTATTATGAAGAAGATTTTCACACTGATTCTTTCCCTGGCACTGGTTGTCTCCCTTGCCGCCTGCGGTGGCCAGGAAGCAGGTGCAGCAACCAAGGCTCCCGACGCTGGCGGGACAACTCAGGCACCTGCCGTCGAGCAGGAGGGAGCAGGAAAGACCGTAGGCATTGCAATGCCTACTCAGTCCTCTGAACGTTGGATCAGAGATGGCAGCAATATGAAGGAGCAGCTGGAAGCTTTGGGTTACAATGTTGTCCTGCAGTACGCTGAGGACGATGTCCAGATGCAGGTTTCTCAGATTGAGAACATGATTGCGCAGGAAGTGGATTGCCTGGTTATTGCTTCCATTGACTCCGGTGCTCTGACCGGCGTGGAAGCTCAGGCGAAGGACGCAGGAATTCCTATCATTGCTTACGACCGTCTGCTTATGGATACCGACGCTGTTTCCTATTACGCTTCCTTCGATAATGAAGGCGTAGGCCGTGCAATCGGTCAGTACATTGAGAAGGCAAAGGACCTCCCCAATGCAGCTGCTGATAACAAGAGCTACACTATCGAGTTCTTCATGGGTTCTCCCGATGACAACAACGCAGTTCTGCTGCATCGTGGCGTCATGTCCGTTCTGCAGCCTTATCTGGACAGTGGCGTTCTGATCTGCAAGACTGGCCGGACTTCTTTCGAAGATACCTGTATTCTCCGCTGGTCTCAGGAGACCGCACAGAAGAATTGCGAAGACTACTTGGCTTCCTACTATACGGATGAGAAGCTGGACATCTGTTGTTCTGCATTCGACGGCTTTGCGTACGGCTGCCGTTCTGCGCTGGAAGCTGCCGGTTATGTTGTCGGTGAGGACTGGCCTCTGATCACAGGTCAGGATGCTGAACTCATGGCTGTTAAGAATATTATTTCCGGTCATCAGACCTCTACCATCTACAAGGACACCCGACTGCTGGCTGAGAAGTGCGTAACTATGGTCAATGCTGTTCTCAACGGTTCTGAACCCGAAATCAACGATACAGAGACCTACAATAACAATGTTGTAGTTGTTCCTTCTTATCTGTGCACACCTGTGGCAGTAGATGCTGAAAACTACGAAGAGGTTCTGGTCAACGGTGGTTATTACACAGCTGAGCAGCTGGCCGGCAACTAATTCGTCCATCAATTATAAAACCCTTAGGGGCGGCGGCTTAGCCGCTGCCCCCCTTTTTAAGGTCGGCCCGAGGGAAAGCTTAGTCTCCATTAGAGCCGGTTTTCTCTTGGGCCGTCTCACAGGAAAAAGGAGTTGAAACAATGTCAGAATATATTTTGGAAATGAAGCATATCACCAAGGAATTCTCTGGTGTCAAAGCTCTGGATGATGTTAATTTCAAGGTGAAAAAGGGAGAGATAATGGCAATCTGTGGCGAAAACGGCGCAGGTAAGTCAACTTTGATGAACGTTCTTTCTGGTATCTATCCCTACGGAGAGTATACAGGAGACATCGTTTATAAAGGTAAAGTCTGTAAGTTTAAAAACATTCGTGAAAGCGAAGCACAGGGTGTTGTCATTATCCATCAGGAACTAGCATTAAGTCCCTATCTGTCTGTGGCAGAAAACGTCTTCCTTGGCAATGAACAACTGAAGAGTAAGGGGATTATTGACTGGACAAAAACCCAGAAAATGGCGAAAAAGCTGTTGGCTCGGGTAGGATTGGAAAATGAGAATGTGAATGTTCCTGTAAACACGCTGGGTGTTGGCAAGCAGCAGCTAATTGAGATTGCCAAAGCCCTCGGTAAGCATGCGGATCTACTCATCCTGGATGAGCCGACTGCAGCGCTCAATGACCTGGAAAGTGCACATTTGCTGGAGCTGATGCTGCAACTGAAAAAAGAAGGCATTACTTGTATCATCATTTCCCATAAACTCAATGAAATCAGCTATGTGGCGGATTCCATCACCATAATTCGAGACGGCCAGAGTATTGAAACTTTGGAAAAAGGTAAGGATGATTTCTCCGAGGAACGGATTATTAAGGGCATGGTTGGACGTGAACTTACCAACCGGTACCCTAAGCGTGAGGAATGTCCCATTGGCGATGTGCTATTTGAAGTTGAGAACTGGAATGTCTATCATCCTGAGGATGGGGAACGGAAGGTTATCAACAATGTAAACCTTCAGGTAAGAGCAGGCGAGGTCGTAGGTCTGGCTGGCCTAATGGGTGCGGGACGCACAGAGCTTGCAATGAGTATTTTCGGTCAGAATTACGGGCAAAAAATATCCGGAACCATTCGCATCAATGGGGAAACTGTAGAATTACGTTCTGTCAAGGATGCAATTGAACATCATCTTGCTTATGTATCCGAGGACCGGAAGACCTACGGATTGGTACTGATTGACAGTATTAAGTTCAATATGTCGTTGGCTGCGCTTCGGAATTTCTTCTCCAAGAAGGGTGTGGTCCAGCGGCAGGAAGAGATAGCGAGGGCTGAAGAATTCCGCAAACGGATTAATCTGAGGGCCAACTCTATAGAACAGACAGTAGGAGCTCTCTCTGGCGGCAACCAGCAGAAGGTGGTTCTTTCAAAGTGGATGCTCACGGAACCAGATGTACTGATTTTAGATGAACCTACGAGAGGAATCGATGTAGGTGCTAAGTATGAAATCTACTGTGTCATCAACGAGCTGGCAAAAGCCGGAAAGGCTGTGATAATCATTTCTTCTGAAATGCCTGAAATTATCGGCACCTGTGATCGAACCTATGTCATCAATGAAGGTGAAATCGCTGGAGAACTCAAAGGAGATGAAATTAGCCAGGAGGCTATTATGTCCTGCATTATGGCTCACAACAGAAAGAAAGAGGTCGAGGCACAATGAGCAACAAAACTTTGAAAAAATCTAAAATTAACATGAAACAGTATGGCATGATGATTATGCTGATTGTAGTTTATGCATTTTTTGCCGTTCTTACCGGCGGCAAGAACCTAACTCCTATGAATATCAATAATCTGATCATGCAGAATGGTTACGTTGTGATTTTGGCCGTAGGTATGCTGCTGTGTGTGTTGACAGGCAATGTTGACCTGGGAGTTGGCTCTGTGGTTGCTGCTTGTGGTGCTGTGGCAGGCAGCTTGATGATTGACTTTGGATGCAGTACACCGGTTGCTATGCTGGGTGCACTGGCTGTAGGTGCTCTTTTTGGCGTATTTGTGGGCTTCTTTGTGGCACAGCTGGAGATCCCTCCTTTTATTGTAACCTTAGCAACTATGCTAATGGGCCGCGGCCTTTGCTATGTTATTTTGAAGGCTCAGACCAAGGGTCCACTGCCTGCATCCTATAACTGGATCGGCACTGGCTTCCTGCCAACCATTCCTTTTGGGGCTGGTGAAGGCGGCCTCAATAAGGGCAAAGGGATTGATCTTCTGAGTATCATTGTTGCGGGCATTGTTTGCGCTGTCATTATTGGTGTGGAAGTGAAGAACGTTCATGCAGCCAAAAAGCATGGCCTTGCGACAGCTCCTGTATGGCAGCTGGTTCTCAAAAATGCCGTGATTGCCGGTATTGTTTGTTTCTTCTTCTGGAAGCTTGCCAATTACAAGGGCATCCCTGTAGTTTTGGTACTTATGGTGATCCTGGTTTCCATTTATCACTTCATCACTACCCGTACGGTTGCCGGACGCCAGATCTATGCCATGGGCGGCAATGCCAAGGCAGCACGGCTTTCCGGTATCAACACCAAAAAGGTTTTCTTCTGGGTTTACGCCAACATGGGCCTGCTGGCAGCAGTTGCCGGTATTGTCCTCTCTGCAAGAAACCAGTCCGCTACGCCTAAGGCCGGTGACGGTTTTGAAATGGATGCCATTGCATCCTGCTACATCGGTGGTGCAGCAACCTCCGGTGGCGTTGGTACTATTATCGGCGCTGTGGTGGGTGCATTTATCATGGGTATTCTGAATAACGGTATGTCACTGGCAGGTTTTGATACTAATATCCAGAAAATTGTTAAGGGCTGCGTCCTGCTGGGGGCGGTTACCTTCGATCTGCTGAGTAAGCGCAAGAAAAACTGACAGAAAAGAGAAGGCGCATGATGAACGAGAAGAATACATCCAGTCCGTCTCAGATGACATTGATGCTCCGGTTCCTCTGTGGAGGTTATCTGCTGTATCTCGCTTACGGGCTCAGAAATGCGCTCCATGACGGCCCTGTTTACATTGCAGCTGCAGTAATATTTGCAGCTGTGGGTGCAGGCCTTGTGTACCATGCCCTGCGGAGAGTCATTCAGGGAAACCCGGAAGACAATGAAAAGGAGGACTCAGTCCATGAATCAATCTGAAACCATTCTTGGTATCGAACTCGGTTCTACTAGAATCAAGGCAGTTAGCATCGATCAGGCGTATCATCCGGTTTCATCCGGAGATTATACTTGGAAGAGTTCTTTTGAAAATGGTATATGGACCTATGACCTGGCAGAGGTTTGGAAGGGTCTGAAGACGGCATTATCCAGCATTGAGCATCGAGAATCCATTGTGGCAATGGGTGTGTCCGCCATGATGCACGGCTACCTGGCTTTCGACAAGGACTGGAATCTGCTGGTACCGTTCAGAACATGGCAAAACACAATGACAGCACAAGCAGCATCCGAGCTGACAAAGCTGTTTGAATTTAATATCCCTCAGCGGTGGAGTATTGCTCATCTCTACCAGGCTGTACTGAATGAGGAACCGCACGTGCGTCAGATTGCCCATATTACCACGTTGGCGGGTTATGTCCACTATATGCTCACCGGTGTAAATGCACTGGGGGTCGGAGAAGCTTCCGGTATGTTTCCTATTGACTCGGAGCATCTGTGCTATGATGAAAAAATGCTCAGTGCCTTTGAGAATCTTATGAAGAAGCAAAATCTCCCCTGGAATATCCGAGATATTCTTCCTGCGGTGCTTCCTGCGGGCGCAGAGGCCGGAACTCTGACGGCAGCTGGTTCCCAGCTGCTGGATGGCCTGCTGAATCCGGGAATCCCCTTTGCCCCTGCAGAGGGTGATGCCGGAACCGGAATGACTGCTACCAATGCAGTCGCTTCAAGAACCGGAAATGTGTCAGCCGGTACTTCTATTTTCTCTATGGTGGTCCTGGAGAAGCAGCTCAGCCGGGTTTACGAGGAGATTGATATGGTCACAACTCCTACAGGTAAACCGGTAGCGATGGTTCACTGCAACAACTGCACCAATGATACCAATGCCTGGGTGTCCGTGCTGGAAGAGACGGCAAAGCTCTTTGGTGCAGATGTTACTGCCGGTGACATCTTCACAAAACTGTACGAGAAATCTTTGGAGGGCGATCCGGACTGCGGCGGTATTCTGGTTTGCAATTATATGGCAGGTGAGGGCGTCACCCACATGGATGCGGGCCGGCCTTTGGTTGTCCGCCGTCCTGATTCCAAATTTACTCTGGCCAATTTCTTCCGTGCCCAGCTTTATTCCACTATGGCAACTTTAAAAATCGGCATGGATATTTTGGCAGAGGAGAATGTTGCCATTGACAGCCTTACCGGACATGGTGGCCTTTTTAAAACCCCAATTGTAGGGCAAAAGTATATGGCAGCAGCCTGTAATGCGCCTGTGACTTGCATGAAAACTGCCGGAGAGGGCGGCCCCTACGGTATGGCCTTGCTGGCCGCATATCGGCTGAATCGGTCTGAAGGGGAGACTCTGGAAGATTATCTTTCCAGCCGAGTTTTTTCAGAGGTACAGGGAAACACTCGGAATCCGGATGCTCAGGATGTGGCTGGATTTAATACGTATCTAAAGCAGTACCGGGCTTTGCTGGATGTGGAACGGACTGCAGTAAATGTTCTGTAAGGAGAAGTGATTTTCATGAATAACTATAATTTCTGGTTTGTAGTAGGTTCTCAGTTTCTTTACGGCCCTGAAGTTCTGGACACGGTAGCAGCTCGTGCTGCGGAAATGGCAGAAAAACTCAGTGCTGTTTTGCCGTATCCTCTGATTTACAAAGTTACGGCAAAGACCAATAAGGAGATCGCAGAGGTTGTAAAGGAGGCCAATTACGACGATTCCTGTGCTGGCATTATTACCTGGTGTCATACTTTTTCACCGTCTAAAATGTGGATCAACGGCCTTGTGAATCTGCAAAAGCCCTACTGCCATTTGGCCACTCAGTACAATCAGGAGATCCCCAATGAGGAGATCGACATGGACTTTATGAACCTGAACCAGGCAGCTCACGGAGACCGGGAACACGGTTTTATTGCAGCACGGCTGAGAATGCCTCGGAAGGTGATTGCCGGGTACTGGAAGAGCGAAAAGGTACATAAGAGATTAGGCGACTGGATGAAAGCTGCTGTTGGTGTGGCGGTTTCCAAAAACATGAAGGTAATGCGCTTCGGCGATAATATGCGAGAAGTGGCAGTCACCGAGGGAGACAAGGTAGAAGTCCAGGCAAAGCTTGGCTGGCAGGTCAACACCTGGCCTGTGGGCACTCTGGTTGCGTATATGGATGCTGTTACTGAGGAAGAGATTGACAGTATGATGGCTCGGTATGCGGCCTGCTATACTATGGCTACCGATGATACTGAAACCGTCCGCTATCAGGCCAGAGAAGAGATTGCCATCAAGAAGATGATGGATGAAGAGGGATGCAGCGCTTTCACTAATACATTCCAGGATCTCTACGGTATGAAACAGCTCCCTGGCATTGCTTCTCAGGACCTGATGGCCCAGGGGTATGGCTATGGCGGAGAAGGAGACTGGAAGGTTTCGGCTATGACTGCCATTATGAAAGCCATGGGTGAAAATGGCAACGGCGCTTCTGCCTTTATGGAGGACTACACTTACAATCTGGTAGACGGACAGGAGTATTCTCTCGGCGCCCATATGCTGGAAGTCTGCCCCAGCGTTGCTGCTGACAGACCCAGAATCGAAGTCCACCCCCTGGGCATTGGCAACCGTGAAGACCCTGCTCGTCTGGTTTTTGAAGGCAAGGAGGGCGACGGAATTGTAGTAAGCCTTATTGATATGGGTGGCAGACTGCGCCTTGTGTGTCAGGATATTCACTGTGTAAAGCCTATTATGCCTATGCCAAATCTCCCGGTTGCTCGCGTTATGTGGCAGGCGATGCCTAATCTGACCGACGGTGTGGAATGCTGGATCACCGCAGGCGGTGCTCATCATTCGGTGCTTTCCTATGATGTGACTGCAGAGCAGATGAAAGACTGGGCGAGAATGATGGATATTGAGTTTGTTCACATTACCCGGGATACCACAGTGGAGAACCTGGAAAAGGAACTGTTTTTAAACGATTTGGCCTGGAAGCTTAAGTAAAGCGGATAGGAGTACAAAATGCTGGAAGAATTGAAGAAAATTGTTTGTGAGGCCAATCTTGCACTCCCCAAGTATGGGCTGGTGACATTTACATGGGGAAATGTGTCCGGAGTAGACCGTGAACATGGGCTTATGGTGATTAAGCCCAGCGGAGTAGACTACAGCGTAATGACCTTTGAGGATATGGTTGTGGTTTCACTAAAAACCGGAGAGCTGGTAGAAGGAAAATGGAAGCCATCTTCCGACACTCCGACTCATGTGGCCCTCTATAACGCATTTCCCAACATCGGTGGTGTGGTCCATACCCATTCCCGATGGGCGACTTCCTGGGCGCAGGCGGGCAGAAATATTCCTGCCTATGGAACGACCCACGGTGATTATTTCTATGGCCCGATTCCTTGTACGAGAAAATTGACTCCTGCGGAAATTGCCGGGGAATACGAGAAGGAAACCGGAAATGTGATTATTGAAACCTTTGCAGGAAAGGACCCTGACGCAGTTCCAGCGGTATTGGTTCACTCCCATGGCCCATTCGCATGGGGGACTGATCCTAACAATGCCGTTCACAATGCAGTGGTTCTGGAGGAGCTAGCATTTATGGCTTTACACAGTGAAGCCCTCAATAGCCATCTGGATTCCATGCAGCAGGAACTGCTGGATAAGCATTATTTGAGAAAACACGGAAAAAACGCCTACTATGGACAAAAATGAAGTAACCTTCCAGAGTTAGGGTACTATGTCAAATATTGGTGTAGAGAAAAAGCAAAAAAGTTTTTGAAAGTGCCGGGGCAACCCGGCACTTTTTAACGTCCAGAACAAAACAGAATTCTTTTGCGGAATCGGGGGAAGTTTCTTACACCATAACAGGTACGTTTAATAACCTTTGTTTTGTTATTGCAGCCTTCGGTGTAACCATTACTCCGGGGATAATCAAAGGAATTCAGTATCTCATGAAACCAGTTTTGATCGGCCCTGCCCGCCCGCAAAAACGCCGCAGTTTCCGAAGAAACTGCGGCATTTTCATTACTTGTTGGGCTTATTGTAGGGCTTTCCCTGTCCCGCAGGCTTTCCCTGGGGCTTCTTCCGGTCGTTGCCGGTGTACATATAGTAA
>RCNI01001921.1_pt1 | contig 10568 bp, 8 predicted proteins | sample 2041151 | NCBI WGS metagenome assembly RCNI01 (sample SAMN09708214, study PRJNA481090) | feces metagenome | isolation source: feces | place: Antarctica: Albino Rookery
TCTCGTGCGATGGACTTTGAGCTTGCTGCTGAACTTCGAGATAAGCTTGTATCCTTGCGCGCTTCTATCGAGAATGCCGATGAGGGCGAAATCTTCGATCGTCTCAAGAAAGGCAGTCGAAAGGGTAGTGCTTTTGCTACTCGCAGAAAGTATAAGGAGCAGCGCAAGAAGAAATAAGGTGCGTACATTCTGATTCAATTTGCTGTTAGATAAACATCTTCGATGGGTATAGATGAAGTAATGACAGCGTTTGAGGGAGGATGTATGCCAGCACGTATTTTAGTGACATGTGGTTCAGGTATTGGCACCTCGAGAGCAGTAGCGCGCAAGCTAGAGGGCATCTTGTCTGCTCGGGGATTGGATGTTGAGGTTGTCCCTACTGATGACACTCACCTTACGGAGAAGCTTGAAGGAGCTATAGCCTACGTTCCTTTGGTAAAGCCTCAGCAGAAGGTAGATGTCCCTGTTGTTTTGGGGTATCCCTTCCTTGTAGGAACGGGTGAAGAAGCAGCTATCGAGGAGCTTGTTTCCCTCGTTGAAGCTGCAAATAAAAACTAAGTTGATAGATCAGTGCCACTTCTTAGGGAGTGGCACTTTTATATAGGTGGGTTAGGTGTCTTTTACGTAGTAGGTTTACCTGCGTGTATGGTGAGTCACTTTCAAAACTTAAAAAGTTTTTAAGTCTTGAAAGTGGTCATGGAGTAGAATAAATTCAATCTAATTCTAAGCAAGGAAATAGCATGCATAACATAAAGCGACTGGATTATATTGATAAGTTGCTACGCGTTCGTTCAACCCCTGACATTAAGGTTTTAACAGGCGTTAGGCAATGTGGAAAGACGCAAATCCTTAATGATTTTATTGAAGCTCTCAATGAGGACAATTCGTAGACGAATGTAATCTGGGTTGATTTGAAATCTTTGGAGCATGACAGTCTCAAAGACTACATGAGCCTCTATGAATATGTTGAAGGAAAGCATGTCGATGGGGTCGAGAATGTGCTTATCATTGATGAAGTGCAGCTTTGCAATCAGTTTGAACTTGCTATAAACAGCTTTCACAATAGCCGAAAATATGACATCTATATAACGGGTTCAAATGCATTTCTTCTTAGCTCGGACTTGGCGACTTTATTCACAGGACGCTTTATTCAAATAAGCGTCTATCCTTTTAGCTATAAAGAATATTGTCAGTATTTTGAAGTATCCGATCCTCTCAATCATCTTGAAGATTATCTGAAAAAGGGCGGTTTAGCTTGTTCTTATGTGTATCAAGACAACCATGATGCAATGTCGTATATCAAAGATGTCTACAATACACTGATTAAACGAGATCTTATTGACAAGTATTCTATAGGCGAAGTTGCACTGCTTGATACACTTTCTGACTTCCTTATGGACAACATGTCTAATCTTTGCACGGTCAATAACATTACGAATACTTTGAAAGGTGCAAATACTCCTGTATCGCATGTCACGGTAGGTAATTAGATAAAATATTTGTGCAATGCATTCATGTTTTACAAGGTTAAGCGCTATGACATTAAGGGTAAGAAGTACCTTGAAACAAACGATAAATACTACCTTGTAGATTTGTCTTTGCGCTATGCACTGCTGGGTACTCGTAATATGGACTATGGCAGGGCTTATGAGAACTTAGTTGCTCTTGAGCTTATGAGAAGAAATTACGACATATACGTCGGTAAGCTCTATAAGAAGGAAGTCGACTTTGTCGCTATGAAGGGGACAGAGAAGATCTATATCCAGGTCTCAGATAATATTTCAGATGAGAGGACCTTGGAACGTGAGCTTGCGCCTTTGCAGGCAATACGAGATGCTTATCCTAAAATCCTCCTAGCAAATACTCATCATGAAACATACGATATTGAGGGTATTCAGGTTATCGATATAGCGCGTTGGCTTTTGGAGATGTAGGGCTATCTGCTTTCAAAACTTGAAATGTTTTTAAGTTTTGAAAGTACGGTATACAGAAGTAGGTATGCTTATACAGTACTTGAGAATAATTTTTGGTGCCTGAAATCTTATTAAATGAATAGTTGCTATCAATTTGCAGATTGATCTTTTTAGAGGATCTGTAAATTACACGTTGCTTGTAGTAGCTTTCTGTAAAGATTTTAAATTAATAGCCTTGAAGTAAATTGGTAACTCATTCAGCTATGATTGCTTGCTTTGATCGCTGTCTGATTGCCGCTAAACATGGTGGGGTATCTCAATTTAAAAGATCCCATTAGTTTAACTTCATATGAAATTTGCTCCGTTCACCAAATAGGGTAATTTGTGGATTATACTTATCGTGGAAATGTATTACAGAAAGGATATGTATGTATTGTTCAAGCTGTGGAAACAAGCTCCCTGAAGAGGAGAATGTTCGTTTTTGTGACAATTGCGGAGCTCCTGTCGGAGGAGTTGTGCAGGAGAAAAGGGAAAAGGTAACTTCTCCTATTGTAGAAACGATCAAGCAGATTGATGTTGATGCTATTAAGCAAGTCGATTATGTGGGTTACAAAAACAAGGCTGTAGATAACTTCTTGGTTTGCTCATTAGTGTTAGCGGGTGTTGAGCTCGTTTCTACTTTCATGACATGGGTTACTTTTGGACAGACAGGTATAGGCCGCGCTGTCTTATCTTCCATTGGCTTTTCCGATACGATGAATGTGTATAAGTTTTTATCCATTCAGGAGGATAGCCTCATTTGCGTTTTGCTTTTCTTTACACTTCCTGTTATTGGATTAGCGCTTACTGTATATAGTTACCTTAATAGGGATGAGAACAATAAGAAGTGTGAGAAGCTCGGCAGGATTGGCATTCTTGTTATGGGTATTGGTGTTATCTTTACGTACGTCTTCTTGGCTAGTTATGGTTCAAGTGTTAATAATGAGCTTTCTTATGACTTGGTAAGCCTTTCTGGCGGTGCCCGTCTTTGGCTTGTATGCGGTATCCTTCAGGTTGTGCTTTTTGTTTTGGTAAAGAAGAAGACCAAACAGGTTAAATAATTTCTAGTTTAAAGATGTCAATGATATGTAACGTCATTGGCATCTTTTTTGTTTTATAGGCCCATTTTCGTTAAAGATTATCTATTTTCTTGCAGTGTCTAGGTCTATTTGACTCATGCCGTAAGATTTTCTAAAGATGTGGACCAGTCGATTTTTACAATTAAATATCTTATATTTAACCGTTCAGAAAAAATAAATTTCAAATTCCGTTTAACGAGAATACTTGTCCTTTCTGTTGTATTAAAATTTAACTGTTTTACAATTAACATTGAGTTTTATCGGTTGATATTTACTTACAATATCGTTTAGTTAGATAGGTTGTATATGACTCAGAAATGTAGTAATTGTTCCTCTCCATTGGATGAGAACGCAAAGATTTGTGAGACCTGTAATGCACCGGTCAACAACTTGGATAAAGAGAAGAAGAATAAGATTTTTAACAAGATGACCGTAGCTCTAGCCATTCTTGTTGCTATTGCAGGTGCCTCCAACTATGGTTTTTCTTACTATGTTGATCAATGTGAAGAGGCAGCATTAGCTCAAGCTAAGGAAGAGCGAGCTAAGGCTCAGGCTCAAGCTCTGGCTGAGCAGGAGGCAGCAAAGAAAGCTGCTGCTCGAGAAGAGTCGCCAGATCTCGTCTTCGAAGACATTTATAAGACTCAGAAGACGGAAGATCTACAAATTGGCGAATCTGTCATGATTCGAAAAGGTGTCGAGCTTACAGTAAATGAGGTGGAACACGGAGTAAAGCGTGACAACGATGCAATGCTCCCGGTAAATACCACTAAAGTTACTGTTACGATTAAAAATAAGGGAGCTATGTTTGTGCGCGTAAGTACTTATGAAGCTTTCGGTGGAAGAACTCTTGATAATGAATCAGAAATTATAGACATAGATAATGACGGCATGTTTGCAGTGAATAAGAAGAATTACTTAGCTCCTGGTGGATCTATTACAGGTACCATTTATCTTCATAAAGACTGTGTTCGTATGGATGTTAGTCCTTCATATGCTCCTGCTTTTACACCTAACGTATGGTGGAATATCCAACAGTAAATTTCCCATATCAACACCCGATGTACTTATAAATCATCAGATTAAACGGGTATGATTGCTAATAGTGAGGTAATTCATGAGTATAAAATGTAGTAACTGTAATCGAGAGCTTACTGGCGATAAGAAGTTCTGTCCTGGATGTGGTGCTCGTATCATTATGGAAAGTTCAGAGCAGCCAGCATCACAGTCAACACCGGCATCACAGCCTGAGCCTTCACCAGCGCCACAGCCGGCACCAGCACCGGCACCACAGCCTGAGCCAGCACCAGCACCGGCACCACAGCCTGAGCCAGAGTCAATGGCACCATCTTTCAGTGAAGGTTCGTTTGTAACTGAGGCTTCAGATGCAGCTGTAACTTCTCCGAAGGTAGAGCCTAAGTCCAAACCGGCAAAAAAGGGAGTTAATGCAGCACCTGTTATAAATGGCTTGCTTGCTCTTTGTTTAGTTGGTCTTTTGGGTAACATTGGCTATTCAGCATATACGCACAAAGACATTCTTCCTTTTATGAATCCGGCTCAGGAGGAGACGGCTGGAGAGGAGACAGCTCAGGATAAGGCTTCAGCTGATAAGACAGGTCAGGGGTCAAATAAGCAGTCAAATCTACCTACTGACGAAGAGGTAATGGACTTCAGGAATGCTGAGATTAAGTTTGGTGAACCTTTCAATCTTAATGACTTTACGTATACGTTTGATTCAATCAGTACAGAAAAGCTTCCTGTTAAGCCTATGAATTTGCCTAGGGTGTATCTGACAGACGATTCTCCAAAGCCGATGACACTCCAGGTTATAACTATTTCAATGCAGAATAATGGTCCAGATTCTATGAAGACACCTCTTAAGCTTGGCTTTGTTACTAAAGATGGGCGTTTCTTAGAGGAAGGTATCCAGGAATCTCGCCTTGAGGACAATGTTCGTGAAGGCTTGCTAAAGCCAAATCAGGGCCTTATTAAGAATGGCGAGCGAACAGTAAAGGTCTATGCTACTGAAGATGTAGATGAGATCTGCGTCTTCAATGACAGTCCTATTGATCCTTCATCTAAGCAAGCTCGTAAGCTTATTTATGGAACTCTTAAATTGAAGTAGTATTCCAATTTGAAGTAATATGCAATACAAAATTTTATGCAGTTAAGAATTGCGCCCTACATATGTGGGGTGCAATTTTGTATTAATACACAAGAAGCGACGCGGTTTCCCACGTCGCTTCTCTTGACTAGATTATAAATTTTCAGAACGCTTCTGCATAAGGGCATAAGCAACACGCATGCCGTCTGAGGCTGCACTCATGATGCCTCCTGCATATCCAGCACCTTCTCCACAAGGCCAAACACCTTGGTAGTCGATGCTCTCACAGCTCTTATCGCGGGTAATGCGAACAGGGGAGCTTGAGCGAGATTCCACTCCGGTAAGGACAGCGTCAGCCATGTCGAAGCCCCTGAGCTTGCGGGCCATAGGAACAATCGATGCTCTGAGGGTCTCGTGGATGTAGTCAGGTAAAGCCTGGGATACATCAGTCCACACAACGCCTCGTGAGTAAGTAGGAGTTACGCTTCCTTGTGCGGTTGATGCCTTCTTCTTTAGGAAGTCGGCAACCAAAGTAGCTGGAGCCTTATAGTCTCCACCACCCATCTCGAAAGCCTTCTTCTCCACCTGGTCTTGCAGATAGACTCCTGCAAGAGGATGGCTTCCTGGAAGATCTTCAGGGAATACATTTGCCAAAAGACCTGAATTCGCATTTTCACCAGCGCGGTCACTCAAGCTCATGCCGTTTGTGACCACATGACCTTCTTCGTTAGTGGCAGCAACGACATATCCTCCCGGACACATGCAGAAGCTAAAGGCACTGCGGTCGTTTCCAAGGTGGTGAACCAGCTTATAAGGAGCAGCTCCCAGGCTTGGAGTCTGGGCAAATGCTTTGCCGTATTGACTTTGATTTACCAAGCTCTGAGGGTGCTCGATGCGAACTCCCATCGCAAAGGTCTTTCTTTCGAGCGTAAAGCCAAGTTCATGTAGAAGCTCAAAGACATCGCGTGCGGAGTGTCCGCAAGACAAGACAACATCAGAGCAAGAAATCTGACCATTCTTGCGAGATCCGTCCTCCATGAGCTGTGAGTAACCAATCGAGGTTACCTTTCCTGCCTGAAGGCCAAGCTCGTTGAAGGTGGTGTTATACAGAATGGTTCCGCCCAAAGACTCGATTTCATTGCACATACCTTGTACGACAAATGGCAAGACATCGGAGCCGATGTGAGGCTTAGCTTCAATCAAAATACGAGGTGAAGCACCGTGCTTGACGAAGGTTTCTAGGATTGTCCTGTGATTTGGGCTTTTAGTTCCCGTATTGAGTTTTCCATCACTGAAGGTACCTGCTCCTCCCATACCAAACTGAATATTGGCATCGAGGTCGAGCTCTCCTGTTTTATAGAAGTGATCGATCTTTCTTTGACGCTCAAACACATCAGGTCCACGCTCGATCAAGATAGGGTTCAACCCTGCATGAGCAAGGGAAAGTGCACAGAACAAACCTGCGCATCCTGCACCTACAACGACAGGGGAGGTTGTATCTTTGATGGTTTCAGGGGCGCTAAATCCTGCCAACTTTACGGAAGGCTGACGAATAGCAACCTTCTTTTTCTCCATCTTCTTCAAAAGTGCCTCTTCAGCACCTGCATCTATGAGGGAAAACCTTACGGATGCATTGAAGATGACGCGGTCTTTCTTTCGTGCATCGATGCTCGATTTTATGACCTCTACCGTCTTGATCGACTTAACATCAAGGCCGCACAGTTTGCAAAGTGCATCTTGTGCTACCTGTGCTTCGTTGGAGAAGTCACCTTTGATCTTGCGAGGATCGAGCTTTATATTTGAAATTTCAAGCATCTACTTACTTTCTATTATGTTCTAACATGTCATGAGCTGTGCGGATTCCAGAAATCCAAGCCCATGAAAGGTTGTATCCGCCGCAATCAGCGTCGATGTCGAGGACTTCACCTGCTGCATATACTCCTGGATACAGCTTTGATTCGAGTGTCTCTGATTTAAATTGAGACAGCAGCAGACCGCCTTTTGTGACCTGTGCTGCTTCAATATTTGCAGGTCCCTTTACGCTCAAGCAAAGCGGAGTCTTGTCTAGAGGATGGTCGATGAGTTCAAGATATTCCACAAGCTTTGGAGGCAATAGACCCAAAAGGGCAGCATGACGCGATGGTGCTTGTGCGATATGCTTAGCCAGCTCTTCTTTGCTCATGTCGTAAAACAGATCTAGATGAAGCTCAGCTCCTGGCATAACCTTACGTGAAAGGTTGAAGATACAAATTCCGCTTACTCCATAAGAGCGAAAGAGAATCTCTCCAATCTCACTTGCAAGTAGTGTATCGCCTTCATAGGCATTGATTTGAGCCTGGACACGTACTCCATCCAAGATACGATGGGGGTGAGGGCTTGTTTCCAAAGCACACAAGCAAGGAACACTGGTTTCTTTGTTCAACTTTAGTCCCTGGATTTCCTTGAGGCCATCTCCTCCTGTTGCAAGTAGTACATAGTTTGCAGCTACATGCTTTGGTCGTGCCTTTGCTTGTGAAAAATTTTCCTGATAAACGACGCTGTAGAGGTTATCGGTATCATTGCGAGAGATTTTGGTGACCTTACGCCCGCAAGCTATGGTAACGCCCAGTCTTTCTGCCTCCTGAACCAAAAGCTCTTTCACGCAAAGTGCACTCATGCTCCTTGGATACATGCGCCCTTCAGTCTCTTCTACAAGCACGAGTCCTATCGATTTGAAAAACTCTCGAATCTCAGCCTCAGGATTTTCCTTAAAGATTTTCCCAACAGCTTCAGGATTATTGAAGTGAGCTGGATTTAAATGCGAATTTGTAATGTTGCAACGTCCATTTCCTGTCGCCAAGATCTTTTGAGCCGGCTTAGTGTTAGCCTCAAGCATGAGGACCTTCATACCGCCTCGAGCAGCTTCAATGCTGCAGGAAAATCCAGAAGCTCCCGCACCTATAACAACAAGGTCATAGGTCGGATCAACTTCAGTTTTGCTACATGCTAGAAGCTCGAGCTCTTTGATTTGAGCGCGACTTGGCTTTTTGGATGTATGAGACATAAGAACTCACTTCATTTCAAATCTGATATATGGTTGCAGGTTTAATCTCCGTGCCGTTTGCAAAGAAAACAAACCCATTCAATCATCAATCAGACTGGTTAAAGACATAAAAATACTGCCCTTATTGTATCAACAACATAGGGCAGTATCTGTATAGACACCTGAGATGTCAAATAGCTAGCTATAACTACATGATATTCAGGTAACTTCTGTATTGAAAGCAGCTAAGCATGCTCATTAACCACGGTCAAGATTGCAAATTAGCAGCAACCGTGTCCACAAGAGCCAGAATCACAGCAAGACTTATCACCACATCCGCTTGAGCAGGTAGAAGGCTCGCTTGGAGTTGGAGTGAAATTCTCTACAGCTTCAAACGTCTTTGCGAGAATCTCATCAGGAAGGCGTACTTCAAGCATTCCTTCATCGCAAGCTTCAGCAAGCTCTCTCATAATAGGAAGGCGGTCGAGAGCATCGATACCATAGTGGTCTGCAGTCTCCTGGAGATGACTTGGACCATAGAGCTCAATTTCTTTGCCGCAATCAGGGCATGGAAGATAGCTCATGTTCTCGACGAGACCCAAAACAGGAAGTTTCATCTTTCCTGCCATCTTTACAGCCTTGCCTACAACCATCTGAACCAAATCCTGTGGGCTTGAGACGATTACCATTCCCTCAACAGGAAGGCTCTGGAATACGGTAAGAGCAACGTCTCCGGTTCCTGGAGGCATATCGATCAAGAGGTAATCGAGCTCACCCCAGTCACACTCCTCCCAGAACTGACGGATAGCACCAGCAAGTACAGGACCTCTCCAAAGCACAGGATCATCTTCATTAGCAAGCAAAAGATTTGCAGAGATAACCTTGATTCCGTGAGTGGTCACACAAGGGAGCATGAGGTTTCCTACAGTCTCAAGCTGACGATCTCGAAGGCCGAACATACGAGGAATGGATGGACCGGTAATATCGGCATCCATGATTCCAACTTTATAACCAGCACGTGCAAGCTTGATAGCCAAGCCTCCAGTTACGAATGACTTTCCTACGCCACCCTTACCGGAAATAACTCCAATAACGTGCTTTACGCGAGAGAGGGCATTAGCTTCAAATGCAAGTGAATCAGGGTTCTTTCCCTCGGATTTAGCTTTCTCATATCCTTGGCAAGCCACAGATATCATCCCCTTATATGGTAGGTATATTGCAAAATATCATTGTAGCTAAGAATACCAAAGCTTATTGATTTTATCTTCGATTGTTTAAATTGTTTGCAGTTTGCACACTTTAAAGGTTGTCTAACTTCAGATTTATGAGTAAGAAGGGCAATAGCTTTTGATCCTGAGACTCAGCAAATCCATCAAGTTCTGCAGTTGTTTCTATGTGTGTTAGGTGTATCGCTTCTATATGTTCAATTTCTTCTATTTCTCACTTGAAACTGAACATATAATGTATACGGTGTGCATTCTATTATGTACACGCTCGTAAGTAATGTATAACTGATTAAACAAAAGAAGGTATAAATGCTTACAAAACATGAGTTTGAAGTCCTCGATGCTCTGCGCTCCCATGGACGTTCGATGACTCAAAGGGAGCTTTCAGGAGAAATTGGAATTTCTTTAGGAAGCATAAATCACACTATTGGCCTTTTGGAAGAGGCTGAATATATCAAAGATGGAATGATCACAAAGGCTGGTCTTGATGCTTTGGAGCCATATCGTGTTCATAACGCGATTATTATGGCTGCTGGTCTTTCAAGTCGATTTGCTCCAATCTCATACGAGAAGCCTAAAGGAGTTTTGTGTGTAAGAGGGGAAGTCCTCGTTGAGCGCCAAATCAAGCAGCTCAAGGAAGCTGGAATCGACGATATTACCATCGTTGTAGGTTACAAGAAGGAATATTTCTTCTACCTCGAGGAGAAGTTTGGGGTTCAGATTGTTGTAAACCCTCTTTACTCTCAGAGGAATAACAACTCCAGTCTTATGGCAGTTGTCGATAAGCTTTCAAATACATATATCTGCTCTTCAGATGATTACTTTACGGAAAATCCTTTCACCCCTTATGTATATGGAGCCTACTATGCTTCAGTGTATGTCGAGGGAGAGACCGATGAGTGGTGCATAACTACTGGTGCTCAAAATCGCATTACTGATGTTGTGGTTGGAGGAAAAGATGCATGGATTATGCTCGGCCATGTCTACTTCGACCAGGCATTTAGCTCGAAGTTTGCTGAGATTTTGAGAGCTGAATATGAGCTTCCTCAGACCTATGACAAGCTTTGGGAAGAGCTATTCATCGATCACATCAACGAGCTTTCGATGGTAAAGAAAGAGTATACAGCAGGCGTCATCAACGAATTTGATTCTCTGGACGAGCTTAAATCTTTCGATCCACTCTTCATG
>RCNI01001922.1_pt1 | contig 10562 bp, 5 predicted proteins | sample 2041151 | NCBI WGS metagenome assembly RCNI01 (sample SAMN09708214, study PRJNA481090) | feces metagenome | isolation source: feces | place: Antarctica: Albino Rookery
TCAAATACGAAAGCCAGGCCGACCTCGTGGTCTACAAGACAAAATACCAGAGCCAGGCGGACGGAAATGAAGGAATCTGGTACTTCACCAAATACCAGACACAGGCCGACAAGAAGATCTACTTCGTCAAATACGAAAGCCAGGCCGACCTGAAGGTCTACTTTACAAAATACAAGTCCAAAGCAGGCTGGAAAAAGAAATCAAAAATTCCTCTGATGTACTAGAGGCCACATCCCCATCCCGTCCACGACGTACCCCAACCCGCAAGACCCCTACCGCCGGAACTCCAGGTCAATTAGAACCTGGAACTCTGGCGGTAATTTCTTGAATAGTGGTTGAGTTTATGGCTAGCTTCAAAAGAAAATATGTCTGAGATTTTCGGCATACATAAAATGCGTGGAAGACTTAAATGAAAGGTTGGTCAGAATTATTATAAATAATGTGATTGAAAATCATTATATCTGTATACGTTTTAATAACGTATCTATTTTCAATGTTCAAACCTAAATGATAGCATTAAGGAATAATTCAAGAAACATGACGATTTTCATGATGTATAGATGAGATCTTTTCATTGGTATTGCCAAACTCTGGTTGAAGTAGAGGATATAATCCTAAATGAATTTGCCAAACATAATGTTTTTAATAAAATATTGATAGCGAAGGAATGTCCTGATTCTTTGGTAGGGGGTATGTTACAAATTTGGATTATCTTATTAATGTTTTTTGTAATAAAATGAGGCTTTAGGTATATATTAACAATAAATGATATAGTAATATACCACTATTGTAAACCCTTGCAATGTTGTGTCAAATGTATTATTTTTACAAAAGTAAAGTTCCTTTTTTGTAGGAATATACAATACAATCTTACTGATAACCTACATCCTGTATTTAAATAAAAAGAAATATAGGTTAAACAATATGAAATTTATGAGCCGACTTGATGATTTGTATAAAGCGATGCAAACCCTTCGTAGTGAAGGACTTCCTGTAGATGATAATTTGGAGAGAAAAGCAAATGAACTTGAAGAGGAAATTATAAAAAAAGAGATTTTCCCTTTGTTGAGCGAAAAGATTGCTCCTGCACTGAAGCCTGTTAAGAGGGAATTAGTGTTGGTGGTAGATTATGCTCCAGATAAGCCTCTCAGTGTACATCTGAGCCGTCGTCGCAATTTCACTGCTGGAATGTCTGATATTAAGGAAATTGTTTTGGATCCGAAAGTCGAGCATAGTACATCTGCTTATAAAATTCAAAAACATTTTACGAAATCTGCTAGAACTATTCTTTCTGTGCAGTTCCCAAATGGAACAATAATTCAAGAGAAAACGGCCGCTGCGACTTTATTCTCAACTGTCAAAAAGATAGGCGTTGCTGATGTTCGCAAAGTCGTAGAGGAACAGAATCTTAAATTCAGTGGAGTTCCTGTCATATCCAATCGCCGCGATTCCAAATATGGAAATACTCAAAAAGATTTGGGAAATGGTTGGCTATTGGTGACTCATAGTAATAACGAAATGAAAAGAGTTTTTCTTGAGAGGGTGTCGCAAGCTATGAAACTGAACTTGAAGATAAGGCTAGATTAGACTATCATCTACATTCTGTACTGACATATTAAACAATAACAAGCTAAGATTTTACTTACAATGCCAAATACAAAATTTTTTACAAATCGATGTAATAATACCTTGATAAAAGAGTTCGAGGGAATCCTTGAACATAATAGTTCTATCAAGAACTTAGATGCAATTGTAGGTTTTTTAAGAGCTTCCGGTTATTTTACTCTTCGACCTTTTCTTGATGGTATAAATAAGGTAAGAATCCTTATTGGAATTAATGTGGATAAGTATATTGTCCGTGCCTCAAGAACAGGTACGCTATTTTATGGTGCAGAAGAAGATGTCAAGAGAGACTACCTTAGGGAATTGAAAAAGGATATAGAGTCCGCCAAATACTCAAAGGAGGTTGAAGAAGGAATTTTTCAGATGGTCCAAGACATCAAAGACGGAAAACTGGAACTGCGAGCCCATCCTAGTAAGAGAATACATGCTAAGGTCTATATTCTTTATCCGGATGAGTATAATCAGTACAAGATGGCAACAGCCATTACTGGTTCCAGCAATCTTTCCGGAAATGGACTTGGCATTAGTTCCGAACGTCAGTATGAATTCAATGTCAAGCTCAACGACTACGATGATGTTCAATTTGCCAAAGATGAATTTGAACTTCTCTGGCAAGAGGCTGACGGTTGTCCTATAGAAGCTGAGGATATCGAGAACACATTGAAAAACACTTATCTCAAAGGAGATGTGACCCCGTATGAACTTTACATCAAGATGTTGATGGAATACTTTGCTGACCGTGTGGAAAACGAAGATTCTGTTGATGAGGTAGAAATGCCGGATGGTTATTCCAAATTTGAATACCAGCTTGATGCTGTTGTCGAGGGATATCAGAAACTCATCAAATATGACGGATTCTTTCTGGCAGATGTCGTCGGTCTGGGAAAGACGGTCATCGCTACGATGATCGCCAAGAAATATCTTCTGGAAAATGGTCGTGAGAACACTAAGATTCTTGTTGTTTATCCTCCTGCAGTTGAAATGAACTGGAAGAAGACATTTAGGGATTTTGGTCTTGACAAGTATACCAACTTCATTTCAAATGGAAGCCTAGAGAAAGTTCTAAATACTGAAAATTACGACTATTGGAACCCGGAAGACTTTGACCTCATTCTTGTTGATGAGGCACATAAGTTCCGTTCTCATACGACTAATGCCTTTGAACAACTTCAGCAAATCTGCAAGATGCCTCGTGTCAATAAAGGTTATATCAAAGGGTACAGGAAGAAGGTAATGCTTATTTCAGCAACACCTATGAACAACACCCCCGCGGACATCTACAATGAAATCTTGTTATTTCAGGATCCTCGTAGATGCACGATTGAAGGTGTTCCAAATTTGACCAACTTTTTCAGTCCTTTGATTGTTGAATTTAAGAAATTGAGGGCACAGGCGAATCCGAATTTGAAGGAGTTCAAGAAACTTGCTGAACTTGTAAGGGAGAGGGTTATCAAACCCCTTACGGTCAGGAGAACCAGACACGATATTGAAAGTGTCGAGAGATATTTCAAAGATGTAGAGGTATTCCCGACAGTTGAGAAACCTATCAAGAAAGAATATGAATTGAACCCTCATCTGGCTGATTTGTTTGAGAAGGCCGTTGATATCCTTGTCAATAAATTGACTTACTCCAGCTATCAGGCCATTGCTGGATTGAAGCCAGAAATTTCTCAAGGATTGTACGACAATGCCGAGAAGATATCCCGTTCATTGGCTGGTATCAGAAAGAATGGTCTTGTCAAGCGTCTGGAGAGTAGTTTTGAGGCATTCAAGTCTTCGCTTGGCAGGTTCCGTGATGCTAATCAGAATATGATTCGTATGTTTGAAAACGACAAGATCTATATTGCTCCTGATCTTGACATCAACAATCTTTACGCTCTTGGGCTGGATGATGAAGATGTCGAGAGAAAGTTGCTCGCGAAAGCTGAAGAAAATCCGAAGAACAAGATATTCAAGGCTGAAGATTTCAGACTTGATTTTCTTCCAAAATTGGAAGAAGATCAAGAAATCCTCAATCAGATGTGTAAAGATTGGGAAACCGTTACAGATGAGGATGACAGTAAGTTCTCAGCATTTGAAGACCTCTTGAATAATGTGGTCTTCAAGAAGACGATGAACCCGGAGCAAAAGATTGTCGTTTTCTCCGAAGCCCTTGATACCGTCAATTACCTTGCACGGAGAATTGGCAGGGATGATGTACTTGTTGTCTCGGCAAAGAACAGGAAGACCCAGTTTAAGACAATTTGTGAGAATTTCGATGCCAATTATCCGAAGAAAAGCGACAAGTACAACATCATTCTTACAACAGATGTTCTTGCTGAGGGTATCAACCTCCACCGAAGTAATGTAATCATTAACTACGACACGCCATGGAACTCTACAAGGTTGATGCAGCGTATCGGTCGTGTGAACCGTATCGGCTCCAAGTCAAAATCCATATACAATTTTGTGTTCTATCCGTCAAAGGAAGGAAACCAGGAAATCAATCTTACAAGCATTGCTCTTGCAAAGATTCAGACTTTCCAGACGACTTATGGCGAAGACAACCAGATTTACTCTACTGATGAGATTCTGGATTTGGACCTAGACAAACTCTTTGATGAAAGCATTAAAGCAGATACTGATGAGAACAATCTTGAGATACCGTTCTATGAGGAATTAAGGGCCTTGTATGTCAGCAATCGAAAGGAATATAACCGTATCTCCAAAATTTCTTTACGAAGCCGCACAGGACGGGAAAAACATGATTTCGGGGAGACCACTTTAAACGATGAGACTATCGTGTTCCTTAAAACAAATTACCGGAAGGTCTTTTATAAGGTTTCCGATGATGACGCACAACAATTGTCAAACATTGACGCTATGACATACCTGAAGGCATCCGTGACAGAACCTAAAGTGGCAAGGATTGCTCATCACCACCTGCATGTTGATAAAGCACTGGAGATGTTCAATGATGATTTGATTGTTGAATACAATCAACAAGAGTATGCAACAAAGGAGCAAGTTAATCTCGGAGCTCAGGTGTTGATGGCAAAAAACCTTGTTGCTACCATATTACCTGAAATCGATGAGGAGGAAATACATATCAAAGTCTCCCATTTGATGTCTCTCGTCGAGAGGGGTGTAATTACCGGTATTGCCATGAGACTGCAAAAAATGGCCAAAGCTCTTCTTCACGGTAGATTGAAGAGAGAGGATGCAATCGAGCAGATCATTGCCATGGCGAATAAGTACGAACCGTATTATCAGTCAGATTGCGAGAGGAATAATCTTGATGAGTCTGTTCCGTCAATTATTTTATCAGAATCTTTTAACTAAAAGAACTTATGGATTATAGGGATATAATTGAGTCGAAGTATGACAGAAAAGCATGGGAAGCTCTTCTACATGACATTTTTAAAAGTGGTGCCAATTTTCTGGCTTCTCCCTTACCTGTTGATTCAAACAGCAACCTTACGGAATCTTCCTTTCAATTAGGAAGCATAACACTCAAAGACGACAAGAAAATTGCTGTCTATGAAATTAAATTATCTGACACCGTCGATATTATCAATAATAGAGCCGGTATCAGGAAATTGATGATGTCCCATTGGAAGATGCAAGGCTGTGCCGGTGCATTCATGTTCTGCTACCGGGACAAGGAGTCTGTCCTCCGTTTTTCCTATGTTAGTAGTCTGTTGAAATTCAATGATGAAGGCAAGCTGGAAAAGGATGAAACGGACGCCAAAAGGTTCACATATCTTTTAGGAGAGGGACATAGAAGCCGTACAGCTATTGCTCAGTTTGAAAAATTGAGAGATTCCAATCTTACCCTTGATGACATTACTAAGGCTTTTTCCGTTGAAGCACTCAGCAATAGTTTCTTCAACGGATACAAGGCTATCTATGAGGATATCGTAGAATATGCCACAGGTAAACGAATGGTAAAGGATGCGAACAGATGGGAAGAGAAGATAATCAATAATCCTAATCCTGATATAATGGCAGAATTCTCGAAATTTGAGAACCCTGAAAAATCTGTGAGGGATTATGTCAAGAAATTGATGGGCCGTATTGTGTTCCTTCAATTTCTTCAGAAGAAAGGATGGCTTGCTGTTCCAATCGGTCAAGAATGGGGGAGCGGAGATAAAGAATTCTTAAAAAACCTGTTTGAAAATTGTCAAAACAAAGAAGATTTCATTGACGTACAATTGGAACTTCTCTTTACTGATATCAATACAAAAAGAAAAGATGATATTGCGAATCCAATTTTGGGAAAGGATATAAAGGTTCCTTATCTGAATGGAGGATTGTTTGATCTTGATAGTGATGACAAGTGCAAATTCAAGTTGTCCGTTCCGCTTCTCACAAGCTTGTCAAATTTCTTCAGCTCCTATAATTTCACTATTGATGAGAATGATCCAAACGACGCCGAAGTCGGCGTAGATCCGGAAATGCTCGGTCATATCTTTGAGAACCTTCTTGAAGACAATAAAGACAAGGGGGCCTTTTATACACCGAAATCAATCGTTCAATATATGTGTTCAGAGTCTCTGATTGCCTATTTACAGAACGATCAGGATAAGGAATATCATGACTCTATTCGTAAATTTGTCCAAACTCATGAGATTGACTATTTGAATGAATCTTTACGACCTGCTATTGATGAAAAACTGAAAACGGTTAAGATTTGTGATCCAGCTATCGGTTCCGGTGCTTTTCCAATGGGGCTGTTAAAGGAATTGTTTGAATGCAGACATGTTCTTGAAAGCACCGAAGGTGTTGATGATGCTGATATCAAGAAGCATATCATTCAAAACAATATTTATGGCGTTGATATTGAAAAAGGTGCGGTTGATATTGCCAGGTTGCGGTTCTGGTTGTCTATCGTAGTTGACGAGAGAACACCTCATGCTCTTCCTAATATGGATTTCAAGATTGTACAGGGGAACTCCCTGATTCCAACTTTCCATGGAAAATTTATTAATATCGAGGATAATGGTCTTCATATGAATTCTCAAAAAATTCGTATTGCAAAAGAAGAATTGTATCGTCTTCAGAAACAGTTCTTTGATGCAGAAGGTGAATATAAAAAACGTCTTCTTATCAACATAAAATATCTTATTCTGGAAATTGTAAAACTTCAGATGGATTATGAATCTACAGTTGACCGTCAGAATGACGCTTATACCATGGGACTTTGGGATACTGAAGATACCCATGAGTCACATATTGACCATGAGAAGAGTGAACTTGTTCTGGTTTGTGATAAAATGCAAAAATCATTACATGACGAGAGTAAGTCTATTGATGAGCGTCTTGAAACTATAATACCTTTCTTTGACTGGAAAATTATCTTTCCTGAAGTCTTTAATAAAGAACGTGGAAATGGCTTTGATATCGTTATTGGTAATCCTCCATATATACAATTACAGACTAATGGGGGTACTCTTGCAAAACTATATGAGAATGCTAATTTTTCGACTTTTGCTAGGACAGGAGACATTTATTGTCTATTCTTCGAGAAAGGGTATAATGTATTAAAAGAGAAAGGACACTTATGCTATATTACATCCAATAAATGGATGAGAGCTGGTTATGGAGAAAAGACGAGAGGCTTTTTATCTAAATTCGTTAATCCAAAATTATTAGTTGATTTTGCTGGAGTTAAGATATTTGAAAATGCAACAGTTGATACTAATATTCTACTTTATTCTAAGTCTGAAAACCAACATAATACAATATGTGTAGTTGCCAATAAGAATAATGAAAATTGCTTAAATAAATTGAGCGAATTTGTGCAACAACAACATACAATCTGCAATTTTTCTAATGAAGAAAGTTGGGTGATTCTATCCCCTATAGAACAGAGCATCAAACAAAAAATTGAGTCAGTAGGAACACCGCTTAAGGATTGGGATATTAAAATTTATCGTGGCATACTTACTGGCTATAATGACGCCTTTATCATTTCAACAGAAAAACGAGACGAGATATTGGCTAAATGTCAGACTGAAGATGAGAGGTCACGAACGGCTGAACTAATTCGACCGATTTTACGAGGTCGCGATATTAAACGTTATGAATATGATTGGGCTAATTTATGGTTAATTGCCACTTTCCCATCTTGTCATTATGACATAGAAGATTATCCCGCTGTAAAGAATCATCTATTATCATATGGCAAGGAACGGTTAGAACAGACAGGTAAAACTTATACTATTAATGGAGAAAAGGTGAAGGCTCGTAAGAAAACCAACAATAAGTGGTTTGAGACTCAAGATAGCATCAGTTATTGGGACGATTTTTTTAAGCCAAAAATATTCTGGAAACGAATTGGCTCGAAATTACGTTTTTCATATGATATTAATGGCAACTATGGACTAGACAGTACATGTTTTGCAACGGGTAAACATATTGAATATCTATGTTGTATTTTAAATTCATTTATGGGACATTATTTACTTAAAGATTCTCCTAAAACAGGGACTGGTGATTTACTTGTCAGCGTTCAAGCAATTGAGCCAATATTAGTTCCATATTATGAAAGTATGGAGCAGATTTTTATTCAACTATTAAAAAAGCGATTACTCGATACTACAAATAATAGTATCGAGATGGAAATTAATGATTTGGTGTTTAAGTTATACAACTTATCTATTACGGAGATTGAGTACATAAAGAATTATGTTATTCAATTTCAATAAATCCTATTATTTTTCGCTCTTCTTCTGTAAGATTATACAAATCAAAAATCATTTTATCAATCAATACTGCCTTTTGATTTGTATAGTCTTTTTGTATATCATTAACTAAATCCCGGAATTTTAAATCTAACTTATTCGAAATTTCTATAACAGGTATTTTGTCAAAGAATATTTTACTCAGTTCTCTTGTTCCACCTTGAAGTTCAGGAAAAGAATCCCTAAAACAAAACTTGAATAGTGATGAGTTGAAGAAAGCTGTAAGAAATGCAACGCTCTTACCCGTAATAATAAAACATTTCTGATTGACTAACTGTTGCTCGTTATCGTAAACAAAAGGCAAATATTTAGTCATATTAGGATATACAATTTTTGGCTTTAAAAAATCGTCCAAATAAGCGCAGTTCCTAAGATTGTATGGCGTGTCACCCTTATCTGCTCGCTTTGATATTTTATCCCAATACTGATCTAAATGAGCCTTTACTGCTGGATATTCGTTTATATCAATACGTGGCTTAATACCTTTAATTCCATTATGAGTATTGATGAGCCATAGGTTTGCCCAATCATATCCATATTTCTTAATATCCCTGCCACGAATAATCGGTCGAATTAGTTCAGCCGTTTTAGTTCGTTCTTCTTCAGAAGTACAATTATCTAAAATTTCATTTCTCTTTTCGGTACTAATAATAAAAGCTTCATTAAAACCAGTTTTAATTCCATAATTGATTTGAATATCCCAGTCCTTTAATGGAGTACCAACAGATTCTATTTTCCTTTTAATACTCTGTTCAATTGGAGATAATATAGTCCAACTATCAGAAGATTTAAAATTACATTCTACTGATTGCTGTTGAACAAATTCGCTCAATTTTCTACATCAAGTCTATTAATGATAAAACGTGATAATGTGTTTCGATCTACTTTACATATTTTAGCGATTTTTCGTTTAGATACACCGACTTGTAATAATTCACGAATAAGATTTTCTTTGGCAGATAGTTTGTATTTATCAGGGGCATTTTTCCTTCCTTTCGGTCGACCAAGGATAACACCCTCTGCTTTTTTTCTTGCTAATGCCTCTTTTGTTCGTTGAGAGATAAGGTTGCGTTCTATTTCCGCAGATAAACCAAAAGCAAAAGCTAAAACTTTACTCTGTATGTCCTCTCCAAGCCTGTAATTATCTTTAATAGTCCATACTCGACATTCTTTCACCATACAGACATTGAGTATCTCCATTATCATAAATAAATTACGACCAAGTCGAGAGAGTTCTGCACATATTATCAAATCATCTTTTTGTATTCGTCTTAAAAGTGTACCGAGTTGTCTTTTGTTATAAGCTTTTGTTCCACTGATAGTTTCTTCTATCCAACCGTCAATTTTGATGTTTTCCTTCTCACAGAAGTTATTGATTTCAAATCGTTGATTCTCTACCGTCTGTTTATCACTGCTAACTCTAATGTAACCGTATATCATTGTTGTCTAAATGTAAGAAGTTTATAATATTAATTTAAGATAAAATATATTACGTATAATAATATTATCAATACTAATGAAATAATAAGACACATAAAATAGCATATAATATACGCGCTGGACTCTTCTAAGAAATTGGTATATGTGAAAGGTCCGCAAACCGGTCAATCTGGATAACCTGGAAGTGAGAGAAGAGCATCTCTATCCAGAAGGTCTTAATCTTGAAGATTACGATGAGTTGGAGCCGGAAGTGACCAAAAGTCTGGTCATCGTTCCTTCGCAAATTTACGTACGTCAAGTTGTCAGACACAAATATGTTGTTTCCGAATTTACTGTACTATTGTTTCCGTTTTTACTGCACGCTGGTTTCCGATTCCACTGCACTTTAAATTTCCGTTAACAACATCCTGTTGCCTGGTTGAACCGTACCGGAAATATGATGATACACGGAACAACGTGCAAGGTGCCGTATGACGAATGGTGCAAGGAATGTAAGGACATGTTGCCATACACTTCGGTGAATACACTTGAGGCTGCGCCAGGGCACAAAGTACTTAAGACAAACTGTATCAGATACAAAGGTAATACCTACTCTCTGCCATCGGGAACTTATAAAGATGAAACGAGCAGAGTCTATCTCAAGGAGGAATACGGAGACCTGATCGTCAACAATGATAACGGTATCAATTTCTATTTCTCCTTCAGCTCTTGCATCGCTTCAGATGCCATCACGTGGGCCTGGGGGCGTTCTGGGTATTTGTGGTAGGGGAGAAA
>RCNI01002294.1_pt1 | contig 10554 bp, 6 predicted proteins | sample 2041151 | NCBI WGS metagenome assembly RCNI01 (sample SAMN09708214, study PRJNA481090) | feces metagenome | isolation source: feces | place: Antarctica: Albino Rookery
CGCATCGCCACGGTGGGTGCGCTCTGGAACAAGGGGGCGGGATAGTGCATCGTAGCCGAGAATGCTTCGACGATCTGCGCATTGCGACGCTGTGCCTCGTTGCCGACGACCGCCTCGGACGGGGCGGGGAACTGGGCGGCATCAATCGGACGGCGCGATGCAAAACGCTCCGTGATTATCCTTGCGAGGGGTTCGTAATGGCTGTGGTAGATGATTTTCGAGGCTCTCTTTGCGAGGAGGAGTTTTTCGTCACACTTCTGTCCGATGTTGAGGAAATTCTCCTGATGGGCATCGCCGATCGAGGTGAAGATCACCACATCGGGGCGGATGATGCGCTCCAGACGTTCCATCTCGCCCGGTTGGGAGATACCCGCCTCGAAAATCGCCAATTCCTCATCGCCGCGGAGCATCAGCACCGAAAGTGGCACGCCCAACTGCGAGTTGTAACTCTTCGGCGAGCGATAGAACTTCATGCCGCGGGGCAACTCCTCGGCGATCCACTCCTTGATGACGGTTTTGCCGTTCGAGCCCGTGATGCCGACGACCGTACCCTTGAATTTCGTGCGGTAGTCCGCCGCCAAGAGTTGCAGTGCCGCGATGGCATTCTTCACGACGACACATCCGCCGTCCGACGGAAGGTCGATCGCGCGTTCGGTCAGAAAAGCACGCACGCCGCGGTCGTACATCTCCGCAGTGTAGTTGTGCGAATCGTGGTTTGCGCCCTTCATGGCGACAAACATAGGATCGGCACCCAGTTCGCAACTCAGCGAACGGCTGTCGGTGGCGACCGATCCGACCGTCACGTTACATCCCCTGAATACACCGCCCGTGACGGCGGCGATTTCTTTGAGTGTGTATTGCATTTTGCCTTGAATGAATTTGCTAATCCGTTTTAAACTCGACGATCGTGATGCCTGCACCTCCGCGGTCGGCATGTTCGTCGCGTGCGCTCTCCACCTCGGGCACGGTGCGCAGGTAACGGCGGATCTCCTCCTTGAGGGCACCCGTACCCTTGCCGTGGAGGATCGTCACCGAACCGACACCCACCATGACGGCATCGTCGATGAAATCCTGCACCTGTTCCAGAGCCTCGACGGCACGCATGCCGCGCACGTCGATGTGATCCGTAAAGTCGAGTTTTCGTTGCGAGATGTCGGTCGAAGCACCGTACGCGCCGTGGTGGGGCGTGTCGCCTCGCGGTATTCGTTGTTCGACACCACCTCCAAGCGGTTTTTATCGACCATCGTCAGAATCTGACCGAATGCCACCTGACATTTTCCTCCCTTGATCATGCGCACCTCGCCGGCAACATCCTGTCCCTTCATCTTGACCTTCGATCCGACCACGAGTTCTTTGGGTTTGGGTGCGGGGGTGTCGGCTTTTTTCTGCTCGCCCTGCTTGGCTTTGCGCTCCTCACGGCGTTGGCGGCGGCGTTCGATGCGTTCGATTTCGCGGGCGACCTCCTCGTCGCGTTTCGAGTGGTCGATCACATCGACCTCCTCGCGGAAGGTCTCCAACTCCTTGCGGGCAAGTTGCGTGAGTTCCTTCTCGGCCTGCGCCTCCTTGATGGTGCGGATCGTATTCTCGATCTGTCGGTTGGCATCGGCAATGAGTTGCTGTGCTTCCTGCTTGGCCTTGCGGAGGATCTGCTGACGCTCCTCGCGGATCTTGGACAACTGCTCCGAGTAGTTGGCCTCCAACTCTTCGACTTTGCGGTCGGTCAGACGGATGCAGTCGCGTTTCTGCTCCCAGTAGTGCTTGTCGCGGGCGATTTCGCGCAACTGCTTCTCGATGTCCATGTGGTTGGAACCCGCCTTTTCGCGGGCCTCGCGGATGATCTCTTCGGGAAGTCCGATCTTGCGGGCGATCTCCACGGCAAACGAACTGCCCGGTTTGCCTTGTTCGAGGCGGAACAGGGGGCGGATCTGCTGCACGTCGAACATCATCGCGCCGTTGGCGACACCCTCGTGGTTCGAGGCGAAGTATTTGATGTTGGCGTAGTGGGTCGTGATCACGCCGTAGCAACCCTTATCGACCAGTCGCTCCAGAATGGATTCGGAGATGGCACCGCCGATGATCGGTTCGGTACCCGATCCGAACTCGTCGATCAGGGCAAGCGTTTCCGACGATGCCCCCGCCAACAGATGTTTCATGTTGAGCAGGTGGGACGAGTAGGTCGAAAGGTCGTTGTCGATCGACTGCTCGTCGCCGATGTCGATATAGATGTTGCGGAAAACGGGCAACTCCGAAATCTCGGATGCAGGCACCGGAAATCCGCATTGGAACATATACTGAACAATACCCACGGTTTTCAGACACACCGACTTGCCGCCCGCATTCGGCCCCGAAATCACTAAGATGTGTTTGTCGCGGTCGAGTTGCATGTTCAAAGGAATGATGGGTTTGCCCTGTGCCTTGAGTGTCTGTTGCAGCAGCGGATGGCGGGCATCCTTCAACACCAGACGGTCGTCGGTCGAGAGGATCGGTTTGACGCATCCGTTTTCGGCTGCCCAACCGCCCTTGGCACGGTACAGGTCGATGTCGGCGAGGTAATCGCCCGAATCGGCAATGAGTTCCGCATCGGGGCGGATCTCCTCGGTGAATGCCGTGAGGATGCGGACGATCTCGCGGCGTTCGGCATATTGCAACTCCCTGAGTTCGTTATTGAGTTCGACCACCTCGACCGGCTCGACATAGACGGTGCGTCCCGTCGCCGATTCGTCGTGGATGAAGCCGTTGAGTTTGCGTTTGTTACCCGCCGATACGGGGATGACGGTCTTGCCGTCACGCACCGACAACTGGACATCAGCATCGACAATGCCGGCACTCTTGGCCGCGGCGAGTACCTGCTGGAGGCGTTTGGAGGCCTGACCTTCGCGTTCGCGGATCATGCCGCGGATCTCCCTAAGTTCGGGCGATGCCGTGTCGCGGATGTTGCCGAAGCGGTCGATCAGATCCTCAATGCGGCGGGTGATGTGGGGAAAAGCCTCCACACCGCGTGTGCGGGCATGGAGGGCGGGGTATTTGTCGGCGCGGTTCAGAATGAACGACACGATGTGGCCGATGTCGGAGAGGGCACGGTAGAGCGTGCGCACCTCGTCCACATCGAGAAACGTACCCTCGATGCGGAGTTTGGCCACAATCTGATCAATGTCGGGATACTCCCCGTCGGGAAATTCGCGCTCCATCTGCAACAGGATGCGCATCTCGTCGGCAAGCGACAGGCGTTTCTCGATTTCGCGTGCCGACGAGGAGAAGGTTTCCCCCAGCAGGCGTTCCCGCGCGGCACGCATCGTGCATCGCGCCGAGACCTGTTCGCGGAGTCGGTCAAAGCCGATCTTTTGCTCGAAAGAGTCCGGATAGATCATATTTTTTTCTCGGAATTACGGTTTGTGTATAAATCACGGAGCGTGTCCCGACTTCCGTTTGAAATCCGACACACGCTCGTTAGATGTATTTCTTTTTTCGGGAGGACTATCGCTCCGCCTCGCGCAGGGAATCGCGCAGGCGGCGTGCCTCCTCCTTGGCTCTGCGGCGGTCGGCTTTGGCCTTCATCTTTTCGGGATTACGCCCGAAGAGCGACAGGTGGACATAGCGGCCGGGGTATTGCTTCAGATCGGCCAAAAGTGCCGACAAGTTTTGCGAAGCCTCGTTCAGCGAACGATACAAATCGGGATCTTTCATCAGAAGACCCACGGTGCCCTGTCCGCGGTTGATATCCGTCAAAAGCGTGTCGAGTGCGGCGATCGATTCGCCCAATTTCTGCGCCACCTGTTCCTCGGTCATCGTTCGGGTGAACTGCTCCAGATCGGTCACGATGTTGGTGATGCGGTCGCTGTTCCGGCCGAGGGTCTCGGAGAAGGTGGAGAAATTCTCGATCGCCGAGGTAAGGCTCTCCTTCTCCTCGCGGAGCATCTGATCGACACCCGTGGTGATCGACGAGACGTTGCGCATCGTCTGGTTGAGATATTTTTGGTTCTCTTCGAGTGTCGTGCTTACGTCGTTGAGCGTGCGCGACAGATCGGTCGAGATCTGAGCGAACTTCTGCTTGAAGAACTCCAACTCCGATCCTGCCACGTCCATCAGGTCGCGGTCGTGGCTCGAACGCAGCGTGTCGCCCGCCTGCAAATATTCGCGGCTGTTGCCGTAGATGATCTCCACGGCCTTGGAGCCCATCAGTCCGTTGCTGAAAATCTTCGCCTCGGAATCGACGGGAATGTGGTATTTGTTGTTGATGGTGAACTGCAAGACCACCTTGTCGCCTGCCGAGGGGTCGAACGTGATGCCCGTCACGGCACCGATCTTCACACCGCGCATCATGATGGGCGATGCCGACTGCACGCCGTTGATCTGGTCGTAGGCGGCGTAGTATTCGCTGTTCACGCTGAAAATGTCGAATCCCTTCAGGAAACGAATCCCCGCCCATGCGGCACCGATCATGGCCACGGCGAAGATGCCGATCTTAATCTCTCTTTTCATGTCGTTTGTTGGTTACTTGATGATCTGTTCCCCCTGACAGCGTACGATGAACGCATCGGGGAACGTGGTGCGGATCTTTTTCAGTTCGTGGCGTGCGGCCGAGAACGACGAGTAGTGTCCGACACAATATTTATAGCGCAAAGCCCCGCTGCCGATGCAACGCTTGACTTTGCCCCGATATTTTTTGAATTTGGAGTCCGTCGCCAAAAATTTCTTGTCCGAAGCCATCACCTGCACGGCGTAGTGGACGGGGAGGTTCGATGCGGGCTTTGCCGCGGGTTTCATCTCGGCGGGTTTCATCTCGGCGGGTTTCTCTTCGGCTTTGGCATCCTCCTCGCTCAACTTGAGGATCTCCTCCTCGGAAGTCTCCTCCACTTCGGGCAGAGCCTCGATGTGGGTTGCACCGCTGCGCAGGGCGGCGATATGCGCCGAATACTCCTTGACGGCACGGAACAGCGAGCGGGCAATCTGATCCAGACCCTTCTCGGATGTCATCAGGGCGCGTTCGCGGGCATTCGACAGGAAGCCGATCTCGGTCAGCACACCCGGCATGTTGGTGGCGTAAAGCACCATAAGCGGCTGTGCCTTGATTTTGCGCATCACGCGGCCGTCCTTCTTGTAGTTGCTCTGGATGTATTTGGCCATCGCCATGCTGTATTCGCCGTAGGAGAACTGCATGTTCTGGATGTAGGCACGCACCATGGCGGCGGTCTTGGCATCGCTCATGTCGAACAGATCCTCGCGGTTGCTCTCCATCAGTGCCTTCTTGTTGCCGCGCTGCTCGAAGGGCGTTTCTCCCATGATGAGGGTCTCCACACCGCACGCACGCGGATCTTTCGCCGCATTGACGTGTACCGAAAGCATCAGATCGCCCTTCATGTCGTTGGCCAACTTGGCACGGGCGCGCAGGTCGGTGCGCTTGTCGGGTCCCAGTGCCTTGTCGGTTTTGCGCGTGTAGCACACCTTCACGCCCGGCATTTCGCGTTCGATGAGTTTGCCCAGACGCAGCACGACCTTCAGCGTGATGTCTTTCTCTCTGACCCCGTTGCGCATGCACCCCGGATCCCATTCGCCGTGCCCCGCATCGAGTATGATGACGCGGATGCCGTGCTCCGTGTTGTCGCCCCAGACAACCGTCGGGAGGAGCAGCGTGAGAGTCACCGCGAGCAGAATAAGAAGTCGTGTGCGCATATTTAATGGTGTCAAATGATGTGGTTCTTAAATTTTTATCTATCTTTGTCCGGTTAAATTCACCCTCATAGTGAGGTCAATACAATAGTTCCTCCGGGTTTTGCCGACTTGTCGGCAAAGGTAGGAAAAATTTTGAGATTTTGGATAGAATTACGAGAAAATATGTCTTTTCGATGATCCTTGTCGTGCTTGTGGTCAGCATGATGTGGGGTTGTGCGTCGCAGCGCAACTCACGGGGCGTTGTCGAAAGAGAGGTCGCCGATTTGAAAAACAACAAGACCGCACCCGTCGGGCAGGCGGAAAGTACTGCCGTGGACGAACGCGGAAAAGATGCCGTCGAACTGATGTTCGAAAGGCGGGAGGAGCGTCGCCGCAAGCGCATGGAACGCCGCGAACGCAAGAAATTCGCCAAGTTGTCTCAGGGGGAGCGCGACTCGATGTTCAGCGAGCAACTCTCGTCGCTGATCAACGAGCGCACCGGAGAGATCGCCCGCAAGGCCGAAGAGAAGACGAACGAACCGTCGGTCGAAACCGGAATTGTCCGCGAAACAACTTCCGCCCAACAAAAAACGGCAGGGGAACCCGCCGAGGTGTTGCCCCCTTCGGTAAAACCCGTGGAGCGGCGCGATTCGACCGTGGTCGAATCGTCTGCCAAGACCGATTCGCTCTCGTCGGACACCACGCGCCGTTACAAAGCCCCGCAGCCTTTTCTGGAAGAACCGATCGAGGGTAAGTGTACCGATTCGCTGGTGTATGACGTGCGCCGCAAGATGGTCTATCTGTTCAACGGCGGTGATGTGACCTATCAGACGAGCAACCTCAAATCGGACTTCATGCGCATCGACATGGACAGCAAGATGATCCACGCTTTCGGCCGCAGCGATTCGACCGAGACGGGCGAGATTGTCATCACCAAACCCGAATTTGTGGAGAACGGCACCTCGTACAAGATGGATACCATATCCTACAACCTCGACTCGAAGAAGGCGAAGATCAAGGGCGTGGCCACCCAGCAGGGTGACGGCTGGCTGGTGGGCGGAAGCGTCAAGAAGATGCCCGACAACACGGTGAACATCGAGAACGGCAAATACACCACCTGCGAATTGACCGACCACCCGCACTTCTATCTGGCGATGACCAAGGCGAAGGTAATTCCCGGGAAAAAGGTCGTATCGGGTCCCGCGTACCTTGTCATGGAGGATGTCCCCATCTATTTCCTCGGCATTCCCGAAGGTTTCTTCCCGATCAACAACGGCCCGAAATCGGGTCTGCTGATGCCGACCTTCGGTGAGGAGTATTCGAAGGGTTTCTTCCTGAAGGATTTAGGATATTACTTCACGATGGGCGACCGCGCCGATCTGGCGATCCGGGGCGGTTTCTATACGCTCGGTTCGTGGGAGGCTTCGGCCGCCATGCGTTACATCAAGCGTTACAAGCATACGGGTAGTTTCAACGTCGATTTCTCGAACATCAAGACCGGCGAAAAGGGCGAACCCGATTTCATCAAGCAGAACAACTTCCGCCTGCAATGGACACACTCGCAGGATCCCAAGGCCAATCCCGGTTCGCAGTTCTCCGCCTCGGTGAATTTCGCCACGAGCGGTTACAGCCGTTATTCGGCCACGGATCTGAACGACATCCTTGCCACGCAGACCAACTCGACGATCTCTTACTCGAAGAACTGGGCAGGAACGCCCTTCTCGCTGTCGATGAACATGGCCGTGTCGCAGAACTCGCAGAACCAGAACATCTCGATGACCCTGCCGAACATCGTCTTCAACGTGTCGCGTATCTATCCCTTCAAACGCAAGGAGCGTGAGGGTAAGGAGCGTTGGTATGAGAAGATCTCGATGCAGTACTCCGCCAAACTGACCAACCAGATCAACGCCAAGGAGTCGGAACTCTTCACGCGCAAGACGATGGAGGATATGCGTAATGGTGTGGAACACAACCTGCCGATCTCGGCCTCGTTCAACCTGTTCAACTACATCAACGTGTCGCCGACGTTCAACTATAAGGAGCGTTGGTACTTCAAGCGCATCCAATACGAGTGGAACCCCGTGACGAACCGTACGGATACTCTCCCCACGGAGCACGGATTCTACCGCCTGTATGATTACAACATGAGCGTGTCGGCATCGACCACAATCTACGGTATGTACGACTTCACGAAGAAGAAGCGCGACCGTAAGATTCAGGCCGTCCGTCACGTCCTGACGCCGACCATCGGTTTCTCGTATGCACCCGACTTCCGCGATCAGAAATACGGCTACTATAAAACCCGTCAGGTCGATGAGACGGGGCGCACGCAGGTCTATTCGCCTTACAGCAACAACGCCTACGGTGTGCCTTCGGCGGGCGAGATGATGTCGCTGAACTTCTCGCTGTCGCAGAACTTGGAGATGAAGGTGCTTTCGAAACGCGATACGTCGGGTGTGAAGAAAATCAAACTCATCGACGAGTTGCGCATCAGCGGATCGTATAACTTTCTGGCCGATTCGATGGGCTTGTCGAACATTCCCGTATCGTTCCGTACCACGCTGTTCGGAAACTTCGGTATCAACCTCTCGATGACGCTCGACCCCTATAAGGTCACTCCCGAAGGAAAGCGTTACAACAAACTCTTCTTTCCGGGTCGTGTCGTGAGTACGGGTTGGTCGTTCGGTTATACGTTCAAGTCGCGTGAGGATCGTTCGCAACGTGCCGTGAACGACATTACGAGTACACCGCCCGAATACATGGATCCGTTCCACGATCCCTACGGGAATATGGATCCCGCGTTGAGACGGCAGTATATGTCGCAGGCTTATTACGACTTCTCGCTGCCGTGGAACTTCGGTTTCAACTATACGGTCAATTACTCGATCAACTACGTGAACAACGGAACGACGGGCTACAAGAAGAACGTCACGCAGACACTCGGTTTCAACGGTTCGTTGAACATCACGCCCAAGTTGGGTGTCACGTTCCAAGGCGGTTTCGATATCATGAAGAAAAAACTGACCACCTCGGCAATCTCCATTGCGCGAGACCTGCACTGTTGGCAGATGTCCTTCTCGTGGATTCCGTTCGGCTTCCACCGAAGTTGGAGTTTCAACATCGGTGTCAAGGCGGCATCACTGGCCGATCTGAAGTACGACAAGACGCAGTCGATGTACGACAATATGTACTGATATATATAAGTTATGGTGAAAGGCGCGGATCCCGTCGGATCTGCGCCTTTTCTGTATGTCCTAAAAAATGAAGCCTCCCCGTTGTGTGACGAAGAGACTTTTCAGATGTGATGTGTGTGTCCCGATTGGCGGCTGCATGGGTTGAAAACAAAGACAATCAGTCTGCTCGATCCTAAATTCCTCGTTTTTGTCTTTTGTCTCCATCCCTGCGCACGCGACACGGAAAGTTTTCGGATGTGGACCCAGGGGGGCATGATCCCACGACCTTCGGATTATGAGTCCGCTGCTCTAACCAACTGAGCTATGGGTCCCTGAAAATCAGTGCGGGAAAACACATGTATTTTCGGATGCAAATATACGAAAACTATCCGAAAAGCGCAACTCAAAGCCCCAAAAGAGTACGAAAAACACCTCTTTGTTCACTTTTTTATCTCAAACGAAGAAAAATACGGGGGAAAAGTTGTGCTTTGAAAATTAATTTGTACCTTTGTGCCGATTAATGCATTAATAATTAACAAAAACAACGAACATGAAAAAAGGTATTCACCCTGAAAACTATCGTTTGGTGGCGTTCAAAGATATGTCGAACGATCACGTGTTTTTGTGTCGGTCCGCCGTTTCGACAAAAGAGACCATCGAAGTGAACGGCGAAACCTATCCCGTGTATAAGATGGAAATTTCCAGCACTTCGCACCCGTTCTACACCGGTAAGATGAAGCTGGTTGATACCGCCGGTCGCGTCGATAAGTTTATGAGCCGTTACAAAAAACGCTACGATAAGAAGAACGCCGAGAAATAATTCGAACGCGTCGCACAAAATCAAAGAGCCGATCCTTATACGGGATCGGCTCTTTTTTTTGCCCGCAGGGGAGCGGAAGAAGGCGGGCGGAGGTTTTCTCTGAGGGGCGGTCTGCGGTGACGGGGCAGAGTTTCTCTGAGGGGGCGGTCTGCGGTGAGGAGGAGGAGGCGTTTGTTGGCGGCGGAGCAGAAGGTGGAATGCAGAGTGAAAAGATGGCAGGAAAATGTCGTTTCCGTGGACTTTGGTGTGGTATGCACGGCGGAGTGCGTAAATACGGTCGTATGTTCCGTAATCTATATAAAAAAACAGGAGGTGAATGTATGTGCATTCACCTCCTGTTGTTAAAGGGTGTAATCCGAATTATCGGGCATTGAATTCTTCGGTGAGAAACGCTCCGAGAACTTTCTCGGCCAGCGATGCACTCATGTGGAGTTTGGGTTCGCGTGCCGGTGAAGTCGGGATCATCACCACCGACGGGAGTTCGGTTTTCTCCAGCGGTTTCAGTGCTTCGTACTTCGTCTGGGTCATTGCCTGAAGGATTTGGTAGCCGGGACTGTCGGTCTCGGTCAGATCAATCTTCAGGAAGAGGGCGCGACCGTCGTAACTCTTGCTCAGGCGCGAGATGATCGGGTCGAGCATTTTGCAGCCGCTGCACCACTCGGCACCGTAGTCCGCCACGATGGGGCGACCCGTCAGATTTCTGATCTCGGCGGGTGATGTCGTGTAGTCCCAGATGTATTTCACCCACTTGTCGGGCAGGATGGTGCAGGGCTCGCGGAAGTCCTCGACCCAGACCGCAAGTTTGGCATCCTTGCCGTTGCAGGAGGCTTTGAGTTCTGCCTCGCCCGATCCGACCGAAATAAGGCGGGAATTTTCGATACGGATGACCTTTTCGTCCGTCACCTCGAATTT
>RCNI01001923.1_pt1 | contig 10550 bp, 8 predicted proteins | sample 2041151 | NCBI WGS metagenome assembly RCNI01 (sample SAMN09708214, study PRJNA481090) | feces metagenome | isolation source: feces | place: Antarctica: Albino Rookery
ATTATAGCATTTCTAGTGCTCTGTGTATTTTTATCAGTGTACCCAGAAACCAGAGGGTCTTTTTTTACAAGACAGAATATTTTTAATGTATTAAGACAAATTTCAACCAACTTGTTCCTTGCTTGTGGTATGACAATGGTTATTATTCTTGGAGGAATAGACCTTTCGGTAGGTTCTATCATCGCTCTATCAGGCTGTGTGTCAGCAGGGTGTGTAGCAAGACATGGAATTCCACTTCCGATCGCGCTACTTGTAGGAGTTGCAATTGGACTTGTTGTAGGAATGTTTAATGGTTTTGTTATTTCCAGAACAACAATCCCTGCCTTTATTGTTACATTGGCAACAATGAATATTGCAAAGGGTCTTGCATATGTCTACACAGGTGGTTCTCCGGTTCGTGTTATGTCAGAAGAGTGGAGATTTATTGGCGCAGGTTACATAGGAATAATACCTACACCCGTTGTTATTCTTGTTTTTGTATTGATCATTACAGCAATCATCATGAATCGAACAAAAATGGGACGCCACATGTATGCAGTTGGCGGAAACCCTCAGGCTGCTAGATTCTCAGGCGTTAAAGTTGCGAAAGTTAAATTTTTTGTACATGCATTTTCAGGCTTAATGGCAGGGCTTGCAGGGATTGTTCTTGCATCCCGTATGTATTCAGGACAGCCTACAGCCGGTGATGGCGCAGAGATGGATGCCATCGCTGCAGTAGTAGTTGGTGGAACATCTATGTCAGGTGGTAGTGGTAAAATTGGTGGAACCATTATTGGTGGCCTTATTATTGGAGTACTAAACAATGGCCTTAACCTTTTGAATGTCAATTCATTTTGGCAGTATGTAGTAAAAGGTATCGTAATCTTACTCGCAGTATTTATTGACTATGTAAGAAATAAAGGAAAAAAATAAATTTAAAAATTGATTACGTAATGTTTTAAAGCAAGAAAGGAGAAAGTAAATGTTAGTATCATTAAAACCACTTATGGAAGAAGCAATGGCAAAAGGTTATGCTGTAGGCGCATTTAACTGTCCAAACTTGGATTCAATTCGAGCAATCATAAATGCAGCAGAAGCTACAAATATGCCTGTAATCCTAAACTATGCAGAAGCGCATTCAGAATTTATCAGTATGGAAGAAATTGCTCCGATAATGCTTTATTATGCTAAAAAAGCAACAGTTCCTGTGTGTGTACATTTAGATCATGGTGCGACGATTGAAACATGTATCAAAGCGATTAAATTAGGCTTTACATCTGTAATGATTGATGCATCTGCATCTGATTATGATGAAAATGTTAAGACCACAGCAGAAGTTGTAAAACTTGCTCATTCGGTAGGTGTAACTGTTGAAGCTGAACTTGGACACATTTTTGCATTTAGTGATGGTGAAACATCTGATAAGTTTAATAATTTAGATGATGTTTATACAGATCCTGCGACAGCGAAAGATTTTGTAGAGCGCACAGGTGTTGATGTACTTGCTATCGCATTTGGAACAAGTCACGGAGTTTACACACAGAAACCAGTTCTTGATCTTGACAGAATCACAGCTATTAAAAATGCTATCGATATCCCATTCGTGATGCATGGTGGATCTGGACTTAGCAAAGATGAATTCCAGACAGCAGTAAGAAATGGTATCAGAAAGATTAATTATTATACATATATGACATTAGCAGGGGGAAAAGCTGTCAAAGAGGCGTTAGATAAGAAGAATGCTGATGAAATGGTATTCTATCATGATATTCCGATGATCGCAATCAAAGCAATGCAGGAAAATATTGAAGATGCAATTGAGGTTTTTGCCCTTAAAAAATAAAAATTAATCAAGCAAGGAGGAGAGATTCAATGGATAGGAAAGGTATTACACTTGCGGGAAACCTTGTAATGGATATCGGATACATGATTGATCAGTATCCTGAAAAAGAAAAGCTAACGCATATTTATGATCCTACGTATCACACAGGCGGAGTTAATAATCTATTGATTGATCTTGTGAATCTTGACTCTTCTATTCCAATAAAAGTAAGTGGTTTGGTTGGAGAAGATGAAAATGGACAACGAATCCTGGATACTTTGAGGCAATATTCAAATGTTGATTCATCTAATATTATTCAGGAAGGAAGGACAGCTCTAACCTACGCAATGACAGAAATTGTAGGAAAGAAACGTACATTTTTTTCAGATGCAGGAAGTAGTACCGCGTATGATATTAAACATATAGATTTCGACAAGCTTGATGCAGAAATTTTCCATTTAGAGTATCTTCTTTTTCTTGGAAAACTTGATGAAGAAGATCCAATATATGGAACAAAAAGTGCCAGAGTTCTCTTTGAAGCACAAAGACGTGGTATGAAGACGTCTATTGATTTGGTGTCCGAATCGGATAAAAGTAAATATTCCAGAATGGTTTGGCCTGCACTTCGATATACAGATTATTGCATTATCAATGAAGCAGAGGCAAGTGGAGTTGTCGGTGAAGATATCTATGACAAAAATGGAGTTATAGAGGAAAAAGTTTGGCCTGCACTTGAAAAACTAAAGCAATTAGGTGTAAGAGAGTGGGCTGTAATTCACTCGCCAAAATGTGGATACGGACTTAATTGCAAGACAGGAGAAAAAATTGCAGTTCCTAGTTTACATTTGCCAGAAGGCTTTGTAAAAGGAACAACAGGAGCAGGTGATGCTTTTTGTTGTGGTGTATTGTATTCTGCTTATAATGGGTTAGGCTTGGAAGCAGGACTTAAGTTAGGGGCTAAAACGGCTGCCTGCTCCTTATCTGCAGAGGACAGTAATTCAGGTATCGTTAAATATGAAGATATTGACAAAGCATTAGCAAATATCGAATGATATAGCGGAATGGAAAATGAAAATGGTCATTCGTAATAGAATGGCCATTTTTATTTAATAGATATGGTAAAATCAAGTATAAAAATAGAATAAAAGAATTGGAATGTATGGAAGCTCTACAAGAACTTATAAAAAATTCAGTTTTGAAAGGAGACATAAAATGAAAAGATCAGAAATTAATGCAGCAATCAAAGACATGGAAAAACTTATAAAGGAAAATGGATTTCATCTTCCTCCATTTTGTAATTGGACACCAGAAGAATGGGAGACAAAAGGGCATGAATATGATGAAATTAGAGATAACATGCTTGGATGGGATATCACAGATTTTGGCTTAGGAGATTTCTCAAAAGTTGGATTCGCTTTGATAACCATTAGAAATGGGAATCAGAATAATCCTAAATATAAAAAAGTATATGCTGAAAAATTGTTGATGCTAAAAGAAGGACAGCATGCGCCGTTGCATTTCCACTGGATAAAATCAGAAGACATTATCAATCGTGGGGGAGGAACAATGGTAATCCACGTATACAATGACGATAATGGAGAAAAGGGAATAGATGATGTACTCGTAAATAGTGATGGACGTTCATACTACGTTTCAGCAGGAACAGGTGTAGAGGTGAAACCTGGAGAAAGTATTACATTATGGCCGCATCAGTACCATGATTTTGATGTGGTGACTGGGACAGGGGATGTCTTGATTGGTGAAGTCTCTATGTGTAACGATGATAATGTTGATAACAGATTTTATGAAGAAATGGGAAGATTTCCAGAAATTGAAGAAGATGAACCACCATATAGATTACTGTGTAATGAATATCCTGCAGCAAAATAATGTGATTAAAAGGAGAAAATGCTTGTATGAATAAAAAATACGATGTAATCGCTATGGGTGAGCTTTTAATTGACTTTACTATGAATGGTAAGAGTGAACAGGGAAATGATTTATTGGAAGCATGCCCAGGTGGAGCACCATGTAATGTTCTTGCAATGCTCAGTAAATGGGGAAAGAAAACTGCTTTCTTGGGAAAAGTTGGAAAGGACATGTTTGGGACTTTACTTCGAGATACATTAATGACAGCTAATATTGATACTTCACACTTGTATATAGATGAAAATATAAATACAACACTCGCTTTTGTTACAACGCAAGATGACGGTGACAGAGACTTCACATTTTATCGCAATCCAGGTGCCGATATGATGCTTCGTGAAGAAGAGGTAGAAGAAGAGTATCTAAAAGAGGCAAAAATTTTTCATTTTGGCACCCTTTCTATGACTCATGAGGGGGTCAGAAAAGCAACCAAAAAGGCATTGAAGATTGCAAGGAAAAATGATCTTCTTATTACATTTGATCCAAACTTAAGACCATTGCTATGGGATTCCCTTGATCATGCAAAAAAACAGATGGAGTATGGCTTTCAGTATTGCGATGTACTGAAAATATCAGATGATGAAATCCAATTTGTGACGGGGAAAAAAGACTATGATGAAGGAATTAGGGTATTGCAGGATAAATATAATATTCCTCTTATTCTTCTTACATTAGGCAGGACTGGAAGTCGTGCATACTATAAAGGAAGAAGAATAGAGGCGCTTGGATATAAAGTTCATACTATCGATACAACAGGAGCAGGAGATACCTTCTGTGGAACGTCTATCGCATATCTGTTAGATCATGGAATAGAAGATCTAAGTGACGAACAGTTAAAAGAAATGTTGACAAAAGCAAATGCTGCAGCGGCACTTATTACCACAAGAAAAGGTGTAATTCGTTCAATGCCGGAGATTCAAGAAATAGATAATCTCATAAAAGAACAAACAATTTGATATTCCCTTCAACAATTGGAGGGGTGATGTTTTGCTATTTATTTTCGGGGATTTAGATGCAAATCTAGATCCTCAAATTTATGTGTATTGGTGGTAGTTTGGAGTATAACAATTATTATTGGGTTTGTTCTTTTTGTAATAGGGATGATTCATTGTTTTGTAAAAAAGAAAAAGACTGCTGTATAAGTTGGAAATATGGAAAGAAATAAAATGAATATAAGACTTGCTGAGTTTCATTGGCAGGTCTTTTTTGTATGATTTTAATACTATCTTAATACAAAACAAGCATTTGCTTTTCCCTTTTTAATTTTTTGAATGCTAAAATCAATAACTGAAGGAGGCAGAGAGGATATGGATATGATTATGTTAGCTATATTCGCAATAAGTTTTGTTAGCTTATATGCACTTGTTTGTTGGTGTGACAAACAGATTATATCGAATGATTAAATAACAGGAGGAAATTATTGATATGATTACGTTATTGATTTTAGCTTTAATTCTGGGAGGCTATCTTGTATATGCATTGGTCCACCCAGAGAACTTTTAAAAAGTCAGGGGGTAAAGAAGAATGGTTCAACTAGTTATTACAATTCTTATATATCTTCTGTTTGTAATTCCGGTGGGAATTTACATGTATCAGATAGCAGCAGGAAAACACACATTTGCAGATCCGGTTTTTGATCGTGTAGATCATGCTATTTATCGTCTGAGCGGCATAAAACCTGAAAAGGGAATGAACTGGAAACAGTATGCATTAGCTTTGATCGGAACAAATGGAGTTATGATCCTCTTAGGATATCTGATTTTAAGAATTCAGAGCCTTCCAATTTTCAATCCAAATCATATTGGAAATATGGATCCATCTCTTTCATTTAATACAATCATTAGTTTTATGACAAATACAAACCTTCAGCATTACGCAGGAGAAAGTGGATTATCTTATTTTTCACAGATGATGGTAATTACTTTCATGATGTTTGTTTCAGCAGCAACTGGTTATGCTGCATGTGTTGCTTTCATCAGAGGAATCACAGGAAGGTCGAAAGAATCTGTTGGCAACTTTTATGTAGACCTTGTCAGGATCACGACAAGAATTTTAATTCCGTTTTCAATTATTGGAGGTCTTCTTCTTGTATGGCAGGGAGTTCCTCAGAACTTTGGAGAAAACATTATTGTGCAAACAATTGAAGGAACATCTCAGGTAATTGCAACAGGCCCTGTGGCAGCATTGGAGATTATCAAGCATTTAGGAACAAATGGAGGAGGATTCTTAGGAGCCAACTCTTCAACACCAATTGAAAACCCAACGATGCTTACAAATCTGATCGAGATGTATTCCATGATGTTACTTCCTGGTGCATGCGTCATTACATTTGGAAAAATGGCACACGACAGAAAAAAAGAAAAATCAGCAGAAAAGCTTGGAATTACATCAAAAATTTTTGGAAAAGAAGGACGCAGTATTTTTGCTGCCATGGGAATTCTTTTCTTGATCGGTTTAACAATCTGTTTTGTTTCTGAAAGTAACGGAAATCCAGCGCTTGCAGATGTCGGACTTCGTCAGACTATGGGAAACATGGAAGGAAAAGAAGTCCGTTTTGGTGTAGCACAATCAGCTATGTTTACCACCGTAACAACTTCGTTTACAACAGGTACAGTAAATAATATGCATGATACACTGACACCAATGGGTGGATTTGTACCACTGCTACATATGATGTTGAACGTTGTATTCGGAGGAAAAGGCGTAGGACTTATGAATATGATCCTTTATGCGATCCTTGCAGTTTTTATTTGTGGACTTATGGTGGGTAGAACACCAGAATATCTAGGTAAGAAGATTGAAGGAAAAGAAATGAAACTGACAGCATTATGTATCATTATTCATCCTTTATTGATCCTTGCTTTTTCAGCGTTGGCAATTAGCACAACAGCCGGGCAGGCGGGAATCACCAACGAGGGATTTCATGGACTGACCCAGATATTATATGAATACGCATCTTCAGCAGCCAATAATGGTTCTGGATTTGAAGGACTGGCTGATAATACGTTATTCTGGAATATTACAACAGGAATTGTAATGTTCTTCGGACGATATTTATCAATTATCATTCAGCTTGCGATTGCTGGATCTCTTATGAAGAAGAATTTTGTCAACGAATCATCAGGAACGTTGAAAACAAGTACATTTTCATTTGCAGTCATACTGGTATTTGTTGTTTACATTTTTGCAGCACTTACATTTTTTCCTGCACTTTCACTGGGACCGATTGCAGAACATCTGACACTTTGGAATTAAGGAGGAATCCATGTCATGAGTAAAAAAACAAATAAAAAGCTGATTACACCAGATATTTTACAGCAGGCATTGATTGGAAGTTTTAAAAAACTAAGTCCACGTTATATGATAAAAAATCCAGTCATGTTTGTAGTAGAAATTGGATTTTTTGTAACATTGCTTTTGACAATATTTCCTGGAATGTTTGGAAATGCAGAAGGAAATATTCGTGTTTATAACTTAATTGTATCTGTCATTCTTTTTGTTACAGTTCTGCTTGCAAATTTTGCAGAATCTGTTGCAGAAGGTAGAGGAAAGGCACAGGCAGCAAGTCTAAAAAAAACACAGAAAGATACACAGGCACATGTTATTGAAAAAAATGGAACTGTAAGAGAAGTTGCATCCAGTGAACTTAAAAAAGGTGATATCGTTTACGTAAAAGCAGGAGAGGTTATTCCAGGAGATGGAGAAGTTATCGAAGGAATTGCTTCTGTGGATGAATCAGCAATTACAGGAGAATCTGCTCCGGTTGTAAGAGAGAGTGGTGGAGATTTTTGTTCAGTAACAGGAGGAACGACGGTAGTGTCGGACTGGCTCAAAATCGAAATTACTTCAGATCCTGGAAACAGTTTTTTAGACCGTATGATTGCTTTGGTAGAAGGAGCGTCAAGAAAGAAAACACCAAATGAAATCGCATTAAGCACACTGTTGGTTTCACTTACAATTATCTTTCTTATAGTGATCGTAACGTTATATCCAATAAGTCTTTACACAGGAGTTGAAATTCCTACATCTACATTAATAGCTTTGATGGTTTGTCTGATTCCAACCACTATTGGTGGTCTTCTCTCAGCAATTGGAATTGCAGGTATGGATCGTGTAACAAGATTTAATGTTATTGCTATGTCAGGAAAAGCAGTGGAAGCTTGTGGTGATGTAGACACAATGATTCTAGATAAAACAGGAACAATCACATTTGGAAATCGACTTGCAGCAGATTTCATTCCGGTAAAAGGCGTGGAAAAAAAGGAACTGGTATGTTGTGCAGCACTTACAAGTATGCAGGATGGAACACCAGAAGGAAAATCAACATTAGATCTTGCACGTCAGTTGGGAGATAAAAGTAAAGAAGACTCCAAAGCGGTATTTTATGAATTTACAGCGCAGACAAGGATGAGTGGTGTAGATTTATCAGATGGTACAAAAATCAGAAAAGGTGCGTTTGATGCAATCAAGCAGTATGCTACTGAAAATGGTGGAAAAGTTCCGGAAGATTTGCAAGAAATGGTGGAAAAAGTTTCAGCATTAGGTGGAACACCACTCGTTGTTTGTAAAAATAATAGAATTCTTGGTGTTATTTATCTAAAAGATACGGTTAAGCCGGGAATGAGAGAGCGATTTGACAGATTAAGAGAAATCGGTATTAAAACAATTATGTGTACAGGGGATAACCCGCTGACAGCAGCAACTATTGCAGAAGAAGCAGGAGTTGATGGTTTTATTGCAGAGTGCAAACCTGAGGATAAAATTGCAGTGATAAAAAAAGAGCAGGTAGAAGGTAAAATTGTCGCCATGACAGGAGACGGAACAAATGATGCACCGGCACTTGCACAGGCAAATGTTGGACTTGCAATGAATTCAGGAACAACGGCAGCAAAAGAAGCAGCGAATATGGTTGACCTTGACAGTGACCCAACAAAGATACTTGAAGTTGTTGAAATCGGAAAACAACTTTTGATCACAAGAGGTTCTTTAACGACCTTTTCTATTGCCAACGATATTGCAAAATACTTTGCAATTATTCCGGCGATGTTTATGGTTGCGGTACCACAGCTTGGTGTATTAAATATCACGGGACTGACAACGCCATATAGTGCGATTCTTTCAGCATTGATTTTCAATGCAATCATTATTCCTTGTCTGATTCCGCTGGCAATGAAGGGTGTAAAATACCGTCCTATGTCATCAGGAAAAATGCTTGCAAGAAATATGCTCATCTACGGTGTGGGTGGAGTAATAACACCGTTTATTGGAATCAAGATTATAGATATTCTGATTGCACCAGTACTTGCAATGATCGGATTGTAAAAGGAGAAATTTAAGATGAATAAGAAAAAAGAAATAATTTGTTCCATAAAAAAACCTGTTCTGATCACGATTATTTTAATGGTTTTATGTGGCTTGATTTTCCCACTTTTGCTTAGTGGAATATCAGCAATCATTTTTCCGAAACAGGCAAAAGGAAATTTGATAGAAGTGAATGGAAAAGTGGTCGGGTCTGCTACAGTAGGACAGGAATTTACTCAGCCATACTTCATGAAAGGACGCCCTTCCGCAGTTCATTACAATACATATACAGAGGACAAAGAGGGAAATAAAGTATTATCTGACGGAAATAAATTTACAGGGCCGGTTTCAGGATCTGCAAATTATGGACCAACAAATAAAGAACTTGTTAAAAGAGTTGAAACAGATGTGGAAGAATTTTTGAAACAAAATCAAAATGTGAAAAAAGAAGATATTCCAACAGATCTTCTGACAGCATCTGGTTCAGGTCTGGATCCTCATATTTCACCAAAAGCTGCTTCTATTCAGATTCCTGCAATAGCAAAAGCATCCGGACTTAGTGAAAAGGATCTAAGTGAAATTGTTGAAGAAAACACAGACAAAAAATTGTTAGGAATTTTTGGAGAAGAAACCGTGAATGTTCTTAAAGTAAATCTTCAGATTGCCCAAAGAATGGGAATTCTGGAGCAATAAATGAAGAAAGAGAGGATGTTACTATGAATTTATCTGTAAAAACAAATGAATTTGATGAAATGGATAATTTAAGTGCTTGTGTGAAAAGCTACATAGCAGAGAGAAAATATAAAGAGTGTGAAGAATTGTTATCTTATTCCATGTATTTACATCCTCATGCTCCAGAACCACATAATCTATGGGGAATATTGTTTGAAAAAGAAGGAAAACATGGTTTGGCAATGAGTCATTTTCGTGCTGCACTTGATTTAAAGCCATCCTATCTTCCGGCCAGACAAAATCTGGAAATATTTGGAACATTTTTCCCTCATAACAGAATTTTCGCTTATACGAATGAAGATTGTGTGATCAAAGATAAATGAAGATTTAGAATATAAAAAGAAGTTTGTCGTATGGAATGAATGTCGACAATCTTCTTTTTCTTTATATAATCTTAATGTTCGCAGAATTAATTTAATTTCATCATAATGTCAAATTTAATAAATATTCAAGGGATAGTAAAAAAATTGAAAGAGGCTAAAAAAATAGTTTTTGTTCATATAGATATGATAGAGGGATTATCAAGTTCAAGTTATGGAATAGATTATTTTATTAGTCATATAAAGGCAGATGGAATTATAACAACTAAACATAATGTTGTTTCTTTTGCTAAAAAAAGAAATGTAAGTGTAATTCAAAGATTTTTTGTATTAGATTCTTTTTCATTTAAAAATACAATAATGCATATAAGGGAAAATAAACCAGATGCAGTGGAAATTCTTCCAGGAGTTATGCCAAAAATAATAAAAAGAATATGTAATTTAGTCAATGTTCCTATTATTACAGG
>RCNI01001925.1_pt1 | contig 10548 bp, 12 predicted proteins | sample 2041151 | NCBI WGS metagenome assembly RCNI01 (sample SAMN09708214, study PRJNA481090) | feces metagenome | isolation source: feces | place: Antarctica: Albino Rookery
CTCCCTCGCTTACGTAACTTCCGTTACGCGGCGCTCGGTGCGACGCTTCGTCTTCATCTCAAATTAATCGATTTTACAGGAGAAAAGGGGATGCAGTTTATTGCATCCCCTTTTTGCGTTGCGGGGGGGGCGCTGCCGCGAGTCGCCGCAGGTATAGTTCGCTGCGCTCTCGCACCTGCGGCTTATGTTGATGTTTGAGGTCTACTGGAGTGGAGTAATTGTGGTGTTTAGTAGTTTTATAATAAAAAAAGAGCAGCTCTGATGAGCTGCTCTTTTCGTTGTATAGCTTATTTTGTTTCTTCTGTTAATTGGGAAGTACAGTTTGGACAACGTGTAGCTTTAATGGAAATTGTAGAATGACAGAATGGGCATTCTTTTGTTGTTTCTTCTTTTACTTCAGCTTTGCGTAATTTCTTATTGTAAACATACATGATCAAGAATAGAACAAAAGCCACAATAATAAAGTCAACAGATGCTTTAGCGAAGCTACCGAAGTTCATTACAGCAACGCCAGCTTCTTTTGCGGCTTCCACTGTAGGATAGGATTTGCCGTCAAGAGCTAAAAATAGATTGTCAAAGCTAACTTTACCTAAAATAATACCGATTGGTGGCATGATAATATCAGCTACTAAGGAGGATACGATTTTACCGAATGCAGCTGCAACAGCCACACCTATAGCTACGTCTAAAACATTACCTCTTTTGGCAAACGCCATAAATTCTTTAAAAATTCCCATGATTCCCTCTTATTTCTAAAATACATACTACATAAAATACACCATATGGGGGCGTGAATTAAAAAGTCTGGTTTTCTCTATAATGATTTCCTTGTATAGAGAACTGTTTTATATTCTACCAAAAAGATAATGAAAAAGGCAACCATAAAAAGAAGTTAAAATCTTCTGTAACTTTCTACCTTTTCTTGTTTTTGAATGATTGATATAGAGCCATAATAATGATAATAAGCGCCACAATCATGAAGAGGCGTGCTAGCCCAAAGCCTACTCGTGTAATCATGAACGCGAGGGCAAGAGCAACGGCAACACCTAAAATTTGATTAGCCATAAAATCTCCTGACGAGTGTAAATAATAGAGTGCTAAAAAGATTTTTTTCCTAAAGTAGGGTGGGTGCATCTTTTCAATGTTAAAGTGTCGATTAAATGCGCAGCCTCATCAATAGTAATGTCGTTCCGATTCCCTTCTTTTTCGAGAACGCAAAGAGGAGTTTCAACACTGACTTCGCCTGCCGGTAAATAAATATATTCATCATTGTATGGGTCGCCATAAATATACCCTGCTTGAAGATGTTCTTTGTGAATTGTTCCCATGGTCATCCTTTCTAAAATTCGATTTTTTTGAATTGGAAATCCAAATAGTTTGAAGATACGAGATGTAAGTTCGTATGATTCCATTTTTTAGGTAATGGTTTATCAAAAGTATGTAGATGTCCGTATATACAAAGATCTACTTTATATTTATCCAGTAAATCTGTAAAGTCGGAACGATCTAGACGGTCGTTGAATGGTGGATAGTGCAAAAGCATGATTTTGGGAAGTGGTGAGTCCTTCATTTTTTCGAGAGCCATTTCCATACGAAGAACTTCGCGGCGATAGATTACATCATCTTGCTCTGCGCGATACATACTGTCTCCAGGGCATAGATAGCCTCTCGTTCCTGCGACAATTGCATCAGGAAGGAGGATGGAGTCAGCTTGCAGAAACTCTATACCATGATTGGTTGCTTTTGCCATTTTCTGCTTACTTGTCCACCAGTAATCATGATTGCCTCGAATCATAATTTTACGGCCTGGTAAGGCACAAAGGGTCCCTAAATCGTCCATGGCTTCGTCTAACTTGATAGCCCAAGATATATCGCCAACGAGAAAGACCGTGTCTTCGTCAGTGATATTTTCTTGCCAACTGGCTATTATTTTATCTCGATGGTCTTTCCATTGAGGATGGAATATATCCATTGGTTTTGTGGGAGGTGTTCCTGAAAAATGAAGATCTCCCATTGCATAAAAAGCCATAGTAACTCCTAAAATATATAAAAATTCACCGTGTATAACTTAACGGCAAAGTGTAGTAATCTTGCCATGAGGACCAGCCCATGGTAAATCAGTAAAATGTTCGGGACTGACAAAGCGCCATACGTCGCCTGTATTATTAAGTATATCTGGAGTAACTGCCTCTGATATATCTATAATGGCACGAACATGCATAGTCCATTTAATATGAGAAAAAACATGCGTGATGCATTGCAACTCACTGACGGTTTCACCATCAGATTCAGCGACAACATTCTTCATTTCTTCTCGCAAAATATAAGGCTTCTGAGAAGTCTTTAATATTTTCTGCAAAGAGGTAGGCGCATCGTCACCAAAGGTAAGGATTCCTTCGTTTGTACGCTCCCATGTTGGAAATTCCCACATATCTCGTAATACGCCACCATGAGGGCGCTTATGAAGCAAATATTGATGATTATGACGTAGTAATACAATGTCTAAATCTACTTCTTTAGGAGCTTTCTTCTTTTTGCGGATAGGAAGGTCCTGTGCTGTATTTTCAATACATGCTTTACAATCAGAGGAGAGAGGACAGATTTCGCAGCGAGGTGATTTGGGAATGCAGATAGCAGAACCAAAGTCCATAAGCGACTCATTGAAATCCCCAGGTCTATCGGAAGGCAAAGTGTCGATCACTTTTTCGGTGATAATATTTTTCCCTTTAGTAGATAAAATATCTTCGTGAATATTATAGAGACGAGCATAGATGCGTAGTACATTGCCATCTACGGCAGGTTCTCTTTCATTAAAAGCGATAGAACTAATAGCGCCAGCTGTATAAGGGCCAACTCCTTTTAAGGAAGAAAGGGATTTACGATCTTTAGGAATAGTTCCGTTGAATTCATGTATGACTTGTTGCATGCCGAGTTGAAGATTTCTTGCACGGCTATAGTAGCCCAAACCTTGCCAAGCTTTTAGAATCGTTTCTTCAGAAGCGTTTGCAACATCGGAAAGTGTTGGAAACTGTCGCATCCATTCTTCAAAATAGGGTTTTACAGCTTCTACACGTGTTTGTTGTAGCATAATTTCTGACACCCAAATTCGATAGGGATCTTTATTTTCACGCCAAGGTAATTCGCGACGGTTGGCGTCATACCAAAGTAGCAATTTACTTGGCCATTCAATTTGTTTCATATAATACAAGATCCTTTCGAAAGTAGCTTCTCTAATGTTTCATCTTCGAGATGTTCTTTTTCTGTAATGGCAGGTACGATATCTAGATAAAGAGCACTGACGGAGTCGATGTCTTCTGCAAATTCAATACGACCGAGTACAAATTCACCCTTTAAAATATGAGGAATCCATGTGCAATCGCCCTTCCACATTTGATCATATGGTAGATGACTTGAATCTATCCATTGTGGTATCATTTCTTCTGATTCGAGAGGGATGCCCTCAAATTCGGAAAGAGTATATACATAGCAACCGTGGCTTAACTCTGGCGTATAAGGAAAAGCAAAATAGAGATAAGCAATTGGCGTTAAGGCAGATTCTTTAGCAAGTAAAGAAGACTCTTCAAAGAGTTCACGAATGGCACATTGACGGAAGGTCTCGCCGTCTTCGATTTTACCTCCAAATCCATTATATTTATTGGCTCCTAATCCTCGCTTTTTCAAGCCGAAGAGTAATTCACCTCTATCATTTTGTGGGAATACTAAAGTGGTTGCTCTCATGATTACCTCGTTTTAAATAATTCTTCATTACTCAGTATAGCATAAAATATGGTACTATATAGATAGTAATCAGCAAAGGAGGAAATAAAATGGATCCATTTGTATTTGATTTAGATTTAGCATTGAAAAAACCTATAACTATAGATAAAAAAACAACATATTGCCCTTTTTGCCATAGAGATACCTTGAAGAATATTTTGGCAGAAGAAGGACCTATTTTATGGATGATGAATAAATACCCAATTTATGAAGGAATTTGGGCGACCGTTATTGTAGAAACATACGGCTGTGAAGGTGAATTTTCTACCTTACCTTTAGACCATGCTGAGCACATTATTCGATTTATGTTGACGAAATGGCGTGAAACTAAAGACAATCCAAGGTTTGCATCGGTTCTTTGTTACAAGAATTTTGGCCCCTTTTCTAGTGGCTCTATACATCATCCGCATAGCCAGATTATCGGTATAGAGAAAGAAGATATATCCAGAAACATTAAGAAGGAACATTTTAAGGGTAAATCGATTTTTAAAAATGATGAATTAGAGATTACTTTATCTAGTCATCCTCTTTTAGGACCGGTAGAATTTAATCTTATTGGGAAAAAAGCGAAGAATTACAGATTGTGGGCAGAAAAAATGCAAGATATACTAACGTATATCATTAAGGATTATTTTGGAACATTGGTTCCTTCATACAATTATTTTTTCTATGATCTACATGATGATAAGACCTATTGTAAGATTATTCCTCGTCAGATTGTGAAGTCAATTGCTATAGGGTATAAAATTACGTCGGTAATGACTATAGAAAAACAAAGATCAATTATAGAGGCTGTAAGAAGAAGATTACGTTAATGGAAGGGCTTTAGCATATGCTAGAGCCTTTTTTAGAAGAGGTGTATATGCGAGCTTTAATTATAATAGGTGTATCCTTACTCATTATAGGGATTGCCATAGGAGTGGCTGCGTGGGCTTCTGGATGGAAGACGAAAAAAGGCCGTATCTTTGTGACAGCATACTCATTTTTATCATTGACTGCATTGGCTTTTGTTGGAGGTATCTCTTATAGCTTTGATGAGATGACCAACACTTTATATTATAAAGAAACGATAGTAGCAGCATTAATCGCTCATAGTTGGTTAGTGACGATAGGTTTTGCTACACCATGTCTGCTCATCTTAGGAATATGGCGCTGGAGATGGCGTCGAAAATGTGAAATGAAAACTACGGCGGGGATATCTCGCAGAGATTTTTTTACTTATGGAGCCGCACTCATTCCAGGGGTTATTTTTGCAGGTTCTACAGTAAATATTTTACGACAAGGGACGGACGTATCATTACGGGAAATAAATATACAATTGCCTCATTTGCCAGATGTATTAGAAGGGCATACGATTGGACATATCAGCGATATGCACTTGGGGCCATATTCGACAGTGAAGCAATTCCAAAATATCTTACGTGTTTTCGCTGAAAAAAGAGTCCATCGGGTGTGTATCACAGGAGACTTAATAGATAATCTTGATTTGTTGGAACCTTTGAAAGAAACATTGATTCGGTGGGCTCCCCTTTTTCCGCAAGGAATTCAGTATATTCTGGGGAATCATGAATATTACCGAGATAAGGCAAAGGTACTAAAAATCTTAGGAGAAACGCCGATAACCATATTGCGAAATAGCCATATCCAACTGTATGATGATGAACCAATTTATATGGCAGGTGTAGATTTTCCTTTTCATCGCTCCTATTTGGAAAAGGAGATGCATGAGTATTTAGAAAAAGCCATGGCAGGAATTCCTCAAAATGCCTTCACGGTTTTGCTGGCGCATCATCCAGACTTTATTGGTCATGCTTTTAAACGAAATATTCCGCTGACTCTTGCGGGGCATAGTCATGGTGGTCAAATTAATTTAGGGCATCATTCTTTAGTGCCATTGGAATATACATATTGGCGAGGGCTTTATGAACATGATGGAAATATAGGTTATGTCTCGACGGGAGCTGGTGATTGGTTCCCAGTCCGGATGGATTGCCCACGAGAGTATACGATCATCTCATTACATAAAGGAGTATCTGATAATAATATGCATAATCAATATAGCTAGGTGTCGAGATAGATGCGAGACTTTGCTATAATGAAGGTGTAGAGTTATGGGAATTATTTTTTTATTAAGGAGGTAGTACTTATGTCCGATAAAAGAATAGAGTATGATTCTATGGGTCCTGTAGAGGTTGATGCCAATCGTTTATATGGAGCACAAACGCAGCGCTCTTTTAATAATTTTAAGATTGGTACCCATAAAATGCCGATTGAACAAATTCGTGCCCTTGCCCTCGTGAAAAAAGCGGTAGCGCTAGCGAATGTAAAATGTGGTGTGCCGACGATGACAAAAGAAAAAGCAGCGTTAATTGGACGTGTGGCCGATGAAATAGCAGCAGGAAAATTAGATGATGAATTTCCATTATCCGTATTCCAAACAGGGTCGGGGACACAGACCAATATGAATGTTAATGAGGTTATCGCTCATAGAGCGGCACAGCTTGATGAAGCTGTGAAGTTGCATCCTAATGATGATGTAAATCGTTCACAATCGACGAATGATACTTTCCCAACGGCTATGCATGTTTGTGCGTATCACGAGATTCATAACCGTGTTATTCCAGCAATGGATGCTTTAATTGGATCTTTTGAAAAATTAATCCAAAGCGCGAAAGGGTTGCAAAAAGTAGGGCGTACCCATTTGCAAGATGCTACTTTTATATTTGTATCTCAAGAATTGAGTGCTTTTGCTTCTGCGTTAAAGACAGATAGAGAAATGCTCATTGAAACGAGCAATCATTTGCTAGACATTCCAATTGGAGGTACAGCTGTCGGTACAGGGGTAAATACGCCAAAAGGATTCTTAGATGCACTTTCGGAGATTATGCCAGAAGTGTTAGGTGCGCCTTTCAGAGTACATAATAATAAATTTGAAGGGCTATCGATGAAGAATCGATTTATTGCAGCGCATGGGGCGCTTCGTACGTTGGCGACAACTTTATTTAAAATTGCGAATGATATTAGATATCTTGCTTCAGGGCCTCGTTGTGGCTATGGAGAATATAATATTCCTGAAAATGAGCCAGGATCATCTATTATGCCTGGAAAGGTAAATCCGACACAATGTGAAGCTCTCACAATGGTGGCAGCTCAGGTTATAGGCCATGATACTACTATGGCGCTTTGTGATGCTAATGGTCAATTTCAACTTAATGTATTCATGCCTATCATGATTTACGATTTTGTTGAATCGACGAGATTACTATCTGATGCTATGGATTCCTTTACAAAACATTGTGTAGATGGTATTACTTTTAATAAGAAAAAATTAGAATATAATGTGGAGCAATCACTTATGATTGCGACTTCTCTCACACCATATATCGGTTATGATAAAGCGGCTGCGGTTGTAAAAGAAGCCTTTAAACGAGGTTGTTCCATTAAAGAAATTATTTTGGAAGAAAAATTGATGACACCGGAAGAATTTGCAAAAGCAGTGCAAATGGAAGGTGAAGAATAAACGGGAGGAACGATGAAAGAGGAAATTGTCATAATTGGAACCGGAGGGACCATTGCGGGAAAAGCGGGGAACGGTGAAGATACTACTGGGTATACGGCAGGATCATTCCCGATGGAATCGATTGTTGAGGCCGTACCGGGCATCGAGAAGTTTGGACCATTCCGTATGCATCAACTCTGCAATATTGATAGTTCGGATATGACTTTTTCCCAATGGATGGAATTAGCCAAACTCGTTCAAGAAGAAGTCGATAAAGAGTCTGTGCAGGGCGTAATAATCATGCATGGCAGTGATACGATGGAAGAAGGCGCTTATTTCTTGCATCTTCTTGTTCATACGAAAAAACCTATTGTCATGACGGGATCAATGCGCCCTGCTACCGCCATTAGTGCTGATGGACCTATGAATTTATGGGAATCTGCTATGGTGTGTCGTTCTAATGCGACCGCTGGTATGGGGGTAGTTGTGGTTCTCAATGGAAAAATTCACGGTGCTCGTGAAGTGATGAAAGAGCATACTACCAATGTAGATACTTTCGGTAACGCCATTTATGGATGCCTAGGAACTATTCAAGGTGAAGAGGTGTTCATGGAACAAATGCCTGTTCGTGCTCATACAGAAGAAAGTCCATTTCAAATTACGGAGGGTGATATGCCAAAAGTGGCTATTCTCACTCTATATCCAGATATGGATGCCTCTTTGGTGGAGACTGTTCTTTGTAAAAATTATGATGGCATTGTGATTGCAGGCTTAGGACATGGGATGATTCCACAGAAAATTCGCTCAATTTTGGCAGAAAAAAAGAAGGATACCATTCTTGTAAAAGCTGCTCGCGTATGGAGCGGTGCTGTTACAGAAACGCCTTCTGATGCGGAGTTACATATGTTACCTGCAGGTTCTTTGTCCGCAGTAAAGGCGCGTATCCTTCTGATGCTTGCTTTACAGCAAACTAGAGATATTTCGATGATAAGAGAGTATTTTAAGGCTTTTTAGTTACCTTATCCATAGTGTAGTTTAATTCGTCAACAGAACAAGTGACAGAGGGAAGATACATATCCATGAAATAACGAAGTTCTGGGGATGGATTATCCTCTAATCGTTGTTGTAGGGCGTCATGTGCTTCTTGGAATTCACGATTTCCTGCAGCAAGCTCCCATTTACATTTCATAAAAGCAGAGAGTGTGTCCGCCATTTTTACGAGGACATACTCTTTTTGTATTTCCGGCTCTATAAGAAGTGGGGCAAAATCATCCTGCAAGGCATCTGGCAAGGTGTAGAGCATTTTTTCTTGCGCTGCTTTTTCGATTTCTTTGTAGGAATGTCGCATTTTCTCATTGAAATATTTAATGGGGGTAGGCATATCGCCAGTAAAGATTTCGCTCACTTCATGATATAGAGCTAATGTGAGGACTTTTTCGACATTTACATTGCCACCAAAAAGACGATTCTTGATAAGTGCAAGATGGTGAGCAATCCATGTAACTTCCATGCTATGTTCTTGGATGTTCTCTGCTGTTGTGTTGCGCATAAGACTCCATCTTTTGATAAAGGACATACGACGTAAAAAAGCAAAGAAATGACTTGTTTTCATGAGAGACCTCCTTTATGAGCTATGAAAAAGGCTGCAGTATACACTGCAGCTTTTTATTATTCATCAAAATGAGTAAACCCTTCTTTAGGTGGAGCACCATGAATGATGGTAGTTTCCACACTTTGAAGAGGAGAACGTTTTCCTTGTGTTGGTGTGTTGCTTGTCGCTGGAGCATCCATTGTATAAAGATGTACATCTCTTTGAGGGAACGGAATAGAGATGTTTTCAGCATCAAATCGATCTTTAATATCTGACATTGCCCCATAGTATAATTCATAGAAGTAGCGTTTAGGGAATTCTGGATATACAGTGATGATAACAGCGCTATCTGCAAAATTAGTGATACCAATCTCTAAATGATCAGGATTAATTAACCATGGACGAGAACGAAAAATATCTTTTAAGATAGCAATTGCTTTATGATGGTCGGCGTCATAGGAAATACCGATATCGAAGCGGATTTTACAAGAGTCTAGAAAAGAACTGTTGATAACAGCTGTAGATGTCATCGTAGAGTTTGGTACAAAGATGGTGCGCTTTGTTTTACTGAGGATTACAGTATAAAGCAATTCGATACGAGTGACAGAACCTTCGACACTACGGTTTTCAGAAATTTGCACCCAGTCACCTACGCGAAACGGTTTAAATACTAAGATTAAAAGGCCGGAAGCAAAATTGGCCATGTTTTTTTGTAAAGCGAGGCCAATGGCTAAACCAAGACCACCGACGATAGCGACGAAAGTGGAAGATGGGATACCCCAATGGCTAAGACCACTGATAATACCTAGGAACAAGATACTGTAGTAAATGATTTGCTCAATAAAAGTAATAACTGTTTTATCATATTTTGCACGATGCATTACGGTACGAGCTGTGTAGCGTGCAAATTTTGCGATATAAATACCAATGATGATAATAACAAAACCAGCAATGATGTTAGATAAATTATCAAAGAATAGTTTTTGCATACGGTCTAAAAACGAAACTGTTGTGTCAACAGATGCCACCTCTGTCGCTAAAATTTTGGTAGTAGGTGATACGTTTTGAAATAAAATGGATAACATGGAATACCTCTTTAGTTGAAAACAATTATATATCTTGTTTTATTGTATCTAATTACGATACGCTTGACAAATGATAATTAAAAAAATAAGGAGAAGGATAAAAAAGGACTTTTTGAAGATTGCTGAAATATAATAAAGTGATATACTAAAAGAAATTGATTTAGTAACTATATGATAAGAAAATATAAGAAAGGTAGAGCGGTATGGAAAAAAGAAGAACTCTTTTAGAAAGCGGCTTACTTTGGTTTGGAGCAGCAGTATCAATAGCGGAAATTTTAGCAGGGATGCTATTGGCTCCTATGGGGATTATGAAGGCGGTTTTGGCAATAGGTATTGGCCATTGTATAGGTGGACTTATATTGTTCCTGGCTGGATATATGGGAGCTCAAACAGGAATGGGAGCCATGGATACGGTAAAATTAGGATTTGGTCGAAAAGGGGCATATTTTTTTGCTCTTTTAAATATGATACAGTTATCTGGATGGGGGGCAATCATGATCTATGAAAGTTCTGTGGTTGCGGAATCTATTTTGGGGAAAACTACATCTTTTTTTCCTGTGATTATTGGTGTATTGATTATATTATGGATTCTCGTG
>RCNI01002515.1_pt1 | contig 10547 bp, 7 predicted proteins | sample 2041151 | NCBI WGS metagenome assembly RCNI01 (sample SAMN09708214, study PRJNA481090) | feces metagenome | isolation source: feces | place: Antarctica: Albino Rookery
AGATATTTATTATATATTTTTATTTTCAACTTTTTCTTATTAAGTTTATTTCGTATTTATCTTAAATAAAATAAATTTTATAAAATAAAATTTTTTTATTTACTTTCCCTGAATATTTGCTTGCTCACTTCTTATATATGTTAGAAATTTTTTTACAGCCTTACTAGTATTTTTTTTATCCCTAAATACCATGCCAATCTCTCTATACATAGCCTTATCTAATTCTTTTGCTACTATATTATATGAGGCTCTTTTCATAATCAATTCTGGTATTATACTAATTCCAAGCCCACTTTCAACCATAGACATTATTGCATAATCATCCCAAGTAGTAAAATCAACTTTAAGTTTTACACCATTTTTTTCAAGCACTTGGGCAATATCTGATTTGCCCCCCTTTTCTAAAAGCATAAAGGATTCTTGCGATAGCTTTTCTATTGGAAATTTTTCACAAGATGCTAAAGGATGATCTTCAGGCATAATCACAAGCAACCTATCTCTTTCTAAAAATTCAATTTCAAGTTGATCAGATTTTACTGGCATTCTTACAAATCCAAAATCTACTCTTCCATCGATAACCCATTTTTCTATTTCCATATAATCACCCATTAAAATTTCATATTCGATATTGGGATAGTCACATCTAAACTTTTTTATTACATCTGGTAATATATTTGTCGCTATGCTGGAAATAGTTGCTATTCTAATAAGACCTGCATCCAATCCATTTAACTCATCTACTTCTGCCCTTAATTTTTCATATTCACTACATACTTTTTTAATAAAAGGATAGAGTTTTACCCCTTCAGATGTCATTCTTACACCAAATTTTCCTCTTTCTAGTAAAGATAGCTTCCACTCTTTTTCCAAATCAGCTATCATTCTACTAATACCAGATTGTGAGTAATTTAATATTTCAGCTGCCTTAGTAAAACTTTCATACTCAATTGTTTTAATAAAAGCCATATATTTTTGAATATTCATATCCATAATCTATTCCACCTTCTTTTTAAAAATAAAATATTACTTTATAAAAATATTCTTTTGTTTTTTAAAGTAATATTTCTATCTGTTTTTTCTTATTAAACTCACTTTTATCTATGATTATTTGTCATAGATATCATGATAATTATTCGTTTTTATAATCTTTCCTTTTATGATAATATATTTCTAGATAGTTTTCAAGAAGGAATTTGATTAGGTATTTAAGGAGATCTGTTATTTTTGCTATTAAAATAAAAAAATACCTTTTTATTGCTTTGTTTACTAAAAACATTAATAATGTTTTCTTGAAAATCATTTTTATCAATCATATAGCTATTTAAAAGCTATACCTATTTATTCTAAGAATTAGGATAATTAACAAAGAAGACACAATCCATTCATAATAAACATTAAATTGGGGGGCTTATTTGCCCCCCTCTTCCTTTTTTGTCTTATTTATTTTTCTCTTAACTTTAAATATTATTCAAGCTTTGCTATCTTATTTCATCAAGACTATATACTTTTATCTTTTGACTATCTAAATGTTTCTTGTTTACTGAAAGCATGGCTTTTACAGTATCTAGGGAAGTCATTATTTCTGTTTGAAACTCTATGGCTGTTCTTCTTATTTTAAAGCCGTCTCTTGTAGAATCATTTCCTTTTGTCGGTGTATTTACTACTATGTCTACCTCTTTATTTCTTATACATCTAGTATATTAGGTCTGGCCTCTCCCATTCTATTGACCTCTTGACAGCTTATTCCTGCCTCTTTTAAGGCTTTACAAGTTTTACTTGTAGCTACAAATTCATAACCTAACTTAGCCATATCCTTTGCTATTTCTACAAATTCAGCCTTATCCTTATCATTTATTGTAGCTAGTATTTTTTTCTTCTTATCTGATATTCCTTGACCTGCTGCCAAGAAACCCTTGTATAAGGCTTCTTCTAAATTTTCACCTATACCTAATACCTCTCCAGTAGACTTCATCTCAGGTCCTAAGCTTACTTCTACCCTTGATAATTTTGACATTGAAAATACTGGAACCTTTACACAGATATATTTTGATCTTTTATATATTCCACATCCATATCCTAAATCTTCCAACTTTTCCCCTAACATTACCCTTGTAGCAAGATCTACTATTGGAACGGAACTTACCTTTGATATATAAGGGACTGTTCGACTTGCTCTAGGATTTACTTCTATAATATATAATTCTCCCTTATGTTCTATAAATTGTATATTTACCATTCCTAAAACATTTAATTTCAAGGCTATCTTCTTTGTATATTCATATATTTTTTCCTTAATTTCTTCTGTTACCCCTTGGCTTGGATATATGGTAATACTGTCTCCTGAGTGAACGCCAGCTCTTTCAAGATGCTCCATTATTCCAGGAATTAAGATATCTTTCCCATCGCATATTGCGTCTACCTCTATTTCTGTTCCTGTAAGATATTTATCTATTAAAACTGGATTGGCCTGATCCCTTTCAAAGGCATCTTGCAAGTACTGGCGCAGGCTATTTTCATTGTATGTTATCTCCATACCCTGCCCCCCTAGTACATAAGATGGTCTTACTAATACTGGATATGCTAGATTTTTCGCTACTTCTATACCTTCTTCCACTGACCAAACTGCCTTTCCCTTTGGTCTATTTATAGAAAGTTCTTCTAAAAGTTCATCGAATTTTTCCCTATCTTCTGCTGCATCTATATCCTTAAATCCAGTTCCCAAGATTTTTACATTTTTTTCTGCTAGGAATTTTGCTAATTTTATAGCTGTCTGACCACCAAACTGTAAAATTACTCCATCTGGCCTTTCCTTTAGTATTATATTATAAACTTCTTCTTCTGTTAGGGCTTCAAAATATAGCTTATCTGATATATCAAAGTCAGTACTTACTGTTTCAGGGTTGTTATTTATTATTATAGTCTCTACCCCTTGTTTTCTTAAAGACTTGATACAATGAACAGAACAGTAGTCAAATTCTATTCCTTGACCTATTCTTATAGGCCCTGAACCTAGTACTATTACTTTTTTCTTCTTGCTTACCTCTACTTCATCATATTCATCATATGTAGAGTAATAATAAGGTGATAGGGCTTCAAATTCTCCTGCACATGTATCTACCATCTTATAAGAAGGCTGTATTTTGTAAAGACTTCTTAATTCAAAGATACTTTCTGGTGAAATCCCCATCAAATCTCCAATTCCCCTATCTGAAAAGCCCTTCTTTTTTAATTTTAAAAGATAGTCTTTTGACAAGTCCTCTATACTCATGGCTCTTAATTTTTCTTCTTGCTCTACTATCCATTTAAATTTATTGATAAACCATTCGTCCATGCCTGTAATCTGATTTATCATATCTATTTTGTAACCCCTTCTTAGCATTTCTGCTAGGTCAAATATTCTTTCATCATCAGGCAATACTATACTCTTTTTTAACTCAGCCATAGTCTTTCCTTCAGATGCCTTGTGAACCAAGGAATACTTACCTGTTTCTAAAGATCTAATTCCCTTTAAAAAGGCAGCTTCAAAATTTGAAGCTATACTCATAACCTCACCTGTCGCCATCATCTTTGTTCCTAATTTTCTGTTGGCTTGTTTAAATTTATCAAATGGCCACTTAGGAATTTTTACTACTACATAGTCTAGGCTAGGTTCAAAGCAGGCTGATGTTTTCTTGGTTACGGCATTTTCTATTTCATCTAAGCTATAACCTAGGGCTATTTTGGCTGCAACCTTAGCTATAGGATAGCCTGTAGCCTTTGATGCAAGGGCTGAAGATCTAGAAACTCTAGGATTTATCTCTATTATTGCATACTCAAAAGTCTTGGGATTAAGGGCAATCTGTACATTGCAACCACCTTCTACTCCTATGGCATCTATTATCTTCAAGGAAGCCGTTCTCAACATTTGATACTCTACATTAGACAGGGTTTGACTAGGTGCAACTACTATAGAGTCACCTGTATGAACTCCTACTGGGTCTATATTTTCCATATTACAAACCGTAATACAGTTGCCCTTTGAGTCTCTCATTACTTCATACTCTATTTCCTTCCAGCCCTTTATACACTTTTCTAGCAAGCATTGACCTACTGGACTTAACTGAAGACCGTGAATTAAAATTTCTTTTAATTCTTCTTGATTTTCTGCAATTCCACCACCTGTTCCACCTAAAGTATAGGCTGGTCTTACTACTATTGGATAGCCTATTTTAGCTGCATAATCAAGGCCTTGCTCCATAGTTTTTACTATGTCACTTTCTATTACAGGCTCACCTATCTCCTTCATCACTTCCCTAAAGAGGTCTCTATCTTCCCCTTTTTTTATGGCTTCAACCGAACTTCCTATTATTTTAACCTTGTACTTATCTAAAATTCCCTCTTCGTAAAGTTCAACTGCTAAATTAAGACCTGTCTGACCTCCCATACCTGCTAATAGGCTGTCTGGTCTTTCTTTTGCTATAATTTTTTCTAAAAACTCTACCGTCAAAGGCTCTATATATACCTTATCCGCAATTTCTTCATCAGTCATGATTGTTGCTGGATTTGAGTTTACTAATACTACTTCTATACCTTCTTCCTTCAAGGCTTGGCAAGCCTGAGTTCCTGAATAATCAAACTCTGCTGCCTGGCCTATTATTATAGGTCCTGATCCTAACACTAGTGTCTTTTTTATACTATCTAATTTTGGCATAAACGTCTCCTCTTTTCCCTTATACTATCTAGCTAATTCCATAAATTTATCAAATACATACTCACTATCCAAAGGCCCTGGACAAGCTTCTGGATGATACTGTACACTGTATATAGGCAAGTTTTTGTGTCTCATACCCTCTACTGTATTATCATTTAAATTAATCTGAGTTACCTCTACATCTTTAGGAACTTCACTTACATAATATCCATGATTTTGGGAAGTAATAAATATCTTTCCCTCTTCTAGGTCTTTTACTGGATGATTTCCCCCTCTATGACCAAATTTCAACTTATCTGTTTTTCCTCCAAGGGCAATGGCCAAAATTTGGTGACCCAAGCATATTCCAACCACAGGTTTTTTTCCTATTATTTCTCTTACATTTGCTACTATATCAGCAAGGTCTGCTGGATCTCCTGGTCCATTTGATAAAAATACCAAGTCAGGATCTATACTTAAAATTTCCTCGAAGCTTGTTTCAGCTGGAAAAATAGTGATGTCACAAGATCTTTTTTGAAAATTTCTTATAATATTTTCTTTTACTCCAAAATCCATAATCGCTATCTTCTTGCCACTACCTTCAATATGTTCAACTTTTTTTCTTCCAACAATTCTTACAGCCTGACTATTATCATATTCATCTAATTTTGACTTAACACTTGAAAAATTAAGTTCCTTAGAAGTTATTATTCCCCTCATAGTCCCCTTATTTCTAATAATTTTTGTCAAAGCCCTTGTATCTATATCTTCTAATCCTAAAACCTTACTCTGCTTTAGGTAAGTGTCTAAATCCATTTCACATCTAAAATTTGATGGCATATCACTTTTTTCCTTGACAATAAGGCCCCTTACCTGAATCTTATCAGACTCCTTATCCTCAAGATTTATGCCATAATTTCCTACCAAGGGATAGGTAATCGTTACTATCTGCCCATAATATGATGGATCTGTTAGTATTTCTTGATAACCTGTCATAGAAGTATTAAATACTACTTCCCCCAAGCTTTCCTCTTCTATATAACCAAATAACTTACCTTCAAATATTGTTCCATCCTCTAGAATTAATCTACCTTTCATCTTGCTACCTCCAGTATTATCAAAGCCTCTTAATCTAATGCCCCTTCTATTTCTCTTACTATTTCATCTGCCCTACTTGCTGGACTATCAGCTTTTGTAATAGGTCTTCCAACCACTATTTTACTAGCTCCTGCCCTTATTGCTTGACTTGGAGTAACCACTCTTTTTTGATCTGCCTTATCTGCATTTTCAGGTCTAATCCCTGGGCATACTGTAATAAAATCTTCTCCACAAGCTTCAATTATCTTTCCCACTTCTAAGGCTGAACATACTACCCCGTCAAGGCCTGCTTGCTTGGCCAATTTGGCTCTTTTTATAGCAGCTTCCTGACTAGTCAAGCTACAGCCAACATCTGATAAATCTTCATCACTTAATGATGTAAGTACACTTATGCCTATCAAAAGAGGTCTTTTAATATTTAGTCTTTTAGCCTCTTCGTCTGCTATTTGAACACACTGTCTCATAGACTCCTTATCCGAAATATGAATTGTAGTCATCCATACACCGTCTTTTATTATTGTCTTTACTGCTGATTTCATAGTATTGGGAATATCGTGAAATTTAAGATCTAGGAAAACTTTCTTTCCCTTTGATTTTAGATAGTCGACAGTTCTTCCTCTAGTCGCAAGGTAGTTTTCAAGACCTACCTTGTAAATATCTACACTGTCTTCTAGTGAATCTATTAATTTAATTGCTTTTTCATAGCTATCTGTATCAATTGCTACAATTAATTTTTCTTTACCCTTTGTCATAATTTAGCTCCTCTTCCGATTAAGCCTATATGTCTTTTAAAGAATTTTACTGATATATTTTCCTGTTTGCCTCTTCTAAATAAAAACGCTAAACTTGATTTTTATACCTAGCTTTATTGATTATAGAAGAAATTTCTACACTTGGTGGGGATAAAAAAATCCCTACACCAGAGGCGTAAGGATTGAATAATTCTATATTATAAATATTAATTCCAGAAGAAATTTTCTCAGTCTCTGCTGACAAACTTCTATCCAATATCCTTACCAGTCTCTCTGGACTAGCTTAAAAGACTTAATCTAATTTTATTAGATACTCTTGCATCTCTGTACAAGCTCTCCTGTATCTTGTAGATTATCATAACATACTTAAGAAGTTTTTACAAGAAATTTTCTAAAAATCCACTTATTTTTTATAAATTATAAGAGCAAATATCATTTTAAAAAAACTAAAAATAATCTTTAGCTCAAATAGGTCTAAAAATTTTTCAAGCTATAATTATTCTAGATATTTTTTCTTTTATATTTTTATTGCAATAGTTCAAATTCTTCAGCCAAGACTTGTACTGCCTTTTCACAATCTTTTTTGTCGACTGTTACTGAAATTGTAATTTCTGATGTAGTTATTAAATCTATATTTATATTATTTTCACCCAAGGCAGCAAACATTCTCGATGCTATATTGCAATGAGTCATCATACCTGCTCCTACTACACTTACCTTAGCTATATTTTTATTTACAACTACCCTTTCTGCTCCTAATTTCTTTCCTATTTCCTTCAAAATATCTGCCGCCTCTTGAGCATCTGTTGCAGAACAAGTAAAGGCTATATCATTAATATTTTTTATTTGGGCACTCTGAACTATCATTTGAATATTTATATTTCTTTCTGCAAGAGCCTTTAGTATTTTGGCTGCTACTCCTGGCTCATCTGCTACTCCAAATATTACTAATTTGGCTATATCTTTATCTTGAGCTATACCTGTTATTAGACCATCATGTTCCATCTTATCAACCTCCTTTTTTACAATAGTTCCTATATTATGATTAAAACTAGATCTTACATGTATTTCTACACCGTATGTTTTTGCCAATTCAACCGATCTTGGGTGCAAAACCTTAGCTCCTAATAAGGCTAGTTCCAACATTTCATCATAACTTACTCGGGAAAGTTTTTTTGCTTGGGCGACTATTCTCGGATCTGCACAATATACTCCATCTACATCTGTAAATATTTCACATAAATCTGCCTTAAGAGCTGCTGCTATGGATACTGCTGATGTATCTGAACCTCCACGACCTAGAGTAGCTATATCTCCTGAATTAGTTCTTCCTTGAAATCCTGCAATTATTACTATATTGCCTTTTTCTAATTCTTTTTTAAGTCTTTCCGATTTTATATTTAATATTTTTGCCTTGCTATAGTCTGAACTTGTTTCAATTCCTGCCTGTGGTCCTGTAAGAGAGACTGCCTTTTCACCTAGGGCGTCAATTGCCATTGCCAAAAGGGACATCGACATTTGCTCACCTGTTGACAAGAGCCTATCCATTTCTCTTTTAGGTGCTTTTGGATTTATTTGCTCTGCAAGTTTAATTAAATTATCTGTAGTTTTTCCCATAGCAGAGACTATTGCTAGCATTTGATTTCCTTCTCTTTTACAATTCACTATTCTTTGTGCTACCCTCATAATTTTTTGGGCATCTGCAACTGAACTTCCACCATATTTTTGTACTACTATCCCCATTTTTCCACCTCAATTTATCTCATAGACTGCCCCTACTCTGTCAATATCCAAAATAAGTGCCTTACCTGAAATCTTATTTTCTTTGGCAGTATTTTCTAAGGCAAGTCTTACTTTTTCACTATTTTTTCTATCTGCATAGGCTATTACTGTAGATCCTGCCCCACTTAGACAAAAGGCGAATGCTCCTGCCTGAAGGCAAGCTTGCTTAAATTCATCAAATCCTTTAATTAATTTTTTTCTATAAGGCTCGTGTATCTTATCCTCCATAGCCTCTCCTATTAAGTCTTTATCATTGTTTAAAAATCCTAAAAGCAAAAATCCGAGATGAGAACTGTTAAAAACAGCATCCCCTATCGATACTTTTTCAGGCAAGACCCTCCTTGAATCACTTGTTGAAATTTCATACTCTGGTATAAAAAGTATGCAGGCTATATCTTTTGCAACTTCTATCTTTCTATAAATAACCCCTCCTGCCTTAGCTTTTGTAGAAAGTATTAAGTTTCCCAAAAGTGCAGGAGCTACATTATCTGGGTGACCTTCAAGCTCTGTAGCCAAACTTAAAAGTTCTTCTTTTGAAAGTGGATACTCCATTAGGGCATTGGCACACATAAGTCCGCCAACTATTGCACTAGCACTTGAACCCATACCCCTTGCCAAGGCTATACCATTTATTATTTTTAATCTATAGGCCTTAGGACGACGAGCTATATAAGCAAAGAACTTGTCCATAGCTTTCACTACTAAATTATCTTCTTGTGTAATTTTTTCACTCTCTAGCCCTTCTATTATCAATTCCATTTTATCTGATAGCTCGCATTCAAAGTAAGAATACTGGCACAGGGCCATTCCCATCGAATCAAAACCTGGACCTAGATTGGCTGTAGTCGCTGGAACTTTTACTTTTATCATATTATCACCTATCTTTTAAAATACTAAAATAATTTATAAACTACTACTCACTTTTTTTATTTAATAATTCTACTACCGCCTCTAAACTAGCCTCAATAGAGGATACTTCTTTAGCTATACTCAAACAAGTATCTGGATCTTTTAATCCATTTCCTGTAAGCACTGCAACTACTTTAGAGCCTTTTTCTATATGACCTTCTTCTAATGATTTAATTACTCCAGCTAGAGAAGCTGCAGACGCTGCTTCTGCAAATATTCCCTCTTGCTCTGATAATATCTTATAAGCCTTTAATATTTCTTCATCTGTTACCGCTTCTATACTACCCTTTGACTCTTCTTTTGCTTGTAGGGCTTTTTCCCAAGAGGCAGGATTTCCTATTCTTATAGCTGTTGCTAGTGTTTCTGGATTTTCAAATATTTTTCCCTCTACTATTGGAGAGGCCCCCTTTGCCTGATAGCCCATAAGTTTAGGTAGTTTATTAATTTTTCCAGCTTTTTTGTATTCTTTAAATCCCTTCCAGTATGCACTTATATTTCCAGCATTTCCAACAGGTATAGCCAGATAATCTGGTGCCTCTCCCAAGGCATCTACTATTTCAAAGGCTGCTGTTTTCTGCCCTTCTATCCTGTATGGATTTAAAGAGTTTACCAGACAAATTGGATACTTACTTGTAATTTCTTTTACTAAATTTAAAGCATCATCAAAATTTCCATCTATTGCTACTACTTGGGCTCCATATTGTAGGGCTTGGGCTAGTTTTCCCAAGGCAATGTTTCCTTGTGGAATTAAAACTATTGTTCTAAGTCCATATCTTGCACCATAGGCTGCTGCTGAAGCCGATGTATTTCCTGTGCTTGCACACATTATCGTATCTGCCCCCTCTTCTAGTGCCTTTGCAACTGCCATAAACATACCCCTATCCTTAAAAGAACCTGTTGGATTAAGGCCCTCATATTTAAAATACAAGTCTATTCCTAATTTTTTACTCAAATTAAGACTCTTTATAAGGGGAGTATTACCTTCATAAAGACTTACCCTAGGTGTATTTTCATTTATTGGAAGATAGCTTCCATATTTTTCCATTATTCCCTGCCAAACCATACTACAAACCTCTTTCTATTCTTATTATTAAAGCCCTATCTACAAGCTTGTCTATAGAATTAATCTCTTCTAATGCCAAATCAAGATCTGCTTGCTTAGACTTGCTTGTAATTAAAATATAGTCCTTATACTTTTCTTTTATTTTTCCCTCTTTTATTAAATTTACAAATATATTATGTTTAGATAATATGTTCACTAGACTTGCTAGTATATTTTCATCTTCTTTTACTTTTAATCTTATATAATACTGAAATTCTAAATCTTTTATATCAAG
>RCNI01001927.1_pt1 | contig 10546 bp, 9 predicted proteins | sample 2041151 | NCBI WGS metagenome assembly RCNI01 (sample SAMN09708214, study PRJNA481090) | feces metagenome | isolation source: feces | place: Antarctica: Albino Rookery
GATGGTACTGCAGACTGTGGGAGAGTAGGTAGTCGCCGTTCTATTGGGCCCCGAAGCGGAAACGCTTCGGGGCTTTTTTTTGCGCCTATGCGTGGCTTTTATGAAATACTTTGACGGAATTTTTTATAGTATAAAAAAACTCTGTACTTTTGTCTTTAAATTTTACGATAAAAACTATGAAGCACAGTTTGAAAAAGAAAATGATGTTGCTCGGCTTGAGTGGCATTATGCTGGGTAGTCAGTTGCCCGTTTTAGCACAAGAAAATTACGTTCCAGCAGCGAGTAATTTAGAAGCTCGTGAAAAATTCAATGACAGCAGATTTGGGGTATTCTTGCATTGGGGTATTTATAGTATGTATGCCCAAGGGGAATGGTATATGCATAATGCAGGTATAGACCATGATGAATATGCTAAAGCTGCTTCAGGATTTTATCCTTCCAAGTTCAATGCACATGATTGGGTGGCAGCCATTAAAGCTGCGGGTGCAAAGTATATTTGTTTTACTACCCGTCATCATGACAGCTTTTCGATGTTTGATACCAAGTATTCCGATTATGATATTATGGATGCTACCCCGTTTAAGCGAGATGTGGTGAAAGAGTTGGCTGATGAATGTGTCAAGCAAGGTATTACTTTGCATTTGTATTATTCACATTTGGATTGGACTCGCGAAGATTATTATCCTTTAGGACGTACAGGGCATACAACAGGACGCAAAAATCATGGAGAGTGGAAAACTTATCAAGAATTTATGAATAACCAGTTGACAGAACTCCTTACCAATTATGGTCCTATCGGAGCAATCTGGTTTGATGGTAAATGGGATCAACCTGATGATTTCGATTGGCATCTGGATGAACAATATGCCTTGATTCACCGCTTGCAGCCAGCTTGCTTGATTGGTAACAACCATCACAAGCAAATAAATCCGGGTGAGGATTTTCAGATGTTTGAGCGTGACCTTCCAGGAGAGAACAAGGCAGGATTGTCTGATGAGAGTGTAATCAGCCGCTTGCCACTTGAAACCTGTGAAACGATGAATGGCATGTGGGGATATAAGATTGCCGACCAAAATTACAAGTCGGTAAAACAGTTGGTGAGATTGCTGGTTGGGGCCGCTGGAAAAGGTGCCAATCTATTGATGAATATCGGCCCTCAACCCAATGGTGAACTTCCGGCTTTGGCCTTGGATCGTTTGAAAGGTATGGGAGAATGGTTAAATAAATATGGTGAAACCATTTATGCTACAGACGGAGCAGGAATAGTTGAAAAATGGGGAACCGTAACTAAGAAAGGTAACAAACTTTATGTGCATATTCTAGCAGATGAAATGCCGGATGAAATAGTCATTCCTTTAGAAAAGAGAGCCAAGAAAGTTCTCACTTTTGATGACCATGTTTCTCTGAAAAACAAATACGATTGTAAGTCACATACGTTAGCTATCTCTACCGTTTCATTAAAAGTAGCTGCTGACTGTATTGTAGAAGTCCATTTGTAATTATAAAAAGGTATTTTGTTGCATTTTTAGCAGGATTAGTGCATATATATTATGTTTTTTATCTCGATTTGATTATCTTTGCGACAAAATTATTAATTAGTAACCATTAAAACACAGTAATTTATGTTTAACAAACATCCTAAAGGGTTGGTTGCAGCATCTTTTGCAAATCTAGGAGAGCGTTTCGGCTTTTATACCATGATGGCAATTCTGGTGCTCTTTTTGCAGGCTAAGTTTGCTTTGACGGGAAAAGAAGCAGGCTTGATTTATTCGACATTTTATTTTTCAATTTACATCCTAGCCTTGGTTGGAGGTATAATTGCGGATAAGACCCGCAATTATAAAGGAACTATTTTGGCTGGTATCATTTTGATGTCCTTGGGGTATTTGATTTTGTCTTTACCTTCTGACACTCCAGTAAAAAATCAGACTTTGATGCTGGCGATAACTTGCATCGGATTGTTTGTAATAGCCTTCGGTAACGGTCTTTTCAAAGGAAACTTGCAGGCTTTGGTCGGACAGATGTACGACGACCCTAAGTATGCCAGTATGCGTGACTCTGGTTTCTCTCTTTTCTATATGTTTATCAACGTAGGAGCTATTTTTGCTCCGATGGCTGCAGTAAGTATGCGTAATTGGTGGTTGGTTAAGAACGGATTTGAATATAGTGCAGACCTTCCAGCATTGTGTCATGGCCATTTGGCTGGTACTCTCCAGCCACAAGCTGCTGAAACATTCAAGACCTTAGCTACTGAAGTAAGTGGTGCTCCTGTAACTGATTTGACCCAGTTTGCAAATGACTACTTGAACGTATTCTCTACAGGTTTCCATTATGCTTTCGGTGTAGCCATTGTGGCGATGGTGGTGTCAATGTTGATTTATGTGATCAATAAGAATAAGTTCCCAGATCCTAACAACAAGGCAAAGGTGCAGGCATCTGAAGTTGTAGAAATGAGTGCTCAAGAAGTAAAGCAGAGAATTTTGGCTTTGTTTGCTGTTTTTGCTGTAGTTATTTTCTTCTGGTTCTCTTTCCATCAGAATGGTCTTACTTTGACATTCTTTGCTAAAGAATATACTGACTTGAATTTGTTTGGTATGCCTATTACAGCTGAACTGTTTCAGTCTTTGAATCCGATATTTGTGGTGACTTTGACTCCAGTAGTAATGGCTGTCTTTGCACATCAGCGTGCTGCTGGTAAAGAACCTTCTACTCCAAAGAAGATTGCAATCGGTATGGGTATTGCTGCAACTGGATTTGTAATCATGGCCATAGGTTCTTATTTAGGCAATTTGCCTTTGCATGAAGATATCCTGGCTGCAGGAACTTCTCCATTGAAAGTGACTCCATGGTTGCTTATCGCAACTTATCTGGTATTGACAATTGCTGAATTGTATATTTCTCCACTGGGTATTTCGTTCGTTTCAAAAGTAGCTCCTCCTAAATATCAAGGTATCATGCAGGGAGGATGGCTAGGTGCTACAGCTATTGGAAACCAGCTGCTGGTAATCGGTGCTATCTTGTACGAGTCAATTCCTATTTGGATGACTTGGACTGTATTTGTAGTTGCTTGTTGCATTTCAATGTGTACCATGTTGTTTATGTTGAAGTGGTTGGAGCGTATCGCAAAGTAAGAGTACGGGAAAATTAAATAATAAAGGCCGGATGATGTGTTGATGTCATCCGGTCTTTTTCTTAGTATGTTAGCTCTGATAGTTGGATAGATTGCCAATGGCAGATTACATCCTTCCGAATATCCATCTCTTTGGTAGGAGCATCTCTGATAGTGCATATAATAAAGAGTCGCCATATATGGAATCTTATGTACGTATGTGGGGAGAGGTCTGAGAACGAGAGTAGGAAGAAAACCATTTCGTTTTCTTCCTACTCTATTGGATATCCTTAAACTTAAAAGTTTATTTATCGTCCATCATTTTCTGTAGCTTTCCAGAAATGACAAAGAGGAAGATAGCTGCGGCACCACTCATAAAAACGAATATCATAAAGAAATCGTGCAGGTCTTTGATAGGATACCCCATAAAACTCTTGCTTATTCCATCTTCTGGGTAATATCCACTTAGCATACCCGCAAACTTATTGGCTGCAGAAGTGCTGAGATACCATACTCCCATCAGCAACGATGAAAAACGGGCCGGAGAAAGTTTGTAAACAAGAGACAGGCCGATGGGAGCAAGACAGAGTTCTCCCATCGTGTGGATTAGATAAAGGCCGGTAAGCCAAATCATACTGACCTTAACACCAGGTTCCAGACCTTTTACTCCAAAAGCGATAAAAAGATATCCCATGGAGAGCAAAAATAGGCCGATAGCTTGTTTCCTAGGAGAGTTTGGTTCTATGCCTCTTTTTCCTAGGAAAGACCAGATAGCAGCAAAGACAGGTGCCAGTGCTACAATCATGATTGGGTTGAACGATTGGAAGTAGGCTGCCGGTATTTCCCAGTTGCCGATATGCCGGTCGGTTTGTTCATCGGCAAAGAAAGTTAGTGACGCACCAGCTTGTTCGTATGCTGCCCAAAAAAAGATGACAAAAAACGCAATAATATAGATGATTCCGATACGGATTTTTTCAGTCTTGTTCAAGCTATGGTCTGTAATGATGATAAGAGGCATGACAGTCACTGTTGCATAGATTAATGAGCCAATCCAGTCTGCATTGCTGAAATAGCCTCCTTGCATGTCAGGATTCCAGTTGGCGGCAAAAATCAAAGTAAGTAGGATGGTTCCACCAATCATAAGGTAAGTACGTTTTGAACTTCCGGATGAGGTAGGAATATTTTTTTTCTGAAAGTTTTTTTCTGGAGGAAGCCCGATGGGGGTGCCGTCTGGCGCACAGATATACTTGTTTTTGAAAAGCTGGAAAACTAGGGCTCCTAGTATCATCCCAATGCAGGCTGCTAAAAATCCCCATTTGAAATCTTCGGGATGTCCGGTGTTGCCAATCAATCCACACACCAATGGAGCAATGGTAGAGCCTACATTTACTCCCATATAGAAAATGGTGAAGGCTGCATCTTTTCGTTCATCTTCTGGTGTATAGAGTCGTCCCACCATTGTAGAGATGTTGGGTTTAAAAAATCCATTTCCAATAATGAGCAATCCAAGTCCGCAGAACATCAGCCATTTGGCCAATTCTTGTTGCTGGAAATAACATGCACTGAGGAAAAGCAGAAACTGTCCGATAGCCATGGTTAGTGCTCCGGTGACGATGGAGCGTCGGTTTCCCCAATATTTGTCGGCAATATATCCGCCAATGAGTGGTGTAAGGTAGACCAGTCCAGTATAGCTGCCGTAGATTTGAGAAGCGGTTTCTTTGTTGAGGAGCAGAGCTTGTACCATATAAAGCATAAATAAAGCACGCATTCCATAGTAACTGAAACGTTCCCACATTTCAGTCAGAAATAAAAGATAAAGCCCTTTAGGATGTCCTTTTGTTTGGTTCATTGGAATAAATGTGTTAAAAAAGTTAGTAAATAGGTTAGAAAGTTGCAAAAATAGTAAATATAGTTCTTTTCAACAAGGATTCTTCATTGAAGATAGAATCTGTAGGGATAAATAAAAATGGGCTGTCTCATTGGTCGAAACAGCCCATTGGTTTTGTTTAAGCGTTAATATAAAATCCTATGTGTTATTGAATGTCAGCGGTAACAGATGCATTTTGGTAGCTGGCAGTAACTTTGTCAAAGAAGTTAGGGTCTGGATTAGCTTCGAGCAACTGCATCATCAAGTCATAAACATCGGCATGGCTATCCAACTTTAAAGCTGTTTGGAGGTCATTTAGTGAAGCTTCGTATTCGCCGCTGTTCATCAATATTTCGGCTCTGGTTTTATAGTTCTCTATATCTTCTGGGGCGAGGGAGATGGCTTGATTCAAATCTTTTTTAGCCTGTTCAAACACTTTGGCATGCATATAAAGAGTTCCTCGGGTATAGTATGCAAACGATTGATATTCTTTGTCTTCTTTGGGAATCAGTTCTAAACTGGCGTTAGCGGCATGCAAAGCCAATTTATGGTTTCCATAATAGCTACAGATGAGTGCCATATAGCAGTGTGCATATCCATTGTCAGGGAAATCGTTGATTTCGTCGTTCAGGTATTTGTAGGCTTCTTCTGTGTTTCCGTTGTTGAGAGCCTCTACTCCTTTAATGTAATTTTCATGATCTGGACGATTTAAGGCAGAAATAGAAACAGAGTGAAGTGCTGTTATGCAGTATAATAATATAAGTATTAATGTTTTCATGTGATTTTTAGTGTTTTAGGTTGCTGCAAAACTAGAAACTTTTTCTGATACAAGCAACTGGCTTTTGCTTTTTTTTTTATGTTGTACAATATGTTTAAAGAAACAGAATCAGGCGTTATGATGGAAAAGGTGCTTGCAGTTTCATTATTTTAGGTCTATCTTTGTGGCGGAATATTAAAAAACAATTAAGAATGAATCAGCAATACCCGTCTTTATTATTGGAAAAAGCAGTGGGGGAATTTGCAAAGTTGCCAGGCATAGGCCGTAAAACAGCTATGCGTTTGGTCTTGCATTTGCTTCGGCAAGATATACAGTCGGTGGAGTCTTTCGGTCAATCAGTCATTACTTTAAAACGAGAAGTGAAATATTGCAAGGTCTGTCATAACATCTCAGATACAGAAACTTGTCAAATCTGTGCGAATCCGCAGCGTGATGCCTCTACTGTTTGTGTTGTAGAAAATATACGTGATGTGATGGCCGTAGAGAATACTCAGCAATATAAAGGGCTTTATCATGTGTTGGGAGGAGTTATTTCACCAATGGATGGAGTGGGGCCTTCCGACCTTCAGATTGCCAGTTTGGTAGAACGCGTAAGGCAGGGAGGTGTGAAAGAGGTAATTTTGGCTTTGAGTTCTACTATGGAGGGGGATACCACCAATTTTTTCATTTCTAGGAAACTTGCACCTTATGACGTAAAACTGACTATGATAGCGAGAGGAATCTCTATAGGAGATGAACTGGAATATACAGATGAAGTAACATTAGGGCGTTCTATAGTGAACCGTACCCTCTTTACGGGAATGATGTAAAATGAGATAATACACCTTATATTATTACATATTATGAATAGTGAAACAAGAAAGATGCTTGGAAGTTTGAAAGCAGAATATTTATTGTTCTGGCTGTTGAATATTATATTGATGGTGGCTTATGAAGCTGGTTGGTTACCCCAGGGGGGATGGGTTGGTGATGCCCCGATGGAGTATTTGAGCCAGACGGTCTGTATTCTGTTTACCATCTTGATTATTCCGTTTTCGTTACGGGTATTTAATATCACGGTAGTGCGGAAAGTTCGTAACCTTCCTTTGATGCAAGCTTTGGTCTGTTACCGCAGGTGGAGTGAAATAAGGTTGGCTCTTTTGTGTGCAGCTTCATTGCTAAACTTGGCGGTGTATTATGCAACGTTGAATACCACAGGGCTCTTTTGCGCTGGTATGGTGTTTGTAGCAGTGTTCTTTTGTGTTCCGAGTCGGAAACAAGTGCTTAGCGAACTGGACCTTCAAGAAACAAAATTGGATGTATGAGGACGGATTTGCAAATTGCTTCAGAAAGAATCAGACTCCGTGCTCTTGAACTAGAAGATTTGCCGGTGCTGTTTGAGGTTGAAAACGGGAAAGATGCTTGTAATTTCACGATGGCCACCGGCCCTTATTCTCGTTATCAGCTGAAGCGTTATCTTTCAGAAATGAGCAATGACTTGTTTAAAGACGGCCAGTTGAGATTGGTTGTCGAGTTAAAGGCCGAAAAAAGGTTGGTGGGTTTCGTAGATTTGTTTGATTTCGTGCCACGATATGGGCGTGCCGAACTAGGTGTTATCATATTGGCATCTTATCGTAGGAAAGGGATGGCTGCTGAGGCGCTTGGCTTGTTGGAAGCATATTGTCGTGACTTGGGGCTTCATCAATTATATGCCTATGTTCACCCTTCTAATAATGCTTGCATACGGCTGCTGGAGAGTAATGGGTACCTGATTACCGCCACTCTTCGGCAGTGGTTTAAAGTTGGCCAATGCTATCACGACATACATCTTTTACAGAAAATAATAGAGTAGATGGGAAGTTTCACGTATTATGTTTTTTCTCTTTTGTTTGACATTTTATCTTTGTAATGTATAGATAGCAAAATACTATATTATATTGCTATCTCATGTTAAAACAAGGAAAACAATAGAGAAAGCATTTTATTTTTCTGTTTTTTCATTGTTTTAATGTTCGACTTTAGAAAGAATTTCTTACTTTTGCAGCGCAAACAAGAGATAAAAGACATTTCAAAGCGGTGAAATGGATAGTTTGCAGGACTTTAAAAGCGAGTGTTTATAAAGTTATATTATAAATCTTTTAAAATTAAACAAAATGATTAAAGTAGGTATTAACGGTTTCGGTCGTATCGGCCGTTTCGTATTCCGCGCAGCTCAGAACAGAAACGATATTCAGATCGTAGGTATTAACGACTTGTGTCCAGTAGATTACTTGGCATATATGTTGAAATATGATACAATGCACGGTCAGTTCAACGGAACTATTGAAGCAGACGTTGAAAACAGCAAGTTGATCGTTAACGGTAATGAAATCCGTGTAACAGCAGAAAGAAACCCAGCTGACTTGAAATGGGATGCTGTAGGTGCTGAATACGTAGTAGAATCTACTGGTTTGTTCTTGACTAAAGAAAAAGCTCAGGCTCACATCGAAGCTGGTGCTAAATATGTAGTAATGTCAGCTCCTTCTAAAGATGACACTCCAATGTTCGTTTGCGGTGTAAACGAAAAGACTTATGTTAAAGGTACTCAGTTCGTTTCTAACGCTTCTTGTACTACTAACTGCTTGGCTCCTATTGCTAAGGTTTTGAACGACAAATGGGGTATCACTGACGGTTTGATGACTACAGTTCACTCTACAACTGCTACTCAGAAAACAGTTGACGGTCCTTCTATGAAAGACTGGAGAGGTGGTCGTGCTGCTGCTGGTAACATCATCCCTTCTTCTACAGGTGCTGCTAAGGCTGTAGGTAAAGTTATCCCTGAATTGAATGGCAAATTGACTGGTATGTCAATGCGTGTTCCTACTTTGGATGTTTCAGTTGTTGACTTGACAGTAAACTTGTCTAAGCCAGCTACTTACGCTGAAATCTGTGCTGCAATGAAAGAAGCTTCAGAAGGTGAATTGGCAGGTGTTTTGGGTTACACTGAAGATGCTGTTGTTTCTTCTGACTTCTTGGGTGATACTCGTACTTCTATCTTCGATGCTAAAGCTGGTATTGCTTTGACTGATACTTTCGTTAAGGTTGTTTCTTGGTATGACAACGAAATCGGTTACTCTAACAAAGTATTGGATTTGATTGCTCACATGGCTTCTGTAAACTGCTAATCAGTAATGCAAACCATATAGTACAAGCCGTCCGTTTTTGCGGACGGCTTTTTTTTATTTACATTTCTTAAACTTTTAGATAAAGTTTTGTCGTTCTAGATTTAATCCGTTACTTTGCAGAAAATTAGCAGGAGTCGTTGGATGACTGCTGGTAACTAGATATGCACTGCTCCTTGTGGATTTTAGAGGATGATGCGGTGCTTAAATTTCAGGAATATATAATAGATAAATATGGAATTGAACAGACTGACTCCTATCGTAAACAAGCCGAATGCATGGGCTTTATCTCCTCTTGTAGTTTTTTTCTCCCTTTACTTTGTAACTTCCATTATCGTTAATGACTTTTACAAAGTGCCTATAACAGTTGCTTTCTTGTTGGCTTCTGTTTTTGCTATAGCTACTACCAAAGGTCTGTCGTTAAATGACCGTGTGTTGCAGTTTTCGATTGGTGCGGCCAATAAAAATGTAATGCTGATGATATGGATCTTTGTGTTGGCTGGAGCATTTGCTATTTCTGCTAAAGAAATGGGGGCGATAGATGCTACAGTAGGACTTGTGCTGAAACTTCTTCCAGAGCATCTTTTGTTGGCTGGAATCTTTTTGGCTGCCTGTTTCATCTCTCTTTCTATCGGGACTTCTGTGGGAACTATTGTGGCATTGATACCTGTTGCCGCAGGTATTGCAGAGCGGGCAGATTTAAGTGGCGAGTTTATGGGTGCGCTGGTAGTAGGTGGCGCTTTCTTTGGTGATAACTTGTCTTTTATCTCCGATACAACGATTGCCGCAACTCGTACACAAGGATGTGTGATGAGAGATAAGTTCAGAGCCAATTTTATGATAGTGATACCAGCTGCATTGCTTGTGCTAGGCTATTATGTGATTTATGGAATGAATGTGGAGGTGATAAGTCAAGCGGAAACAACTGACTATATAAAGATATTACCCTATCTGATTGTTCTTGGAGCAGCAATGTCTGGCATGAATGTGACGGTGGTTTTGTTGCTGGGTATCTTGTCGACAGGAGGAATAGGTCTGGCTACTGGCAGTTTTGATTTCTTTGGTTGGCTTGGGGCTTTGAATAAAGGTATTACAGGGATGGGCGAATTGATTATTGTAACTTTGATGGCCAGCGGTTTGCTTGAGCTGATTCGCTTCAATGGCGGGATTGACTATATTTTGTACCGCTTGACGCATCATGTGCAAACGAAGCGTGGTGCGGAGTTGAGTATCGCCTTTTTAGTAAGTGTGGCAAATCTTTGTACTGCCAATAATACCATTGCTATAATTACTGTAGGTCCTTTGGCTTCTAATATAGCTGAACGTTTTCGTGTAGACAGGCGCAAGAGTGCCAGTCTGCTGGATACTTTCTCTTGCGTAGTTCAGGGAATTATACCTTATGGTGCGCAATTATTGATTGCGGCAGAGCTGACAGGTTTCTCGCCATTGAGCATTGTTCAATATTTGTATTATCCTATGGTGTTAGGATTTGTAGCGCTTTTGTGCATCTTATTTCGTTACCCTCGTCAGTTCTCTTGACATCTATAAATGACAGAATATGTATTAACAATACTTCGGTAAATTTTTACCGATAAATTAAAATAAAACATAGAATCGGCATAATCCGGTTCAAAAATATATTCAAGAGATCA
>RCNI01001928.1_pt1 | contig 10545 bp, 13 predicted proteins | sample 2041151 | NCBI WGS metagenome assembly RCNI01 (sample SAMN09708214, study PRJNA481090) | feces metagenome | isolation source: feces | place: Antarctica: Albino Rookery
TTAATTTTTTTGATAAAATTTATTCATTTCTTCTTAAAATATTCATAACATTTCATTTTGCAATCGCTTCAAGGTCTTTTGTGCGTTCCGGATAGACATAGCATTTATCTGTATTCTCAGATATGCATCATTTCAGTTTTCATATTCATTTTCAATCAATTACTCGTCAGCGCCTTCCCCCAAATGCTCTGTCGGTTTTCTTATTCTCCGCTGCAGGCTCATCTTCTGACAATGCCAGACAGCAGCAATTCTGGTTTTTCCGGAGCCTGTGTCATGATTTTTTCTCCTGCCTCAAAAAAAACGATCCGGGCAAAATTGCCCGGATCGTTTGGATCAGTCATTTTCCGAAACCCGTTTGCAAATCGCGGCCTGAATGGATTCCACTCGGTGGTCCACTACGGCGCATACAGTAATTTCCAGATTTTCATATGTAAATTTTTCGCCCTCAGCGGGTATATGCTCCATTTCGTCCATAACCCAGCCGCCTACGGAAACGCTTTCGGACTCCGTGCTGATGTGGAAGAAGTCACAGAATTCATTCATCGAAACGCTTCCTGCAACTTCAAAGCAATTCTGCCCCAACTCCCGGAAGGGTTCTTCCACTTCGTCATGCTCGTCCCAGATTTCGCCTACCAGCTCTTCCAGGATATCCTCCATAGTTACAATGCCCATTGTTCCGCCGTACTCGTCCACCACAATTGCAATATGGGACTTGGCAGCACGGAGAATCTGGAGCATATTGTCGATCTTCTCGGTCTGATGTACAAACAGAGGCGGTGTAATAATCTCCCGCAGCTCCTTCGGCGTGATTCCGCAGCCAGTATAAAAATCCTTTTGGTGGATAATGCCCACGATCCTGTCCAGGGATTCTTCGTAAACCGGCAGTCTTGTAAAATGAGACTTGTCGAACATAGCTGCCACTTCTTCCTTTGTGGCATCGATGCTGACAGCGTCCAGATCAACCCGGTGGGTCAGGATATCCTGAACCTCCAGATCGGAAAATTCGACAGCGTTTTTCAGCAGGGTTCCTTCACTCTCATTGATTGCACCTTCCTGCTGGACTTCATCCAGCAGAAGCAGCAGCTCTTCCTGAGACATTTTACTTTCGCCTCTGCTGCGGAACAGCTTGCTGACCAGCTTTTTCCAGTTGGAAAAAAGAAAATTCAGCGGTGTAAAAATCCAGATAATAACTCTGAGAATCGGTGCCGAAAACATGGCAAACGATTCCGGATAATCCTTTGCCACGCTTTTGGGCGTAATTTCGCCAAAAATCAGAACCACAACCGTAACGACTGCGGTAGACACCGTAGCCCCCATTTCCGCACCCAGCAATTCTCCGAAAAGAACTGCACCGATGGATGCAATGGCAATGTTGACGATGTTGTTTCCGATCAGTATGGTGGAAATCAAGCGATCGTAATTATTAGATAGCTGCAGCGCCAATGCTGCTTTGCGGTTTCCGTTTTCACTCATGGCCTTCAGGCGGGTTTTGTTCATCGACAGAAATGCGGTTTCCGTTGCCGAAAAGTAACCTGACATAATCACACAGGCCGCCATGGCAATGATGCTGTTAATCATAGTTGTTTCTCCTTATTTCGATTGAAATTTGTTTTACAGTTTACAGGGTACAAAAAAAGACACACCTACCCCTTCTACAAAATGGGCGTAAGTATGCCACAGCAAAACAAATACAATGTACAATTAGGATCACAACTGTCACTATTGGAGCTGTCCATCTGAAAATATCACCTTCCCTGTTAATAATTTAGAACATTATATGGGAAGCTGCCGCTTTTGTCAAGGAGAATCATTTCTTTTTTCATCAAAAAACACACAGCATTCCGGAACAGCTGCTTTTCCGAAAAGATATGCTTGACAAAGCTGTAACTTAGTGATATGGTTAGTTACACAAGTAATTAACCAATTAACTATGGAGGTGATCTGATGCAGCAGAGACTGACCGAGGAAAAATCAATCTACCTGCAGATCAGCGAGATGATCGAAACGGATATTCTTCGTGGTATTCTGCAGGAAGAAGAACGGGTGCCCAGCACCAATGAGCTGGCCAGACTCTACACCATAAATCCCGCAACCGCTGCCAAGGGCGTCAATCTTCTGGTAGATTCAGGAGTGCTCTACAAAAAACGAGGAATTGGTATGTTTGTCGCCGCAGGCGCTGTGGAGCAAATTCGTCAGCGCCGAAAAGAAGAATTCTACATGGTTCAGCTCCGGGATTTGCTGACCGAGGCAAAGAGCCTCGGCATTTCCACGGAGGATCTGATCCGCCGTATCGAAATGATGGGAGAAAAAAATATATGAGCAAGATGATTTGCACCAATCTGACAAAGACTTACGGGAACAAAACCGTACTGCAGAACCTGAATCTGACGCTGGAAAGCGGAAAAATCTACGGTCTGATCGGAAGAAACGGCTCCGGAAAGACCACCCTTTTGTCCATGATGTCCAACCAGAACCCCTGGACCTCCGGCACGGTAACGCTGGACGGTGAGTCCATCTGGGAAAACCGGAATGCACTGGACCGGATCTGTTTTTCACGGGAGCTGAACATCTCTGCCGAGAGCGGTCTTGCCAACGTCAAAACCAGAGATTATCTGAAAACCGCCTCCCTGTATTTCCCTCACTGGGACAAACAACTGGCCCAGCGCCTGATGGAGGAATACGGTCTGAATCCCAAAACAAAACTTGGTAAACTCAGCAAAGGTATGCTCTCCATGGTCACCATTCTGGTTGCCCTGGCAAGCAAGGCTGAGTTTACCTTCCTCGATGAGCCGGTAGCCGGTCTGGACGTCATCGCCCGGGAACACTTCTACCACCAGCTGCTGCAGGAATACGAGGAAACAGGCCGCACTTTTGTGGTTTCGACCCACATCATTGAGGAAGCCTCCGACGTTCTTGAAGAGGTTCTCATCCTTGACAGGGGCTCCATTCTGCTCCACGAAAACACACAGGAGCTGCTGGAACGGGCTTATTATGTAACCGGCGCAGCGGATCAGGTCGCCGGTGCCACAGAAGGTCTCACCTGCCGCCACTGTGAAAATCTGGGCCGCAGCAGAGCTGTAACCGTTCTGCTGGAAAACGGTCAGTCCATTCACAAGGGCTTCGATGTGACCGTACAGCCTGTAAATCTGCAGAAGCTCTTTGTCGCACTCTGCGGGGAGGAGGGCTGAAATGCGTTATCGGTATTGGCTTAAATCCGCCCTGCAGCTCTTCGGAGCTGTTATGCTGGGCTCTGTAATTTTCAGCGCCATGCTTTTGATCCAGGGACATTATTTCAGCATAAAGGATACGCTCCGGCAGTGCACCACTTTTCTGTTTACGTTCGGTTCCATGACACAGCTGATGTTCTACTTCAGCATTTATAAGCTTTCCATTCCGCTGACGCTTTCCTTCGGCTCCACAAGGAAAGAAGCATTCTGGGGCGTTCAGCTTCTTCGGTATACGCTGACGGCGCTTTGCCTGGGTCTGTACGTCCTGCTTTCCGCAATTGCAGGCACCCCCATTCATTTTCTCTTCGCAGTCGGACTTTTCCTGCTGGCCGGTGCTGCAGGCTCCCTGCTGGGAATTCTGGCGGTCCGCTTCGGAAAAGCAGTCACCATCATCGCCTCAATCGTCTTTGGCATGCTCTGCGGTGTAATCGGTGTTATAGTGGGCATGAGCGCTGACTTTACATTCATCCTCACCGGCAGCCTTTCCTGGGGCGTTCTGATTGCCGGCATCGTGTTTCACCTGGCCATGTTCATCCCTGAGAAACGGACCATCAGCCGTCTGCTTGTGCGTCTGTAAAGGAGGAATATTATGCTGCATCAATTTCGAAACGAACTGCGGCTCAGACGCAGGGAATTTCTCCTGTTTCTGGTAATCGCATTCAGCTTCTATCTGCTTGGAATCTGCATCATTACAGCTCTGGCTTTCAGCGACGGCAGTTTGGATGATTTTGCCTGTCTGGGAACCGCAATGGCAGGATTTCTTTACCTGTTCATGTCGGTTTTCGTACGTTCCATGTACTACGCCGGTCAGTTTCAGATGTCACTCTCTATGGGCCGGACACGCAAAGAGATTATGTTCCTGACCTTTGCACGGTATTTTCTGGAAAACCTGCTGGCCTACATTCTTTTTCTGGCCGCTTACGGACTTGAGCACTGGATCTGCACACAGTTTCTTGGGCAGAACTCCCCCGATCTGATTCCCTGGATCACAGGCTGGATTCTTCCTGCCCTTGTTCTGCTGGGCGCACCGCTTCTTTCCATGCTGATTGGAACTCTGTACGGAAGATACGGCAAAAAAGCAGGCTGGATCATGTACTTCCTCTGGCTTTTTCTGGTTATGTTCACACCAAGGCTGTCCTCCGCCACCAGCCAGAGCACGCAGCTGATTGACCGTCTCGCCTATCGGCTCATGCAGTTTTTGCAGGCCCTGCCCCACATACTGCTGCCCGTAGGGATTGCTGTCATTCTGGCTGGTTTCGTCTGTATTATCTGGAAACTCGGACAGAAAGCTATGGTCAAATAACACACCCGCTGCAAAAATATCGCCTCCTTTGTACGGCAATCGTACAAAGGAGGCATTTTTTATTCTGCTTTCATTCTGTCCAGCATCCAGCGCTGCACATCCAGATATACCAGCTCCCGGTCCGTTTCGTTCAGGATTTCATGCCTGCCACCGGGATACAGGTTCATGGACACATCCTGAATGCCGGCTTTCTTCAACCGGGAATACACCTTGCGGACGCCTTTTCCGTAATTTCCCACGGGGTCCATATCACCGGAAATCAGCAGCAGGGGCAGATTGGCGTTCAGGCTTTGATACCACTGTGCATCGTTGGCTTTCCCGGAAAGGGTCAGCAGATCCCGAAATCCGGCGGCTGTGAACAAAAACATACATTTCGGATCATTCAGGTATTTATCCACTATAGCATTGTCTCTTGTGAGCCAATCCTTGGATGTCCGGCCGGGTTTGCACTTTCGGTTGAACGATCCAAAAGCCATTCTGTCCAGCGTTTTGCTGCGATAGAAGGATCCTTTTTTTCTGCAGGTTCTGTTCGCCATGAACAGTCCCAGACCGGTCATAGGATTGGGGCCTCCCGTTCCGCAGATAATCGCCCCGTCCAGGTCATCCCCATACCGAGACAGATAAAGTCTTGCAATAAATGAGCCCATGCTGTGGCCCAGCAGAAAATAAGGCAGATCCCCGAACTTCTGCTTTACGATATCGGTCATCTTATGCAGGTCTTCCACCAGATGAACATAACCATCCTGCTCTCCGAAGAAGCCGTAATCTTTTTCTTCCGAGGTGGCACCATGACCAAGGTGGTCATGTCCGGCGACAACGAAGCCCTGCTCGGCCATATAACCCATAAACGAATCGTATCTCCCGATATACTCACACATGCCGTGAGAAATCTGCAAAATCCCCCTGGGCGCTTCGTCCGGAATATAGATGACACCGGAAATTGTATTGGCCAGGTTGTGGCTGGGAAAAGTCACATGCTCAACAGTGTAGCTACTCATACCATAATCTCTTTCTTTCATCAATTATTGTTGCTTTGTATATCACGATTATACTGCGGTTATGGAAATTTTCATACGGATATCGCAGGGCTATCGTCTGTATTTCAGACATTTCTTTCGCTCTGTCCAAAATACAGACCGGATCTGCCCAGTGCGCAAAGCAAAAGCAAATCCGGTCCATCAATCCGGCAAGAGCAGGACCTTGCCGCCTTCTGTATTTTCGAATTTCTCATTGCGCTTCCATTGCACTGTTGAATCTGTTAGCAGTCTGTTACCGCCCGGATTTTCTGGGAGCAGAAAAAAACAGGAGCCTCAGCATGAAAGCTGAGGCTCCTGTCAGAATCCCCTGTTTGAATTGTTTGCAGCGGATTATCCATTTTACGCCGGCATCCGTTTCCCCGCAAAATCACCCGGGGCAGCGTCCGTTGCACAGATAAAAGATCGTAAACAGACCAGGACCGCAGTGTGCACCGATGACAACACCCAGGCTGGTGATGGTGATCTGTCCCACATCCGGAAAATCGGCCAGAATTTTATTGCGCACATATTCCGCATCTTCTCTGCAGTCTGCCTGCAGAATGTGAATTTCCAAGCCCTTCGTTTCAATCTGTCTGAGGTCAGACTGCACACCTTCATAGATGGCATTCAGCGCCTTTTTCCGGCCCCGGACCTTCTTGACCACGTCCAGCGTACCGCCGTCGGGAACATACAGCACCGGCTTCACCGACAGCAGAGAGCCGACCAGCGCCGCAGGAGTGGAACAGCGGCCGCCTTCTTTCAGGTAGGTCAGATCGTCTACCGTAAAACGGTGGGCAATCTTCAGCTTGTTTTCCTCTCCCCAGCGGATCACATCGTCATAGCTCATGCCGCTTTCCATGCGTCTGACCATATTCTGCAGCAGCAGACCAAGTCCACCGGAAATGCAGCGCGTATCCATTAAGTACAGCTTCTGATTAGGAAATTCTTCCCGAGCCGTCTGAGCTGCCCGCTCGGCATTCATGTAGGACGAGGACATTTTCTGGGACATGTCCAGGAAAATTACATCTTTACCTTCTTTCAGCAGGAACGTGAAGAACTCCAGATACTGATACTCGGTAATCATGGACGTTTTCAGTCTGTCTCCCTGCCGCATTCCTTCGTAGATGCGCTGTCTGGACTCTTCCTTGCAGTCATCCTCCATCAGCTTGTCACCAATGGTAAAGGTATAGGGAATAAATGGAATATTATGTTCATCCAGATAAGTTCGGGGCAGATCACAGGTCGAAGAAGTTGCAATAATATAGCTCTGCATAGCCGTACCTCATTTCTATTTGATGTGAAAATTATACCATAAAATCTAAAAAAAAGTAAACAGATAACCCAAATCTTATTGCCCATTTTTCAGGCATAGGGATTGTTTTGCCCAAGAAAAATGGACTTACAGCAAAAAATTCAGGCGCCTGTTCTTCCGGAAAACAACATAAATTGCTTCGCACATTCCCACTTCATGTATTTTTACCCTAAAAAGCATTCTGCGTTTTTATTCTCTGTGCAGCAAATGTCCGGAGCATCTGACAAATCCTGGGCAGGTATTCGCACCGGTCAGTTTTTTCTGAATGAGAAGTACCAAAAAAAACGCTTAGAACAAATGGAAAATAATAAGTTGCACACCTGTAATAAAGCATGGCTGCTGCGGTATACATACCAAGGCTTTCGGAAAAGACCAGCATAAACGAAAATTCAACTGCCCCCATCCCTGCGACACTCGGCAGTGCATTGGCGATCAGGAGCATCAGTGCCGCAAGTGTCTGGGCCTGAAGAAGGGTGTACGGTGCTGTGCCCATCATTTTGATTGCTGCGAACGGAATACAGAAACGGGCAAACAGCTTTAAAAAGTTCAGGAGCAGGATAGACAGGAGTTTTCGCCTCGTGCGGAATATGGCGTGCGTTTCCCGGTACAGCGCTTCAATCTGGCTGTGCCATTTTTCCTTCCGCAGGGACCATTTTCCGTTGGAAGGCAGTTTTCCAATCAACCAGAATGCCAGATGGCAGACTTTCTTTGAGGTACACAGCAGAAAAAGCACAAAAATAACCACGGAGCAGACGCCGGCACTGAAGTACAAAAATTTTCTTGCCCCGGGTGCTGCCCTGCAGACCCACTTCCATTCCACCAGAATCAGACCTGCGGCATACAGCAGGACGGACGTTTTTTGAATAACGTACAAAGCTGCTGTAATTCCGACGTACTGCCCGGGGTTGATTCCCTTTTTGTAAAGATAATAGCTTTGCAGCGGCATGGCTCCGCCTGCCGGGAAGGCGGTCTTTCCGAAAATCCGCAGTCCGGTAAGCGCAATTGCATTGGACAGCGTAAAAGACGGTGCCTTGTCCCGGAACACAGCCTGATACAGCAGGGAATCCAGCAGAATGTACAGGCAGCTGCAAACCAGCAGCATCAGCAGCAGCGAGGGCTTCGTGTCTGCAAGGATCCGAAAAACATCCCGGTCCAGATGCCTGATGAAAATCAGAAGAACGCACATTAGAATAAAAGATGTGAAAAGGCCGATCATTATGGATTTTTTCTTTGTATGGTCAAACATTCTGACCTCCCGGATAACTTTTTTCCTGTTTATTTTAGGAAAAAGCCGCCAATCTCTGAACGGATAGATACACAAGCGTGTCTGTAATTCAGACAAATCAGCCCGAATGTCCAAAATTAGGCACCGCAGTCAAAATGTCCATTGATGACGAAAAAGGAAACGTTGTATGCTGTAAACAGAAAGAGGCAACTTCACTGCAGGAGGGATCGATCCATGATAGAAATCAAATCTGTTGACAAGTTTTACGGAGATGGAAAAATCGGCATCAGGCTCTGAAAAATGTGGATCTTTGTTTCCGGGAAAACGAGTTTGTGGCGATTCTGGGGCCGTCCGGCTCCGGAAAAACGACACTTCTGAATGTAATCGGCGGTCTGGACCATTATGATTCCGGCAACCTGATCATCGATGACATCTCCACAAAAAATTATTCCGACCGGGACTGGGATTCCAATCGAAATCATTATCATTCAATCGGCTTTATTTTTCAGAGCTACAACCTGATTCAGCACCAGACCATTCTCTCCAATGTAGAAATGGCACTGACAATATCCGGCATTTCCGGCACAGAAAAAAGGACCCGGGCTGCTTTCCGGCAGCATGGGCGTGGGGATCGGATACCTGCTGCTGATTCCGCTGAACTTCCTGCTTCACAGGTGCACGGGAATTTCAGATATCGGTGCATTTCTGCCGATAAAATACGCCTTGGCTCTGATTGTCATCAGCATTGTGCTTACCACAATCGGCGGAATTATCCCTTCCTGCAACACATCCAGAAGTGACCCGGTGGAAGCTTTGCGGACAGAGTAAAACCAAGCTTTTCCGATGTTCTTTCCACTGGTATCTGCCTTATTGCGGTTTTCAAAAAACTCCACAGCTTTCTGCAGAAAGCTGTGGAGTTTTTGTTATCTTCTCTTCAATAGCAGACGGGATAAATCACAGTCTTCTTTCTGGCCTGCCTATGTTACAGGCTTTTTCCTTCATCGCGGCGAGAGAGCACGCAGCTCAAGTCTGTATCTGAATCTCTTCTCCGATCCAGATTGCCTTCGAATCGCTGCCGTGGCCGATTTCTTTCGTCCGTGCAATCGGCATCTCCTCTCCCACAAATGCACGTACGAGAGAAAGCATGTCCGGTTCACATTCTTCCGCTTCCATTTCACTGAAAGTTCCAAGCAGAATGCCTTTGATTTTATCAAACACACCGCAGGATTTTAGCTGTGAGAGATAGGTAACCATCTGGGGCACTTTCCCCCCAAAAGATTCCATCAGTAGAATTTTATCTGTCATATCCGGAAAATACTTTGTACCCGCCAACTTCAAAAAGCACCGAATATTGCCGCCCACCACGATTCCACTGATGCAATTTCCTTGAACCAGCTGGAAAGAAGGAGAAAACAACTCTGCCCGATTCCGGTACCGCCTCCGCTGAAGCTCCTGATGATCCCCGCGTACCAGATTCTTGATCTGATATAAAACGCTGCTTTTCCCGGTCTGGGCATAGATTCCATTGATTACCGTTGTCAGATCGCTGTATCCCCAGAACGTGGCATTGCTGTTTTTAATCTGCTCAAAATCCAGATTGTCCAGCACTTCATTGGCCATGTCCCCGCCGGAAATGTCGTATATTTCTTCCACATCAGGATTTGAAAACAGGTTCATCAGTTCGTCTGCCCGTTCTTTTCCGGTCCCGGAAAAGGTCCCCGTTTTTTCATAGATGCAGCTACTGACGAGAACATTTCTCCCTGATTTTTCGAGGAAACGGACAAGTGTTTGGTTCTGTTCGTGCCACTGCGCCTTTTGCGCATTGGAGCAGGCAACAATTCCGACTGATTTCATACGATTTTCTCTGCCTCCCATTTTCTGATGCGATTTACCTGTTTTTCAGGATATCTCCTCCTGTATGAACCTATTATACCGAAGGATTGCAGGATGGACAAGTACCGCAGAAATTATCTGCACATAAGTTCTGGCATCAGGGAATGAATCCCTGCCGCATTTTGCCGAATTTCCTTTTCTGAACAGCAATTTCTTTTTCTTCAACAATGATAGAGAATACGATTTTTACAAGTTCCTCTCGTTCCATTTGATCTGTCACAATCTGATATTTCGATTCCGTCAAACGCAAACTCTGCAATATAAAAATCATAATAACCGGAAGGCCCCTCACGTATATAGTAGACGACATTGCAAAAAGTAGATGAAAACATTTTGAGATTTTGGAATCTTTCTTTTACGCACCATGCACTTATATTTTGTCATACAAGCGGATTTCTTGATACAAAAAAGCCGGTAAGTTTAAAACTTACCGGCTTTGGCGGAGCGGGTGGGATTCGAACCCACGTGCGATTGCTCGCAAACTGATTTCGAGAAAATCCAAAACCTGTGATTTCCGTGTTAGTTCCTGTTAGTTCCTGTGATTCCTGTCAGCGGTTTTTTGCCCGTTT